>Ga0075114_10000725_pt1 | contig 19343 bp, 23 predicted proteins | sample AntAceMetag02UKM_FD_69784 | JGI IMG/M metagenome (GOLD analysis project Ga0075114, IMG submission 69784) | Saline lake microbial communities from Ace Lake, Antarctica - Antarctic Ace Lake Metagenome 02UKM | ecosystem: Environmental > Aquatic > Non-marine Saline and Alkaline > Saline | place... | reverse complement strand
CGATCGATTGCCATGGCCTGTTCAGTATAGAAAGAGCGCAGCCTACCTTCAAGGAGAGGTCGTATCGGGGAGGCTATCCAATGCCTGTTCTACCGCCTGTTTCTCCTGTGTGAGCGCGTCAATCTGTCCACGTAACTTCCCGTACTCGCTGACGGGCATCGATGTAGCAGCCGAGAGCTGCTTATTCGCCCTGGAGAGCGCCTTATCGATAAGAGCGAGAGCTTGCTCCATGTACTTCCTCGCGGTGACCGGCATCCCGCGGCCACGGTACAGATCCCCCAAGGACATGTACGCCCGTTCAAATGTGGGATGCTTCTCTATCAATTCCTCTAACGTTGCGGTTGCTGCGAGGTAGTCTTTGTTGCGGAACGAGATCATCGCGCTGAGGTACTCTGCTTGCGCTTCAATAGTCAATTGCGGGTGGCTAGAAAGGAGAAGATCGATGTCGCGCTGTGCGCTGTCAGTCTTTCCCAAGTTGACTGCCACATTGGCGCGCATCAGATAGACTGATTCATCGGCAAAGCGGTTTCTGCACTTTTCGAGGCTTTCCAGGGCCTGGTCGTATTTCTTCAGGTTGATCTGAGCTGTGGCCAGGTAGTAGTAGGTCTGACGGGGACAGAAGTCAAGGGACACACTTCTGCCCAGAGTCACCTCAGCCAGGTTTGTCTGTCCCATCTGCAATTGGCGGATCCCCTCTCCGAGGAGGATGTTCGCCTGGTAGTCACGCACAGCGACAATACTGGTGCCAACGGAGAAAAGGACTATGATAGTGACCGCTCCTTTCAGCCACCAGCCGGAGAGCGCTACCTTACGTATCGCGCTCTGCCCGTACGCCGGGGCGGAAGCAATCCCCAGGGTAAGTACGAGCACGAGGGATGATGCCGGGAGGTGCGCGGGAAAACTGAACAGCGCATGTGCGAGGAACACGACAACGCCACTTCCAAGGAGGATGAGATCAAGTCGATCGCTCTCGTCAGTGTTCCTGCGCAAACGGACCCAAAAGAAGAGAGGCAACATGATGAGGAGGGAAAGAAGGGCGATGATACCCAAGATCCCCATCTCCGCTACTACCTGCACGTAATCGTTGTGGGCCTGCGCCGCGCGGGGGATGTAGAAGTTATACGATGCCCCCTGTGGAGTGGAGAGGAAGGCTGCCTTGTACGGGACAAAGTTGAGCTTATAGTTTCCCATCCCTACGCCAAACAACGGGTGATCCTTGAACATCTCCCAGCCAACCCACCAGTCCCAAGAGCGGGTCTTCCCAGCATTGTGCGCCCATACCCGCGAAATCCATGAGCCACCGTCCACCGACAGACCGACGACGGAGTTGAGAGGCCCTGACGGGGCCTCAACGAGGAAGGTGAACGCAAGCACGACCAGCAGGGCAATTAGCCATATCCTGTTCTTCTTGATCGGCTCGACCGGGCGGAAGATTGCCCACGCAACAATAAACGTGATTGCTCCTGCGACCAGTCCGACGATCGTCCCCGTTTGCTGCAGTAACATCACCGTGCCGAAGGAGAAGGCAATCAACCCGATTGCAACGGAACGCATGATGCGAGACTTCAGGCGAACGATCAGGATTACAATAGGAAAGAGTAGATAGGCGAGGAACCCGCCCAAGTAGTTGCGGTTTCCCATCGTGGATATGACCTCACCGAGGCCGTGTCCACCCTGTGCGCCACGCATCACTCCCAGGTACTGCAATAAACCGTACAGGGAAGCGAGAAAGGCTGAGGCAAGGAGGGCATACAGGATCAGAGCGACGTCTTCCTTGCGCTTCACAAAATTCGACACAATAAGATAAAACAGGAAGAAGAAGAGGACGAGTACCATGCTTTGGATCACGACACGACCGTTCGTCGCGTTGATCAAGGACAGCAGTGAGACAACGATCAGCCCAAGCGTGGGGTAGGCGAGCCATGGGAGACGAATTTTCCACTCTTTCTTTGCCAGAGCCGAGATCCCCCAGAAGACGAGGAGGATCGATACTCCGACGATGGCGAAGATCGTCTTGCCGTAGCCGTATTCGGTCACCGTTGGCCAGATGAACAGCGGGAGTGAGAAGACAAACGCCGCAATCAGGTAGATCATAATCCGATCGTAGGGCACCTGGAAGTGCTCCGCCTTCAGCCGCTTGTGCTTGCTAGAACGTCCCTTCTTACTCATAGTCTTGCTCTTATTATACGTAGGCATAGCTATCACTGGCAAGTGCCGCGTGCGCAATTTTCGAGAGCTTGTCCATCCCTCCAAGGATGGAAATCAAGGGGCTAAGAGTGGGCCATAGGTCCCGCCGTGAGGCAATGGCGTGAACGAGGCGGCTAGGATAGTCAATGTCCCCATGATGAGCAATCAACTCCGTTATTTCCGATCGGTCGATTGCCCTAAAGATAACATCAATTGCGTCATCTTCGATGTCGCTCAGCAGGCTTCGCGCTGCTCGACCGAAGCGAAGCTCATCACTAATTTTCTGCTTGAATTGTTGTTCATACACAGCAAGATCTCTCTTTGCCGTCTTTCCCGCCAGAGCTGCCTTGGCAGCGACCTTCCCGGCAATACGCGCACAAACGCCACCAGTGTATAGCCCTCCGCCGGAGGATGGTTTCACCTGCCCGGCTGCGTCACCAACAAGAAGCGCGCCATCGGCAACTGCATTGGGAGCAAGCGAGATGGGAATCATTCCCTGAATGCGCTCGACCTCGCGTCCAAACTTGTTCGACTGCAAGAAACGTGACAGGAGCTCGTCTGTCTTCGTTCCAAGGGGTGCGGCCAAGCCGACACGCGTGTTTCCCTCCTGCGCGGGGATCGCCCAGGCGAAGAACATTGGAGCGACGGATCGTCCGAAGAAGATATCAACCTCATCGCTCTTTCGCACCGCTCCGGCGACTGTCGCTTGGCTGGCGATGAGCATCTCTTCCGGTGGCGAAAGGTAGAAAGAGGAGGCAACAAGGCTTCTTGGGCCATCGGCACCGATTATCATCCTCGTGCGGACGTCTTCCTTTACCCCTCCCGCGAGGAGTGATATCGATCCCGGCCGGGCAGAGGTGACACGGGTGTGCGTACACACCTTCACCCCAGCATCGTGAGCAAGCAAGAGTAGCTCACGATTGAGCACAGCACGATCGATCACGACTCCCTTGACCGCATCGGAATGCAACGAGACTTCCACGCCCGAAGGAGAATGAATGACTCCGCCATGGATCTCGCGAATGACGCTACTATCGGAGGCACCGAGTGTCGGGAGAACACGCAGGCTGAGGAGACCGGCGCAACGCGCTGGTTCGCCCGATCTATCCCCCTTCTCGACGAGAAGGGTGCGTGCTCCCGCTTCTGCGGCAATTCTAGCGGCCACTGCACCGATCGGTCCGCCGCCAACCACGACGACATCGTAATCCTGCATTAGTGTGCTACTCCTCCTCCCGCTTTGGCGGGCGAGCCATCATCTCATCGACTATTTTCTGTGGGGTTGCCTCCTCATATAGAATGCGGTAGACAGCCTCCGTTATCGGCATCTCAATCTTCTTCTCACTGGCAAGAATGTGCACGATCTCTGTAGCGTAGACACCCTCGGCGACCATCTTCATGTTCCCGATGATCTGCGAGATGGGCTCTCCCCGCCCAATGCGAGAGCCCACAAAGCGATTGCGGCTATGCTCGCTGGTGCAGGTGGCAACGAGATCTCCGAGTCCAGATAGTCCGAAGAAGGTCCTCTCTCTCGCCGCGAACGCACGACCGAAACGCACGATCTCTGCCAGACCACGGGTAATCAGTGCCCCGCGGGTATTGTCTCCAAATCCCAGTCCATCGGATATTCCGGTGGCGATAGCGATGATGTTCTTCACCGTCCCGCACAGCTCCACCCCATGGATATCTTCAGCATAATAGACGCGGAAGCGAGGAGTGGAGAAGAGCTCTTGCAGCGTTCTTCCCAGTGACTGATCGCATCCGGCGAGGACCACAGCGGTTGGCATGCCGCGTCCCACCTCCTCGGCGTGGCTCGGTCCGGAAAGAGTGAACACGCCGTGTGAATCGATCGCGTCAGTAATTATCTCGGACATCGTTTGGTGTGAATCGCGATCGAGGCCCTTGGCTAGGTTGACATAGACCTTCTTCTCAGGAGCCAACGCGGCAATCTGTTCCATCATTCCCCTCATGGCAAACGAGGGAACGGCAAGGATTATGATCTCAGCCCTCATCGCCTCGGAAAGTGAAGATGTGACCTTCAGATGCTCGTGCGGAAGCTTGACTCCGGGCAGGTAGGCGACATTTTCTCGGGTCTTATCGATCGCCTCCGCCACATGCGGGCGTCGTGCCCACAACGTCACATCGCGGCCGTTAAGCGCAACGAGCCGGGAGAACGCTGTCCCCCAACCTCCAGCGCCAATTACGGAGATGCTCACTTCCCATCTCCTATCAAGATCGGCATTAGGGTACCGGCATGCTCTTCGATCCACGTGGTGGCAATGTCCAGCGCATCTTCATCCTCTCCCACTTCAATATCCGGGGTCAGGCCCACGCCCTGCACAGCCTGTCCGTTAGGCGTCTTGTACTCTCCGATGGTCAGCTTGAGGCCAGATCCGTCTGCGTAGTTGAACAGCTGCTGAATCACGCCTTTACCGAATGATTGCTCGCCGATAAGGATCCCCATCTCGTGATCGCGGATCGCACCGGCGGTGATCTCCGCTGCGCTCGCCGTACCACCGTTAATCAATATGACAATAGGGAGATTGGGGACCCTGTTTCCGCTTGAGTAGTAGTTCTGATCACCTGAGATGCGGCTCTTTGTCGAAACGATTACTCCCTTGTCGACGAATCGGCTGGAGACGGAGATGGCCGCGGATAGGAGGCCGCCAGGGTTGTTGCGCATATCAAGGATGATCCCGTCGAGCTTGTTCAGGTCGAAACTGGCAATCGCTTTGTCCAGTTCAAGCGTTACATTGCTATCGAAACGCGACAAGTGAATGTAGCCAATCCTGTCGTCATTCACAAGCTTGCTGGTCAGGGCGACAACGGTAATCTTGTCGCGCACAACTGGGATATCCTCCTGCGTGTCATCCTTGTGGAGCACAGTAAGTGTTACGATTGTCCCGATCTCTCCACGAATCTTCATCGCCGCCTCAGAGAGGGTGATCCCTTCCGTAGACTCGCCATCGATCTTCAAGATCTTGTCGCCGGCCTGAATTCCCGCCGCCTCAGCCGGTGTGCCAGAGAGAGGCGCGATCACGGTGAGGACCTTGTCCTTGATCGAGATCTCGATCCCTACGCCGCTGAATTCGCCCTCCAGGCTGCTTTCGAAATTCTCCAGATCACTAGGATTGAAGAACTCGCTGTAGGGATCATCGAGCTCTTCGACAACACCCTTCAGCGCCCCGTACAAGGCTTGCTGATCATCGACTCTCTCCGGCTGGTAGAAGTAGTTCTTGATCGTCTCATATACTTGCGGAAGCGGGGAAAAGAGATTGGGGTTCGTCTTCTGCTGTGCGCCCCCAACTCCCAACACGACGATTAACACGAGCATCGGGATCAGTAACATCATCGCTCTTCGAACCATGGACTCTCTTTTCAACTCATTCCCCCCTTTTCGACTGTGTAGTACGTGTTCAACATTGTGCCCCGCAACGTCTCGAAAGCGGCATAAGCAGATCACGAATGAAGCGCAGATAACTGAGGTGACTTGGTGACCTCCCGATCAGTCAACCACGAAATCCTTCAATCCGTCCGCTCGTGACTTCCTCCCATTTGGACGCTAACCATATACCCTGGGTGCTATTGTACCGCCCGCTGCTCTACTAGGGAAGGATCAACCTCGACATCTAAGAATGCTATCAAGGGTTTCACCCTCTGAGTCTTGCATGGGAAGATGTCTCAATCCATGTGCATAGGCGAACTTAGCTAGAGCGGGAGCTGTTACTCGCTCAAGACGGGCAATAGCCCAAGTTCAATGATTTTCTTCGTTCAGGCGACAGGCAAACCGAGGTATGTCTGTTGCTCATTCGTAAGGCTATCGATCCCAACACCGAGCGCCGCGAGTTTCATTCGCGCCACCCTCTCGTCGATCTCATCGGGGACTGCGTATACGGCAGGCGGTAGTCGATCACTATTCACGATCTTGCATATGGTCAGCGCCTGCAAAGCAAAGGAGATGTCCATGATCTCCACCGGGTGGCCATCGCCGAGAACAAGGTTGACCAGCCTCCCGTCGCCAAGGAGGTAGAGCTGACGGCCGTCTCCCAGCTTAAATTGTCTTATCCCATCGCGCACGTCTGTCTGCTCGGTGGCGAGAGTGGAGAGCACCAACTTATCAATCTCCACATCGAAGTGGCCAGCGTTGGCCATAACCAACCCATCCTTCGCGCGAGCAAACGCCCCTTCAGTGACCACGTCTCGACACCCTGTGGCAGTGATGAGAAAGTCGGCCTGTTCGATCATCTTCTCCATCGGTCCGAGGGAAAAACCGTCCATCACGGCCTCTACCGCGCGCACCGGATCAACCTCGCACACAAGAACTCGCGCTCCTAAGCCACGAGCTCGCATGGCGATCCCACGTCCACACCAACCGTAGCCGGCAACGAGCACGTTTTTCCCGGCGATGAGGAGGTTAGTAGAGCGCATAATCCCGTCCCACACTGATTGCCCTGTCCCGTAGCGGTTGTCAAACAGATACTTCATCTTTGCATCGTTCACGGCGTACATCGGGAAGCGAAGCTCTCCATTGCGCTCAAGGATCCGCAGGCGATGCACCCCGGTAGTCGTCTCCTCGCACCCGCCACGGATCTCCAGATCGATCTCGTTATGCAGCAGGTTCACCAGGTCGCCTCCGTCATCGAGAATGAGGTCCGGCTCGGTAGCAAGAACGCGCCTCAGGTCGTCAAAGTATTCCGTCTCGCTGGCCCCGTGCTTGGCGTACACTGCTATCCCTTCCGCTGAAAGCGCCTCAGCAACATCATCCTGCGTGGAGAGGGGGTTGCTCCCGGTGACAACCAGCTCCGCTCCCGCCGTCCGCAGGAGAAGAGCAAGGCAGGCGGTCTTCGCCTCCAAATGGATGCTCATCCCGACACGATGCCCAGCAAGCGGCCTCTCTTCGGCAAATTCGTGCCGTAACTGTGCAAGAAGCGGCATGTGGGCCATCGCCCAAGCGATCTTCTTCTTCCCGTGCTCAACCTGTTCCTGCTCTATCATTCGTTCCTCCCGTTAATTGCCCACAGTATGCTGAAAGCACCACTCTTCCGGCAACCCTAGTCAGCGATCACTGCGTTATCGCCAGTGCGTATCCCAAGGTAAATGCCAACGAGGATGATCGCGCCCCCGACTCCCTTCGTCAGGGTGAGCGCTTCGCCGAAGATTATGTAGGCAAGGATCGTCGCGCCTATAGGTTCGCCAAGGGTCACGATCGACACAACCGATGCTTGCAGGTACTCGAGGGCCCAGTTGAGCGACGTATGCCCAATTAGCTGTGGCCCCAAGCCGAGGAGAATCAGCCATACGTAATCGGGCAGGGAGAAGCCGCCAAGTGGCTGCCCCATCGCCAGGCAGACAATGAGCAGGAGAATAGTGGCCGTTCCATACGTCATCAGTGCGTATCCGGAAAGCGGGACCTCTTGCCGCACGCGTCGGCCACTGAGGAGGTATCCCGCAGCCATGATCGCCCCTCCAACGGCCATGAGGTCTCCCTGCAGGGCCGTACCCCCGAGGCGCATGTCCCCCCAACCGATCACCGCAGCCCCACCAACGGCAAGGGCGATGGCAATTTTCAGGAGGCGAGAAGGGGGCTCGTGAATGAAGAAACGAGCGCCCAGACCGACGAAAATGGGGCTGGTACTGACGAGAACCACGGAACTGGCTACAGATGTGTAGTCAAGCGATGCGATCCACAGGATAAAGTGGAGCGAGAGGAAGAAACCGCTTAGTGCGCTGAATAGAAGATTGCGCTTGCTGATTGATGTCAAAGCCCCTCTGTGGACACTGATCGGCAACAGAATGAGAGATGCCACACCCAATCGCCATGCGGAGATCGCGAAGACAGACGCCCCGCTCACTAAGCGAATGAGGATTGCACCGAATGAGATGACGACGATTCCCAGTGTGAGAACTGATGGAAGGAGTATCTCGCGCTTCATCGGTGATTGCGTACCGTCCTAGCGCCCCACGAGAGCTAGGATCTCTGGCAGAGCACGCCGTGCCGCCTCTTCTCCCGCTTCGATCCCGCTCTTTACGTTGCTATAGCAGGGTGGATCAGGAGAGAAGTCCGGCCGAATAAGGACATCTGGTCGATTGAGCTGCAACAGAAGGTCGCTGACGCGTTTCTGAAAAGCCGTCGACATCTGAAACAGGACTGAGAAGACGTTCGGATAGAATCTGCGGCGCTCCTCCTCGTTTAAGTGCATGCTCTCCATCCCCTTGATGATCCCCAGGATGCGCTCACGGTAATCTGGGGCGGGGATGCCTGAGAGCTTCACCTCTTCTGGCCGAACGAGGACATCGACCGCGATGATCTTTGTCGCCCCAAGATCACGAGCAACATCAACCGGAGCCGGGTTGGAGACGCCCCCATCGATCAGCAGGTGGCCATCTATCCACACCGGCACGAACAGGCCCGGCACGGAGACGCTCGCTCGTATCGCATCGGCAAGTGATCCACTTGTGATTGAAAATGGGAGCCCCGTTTCCAAGTCAGTGGCAAGAGCCGCGTAAGGGATGGGGAGGCTCTCGATGATTCTGTCGCCGACAAGAGATCGGATGGTACGTGTGACATCTCTCCCTGAACTCCATCCGGCCCAAGGGACTGTGGGCAGAAGTGTCTTGAACACTCTGGCGAAGTTGGTCGATCGCCATACTGCTTCTATCTTGTCGAGCCCTGCCCCAGCAGCATAGGCTCCGCCAACTTCCGCACCCATGCTTGTTCCCACGATGATATCAGGCTTGATCCCGTTCTCCTCCAAGACCTTAAGCACTCCCACGTGGGCCGATCCTCGCGCTCCTCCGCTTCCAAGCACCAATCCAATCTGCTCTTTCTCTGGCATCGTGTCAATATCCTAGCATGCAGCAGGCCGATAGACAATACCCATCAGCTCAACGTGAAGAAAAAAAGGTTCTTGTCGTTTGGAGTCGGTAAGCAAAGAGAAAGGGTCGAAAGGCAAGGATCTCACAGAGGTAGAAGGCTATTTCACGACAAAGAGCAGTAAAGTAGAGGAGTAGGTAACAATGTTTAGGCTTCGGCATACATCAGTTACAGGATTTCCCCGTTGTGGCTCACTAGCCGTATGCCATGTATTGCGTGCTACTCCCCCCTCGTCGAACCGGACATGCAGTTTTCCCTGACTGCAGCAGGCAGGCCGCATCAGGCTCTCCTTAAGGCTCTCACCGCAGACACTCGCAGAGAGTTGCGCGGTTCAAACTCTTCACAGATGGCTCTATTTATGTTAGCTGATGCCAAGAGGAGTCACTCCGCATCTATCTCGTGCGGATGATCGCTATCGAAACGTTCATCCCTTAAGATGAAACCCTCGCTTCTCGAACTGCTCCAGGAGTTCGGATGTATCGGGAAACCACTGTCCCCACTTGCGGCACATGTGCTCGGTCCACCCGTAGTTTTCAAAGGTGAATGTTTCTTCTCGTCCTTCCTGCAATGGTATTTTGTAGTTTGCGCGCGCGTAGTACTCCTGCGCGAGGTAACCGTCGTCCATTTCCTTCATCGCTGCGCAAACGGACTCCTCATCCAATGCAGGATACGTGTCCTCAAACAGAGTGAAATTAATCGGGTAGCGTGGCCGCACCGGTGGATCATCAGCCGGATACCCCATCGTCAATTGCACGAGCGGGAAGACGCGATTTGGCAAGTTGTACTCGTCGGCAATCTTGTCGGCGATGTAGGGTGCGTTCCCCAAGAAACAGCTCCCCAACCCCATGCTCTCCGCGGCGATCACCATATTCTCTGCCATGTACGCACTGTCCTGGAATCCGAACAGCAGAGCCAGAAGATCGTTGGTCACCCAGCGCCAATTGCGCAACTCCATGATGCGTTCCATGCGCTGAATGTCGGCACAAATTGTAAATAGAAGCGGAGCGTGAAACGGATTCTTCTCCCTCTTGCGCGAAAGGAGCACACTTCCGAATTGCCCGGCAAACGGTGCATGCTGACCCGCGCGAACAATTGCAGTCACCACTTCATCTGATGGCGTCCGGTCCGTGTAGCGCCGAATTGACTTACGCTGAAGCATCGCTCTGAGGACGGGGTTGCTGGTCATCTGTTTCCTCCTTCATGATTTGCAGCTGGTATCTCCTGCCATGCATACTAACAAGCATAGGCAACAGTTTACAGTGAGCCTTTTCACCTGCACGGCAGGGCACACTCTTCATGGTTTCGATAGACAATCACACCATGTTCGTGCTAGGATGATCTATCCAATGAAGTGAGGTGGTTCAAATGTGGAAAGAGTTTCGTAGCTTCGTCATGAAAGGGAACCTGATCCAGATTGCCGTGGCGTTCATCATCGCCGTCGCGTTCGGGGCGCTCGTCAAGTCGTTCGTGGTCGACATTATCATGCCACTCATCGGAAAGGCAGTCGGTAACGTCAATTTTTCCAACCTGTACGCTAATCTTTCGGGAACCGTGTATCCCTCGGCGCAGGCAGCACGCGATGCAGGGGCGGCAGCGATCTACTACGGGACGTTCATCAACTTTCTGATCAACTTTCTCGTCATTGCCTTAATCATGTTCCTCATCGTCAAGGCGGTGGCCAAGATGGAGAAAGCGAAAGTGGCGGCAGCACCGACGACGAAGACCTGTCCCTACTGCAAGACCGACATCCCGATCGACGCCGTGCGCTGCCCACACTGCACCGCCGAGCTTCCAGGAGCTTAGAGAGTTAGGTGGATTCAACTAGTAAGTGCAACTTTGGAAATTGGTCAAAGAGGCGAGCTGCGGTAGGATTACCAGCGCCGCTCAGACCAGTAAATCAAAGGAGCACCGATGAACACATACCCCCTTGACAGTTGCACTTGGGAGTTGAATCCAAGTCATTCCAACAGGCACACTGGATGAAGAAGATGACGGGGCGGCAGTTCAGAACCGAGCAGTACCTTTGCAGGCCTGCGGACCCCGTGAGCCACACCCCCGTCAAGTAGACACTCTACTTGACAACAGTGGGCCCGTCATCTGTAAAATACAATGGTAGACCCCGAGCTTCTCAAAGGAGGCGTACCGAGAACTCCTCTTGACAGACAGCGCGCTTTCAGGGATGTCCCTTAAATGCCCGTGGTGGCTCCGCAAGGGCGTCGAGTTGCTTCGTTACGGCATCTTCGAAGCAGCCTTGGACAAAAGCAGCGTCTATTGCCTGCAACAACGCGTCTTTCGCATCCGGAAGCTGAACCATGATTAGGAGTACCTTCCGAACGCAGTCCAACACCGCGCGAGAGAATATCGCGATGCTACCGTGAGCGCGTAAGACCTTGCTGTTGTCCTTCTTCGACGCCAAACCGCCGTGCACGTACCTGCTCCGGATATGATACGCCAGTCTGAGGCAATCTCTAATCACGACTGCGTCCTCGCCGAAGTGTGAAAGCAGTCTTCCCGCTCGTGCACAGAGCTTGAAGCTGAGTTCTTGCCCGCCCCCAGCTTCCAGGAGGAGAGCCTCGAGTGAGATGATCGCGTTTGGCATTCTGTACTCGTAGGGGTTCGTTGCGAAGAGGGCATCACAGTAGCGTGTGTAAGCTATGGCCGATGGCTCCGGATTGGGCAAATTCGGTGTGAAGAACGAGTCGGGGACCATCGGCACGATGTGCTTCAGAAAGGCTGTGAGTCGTTCGGAGTCGCGATCTCGCAAGATCGCTTTCTCAACGTCCGGCCGGGGCTTCTTTCGGTGGATTACTTTACCAGCTGGCATGTCTACCAGGCTGGTAGAGCTGCCCTGCCACGAGTACACATCAACGCTACCCACCTCGTAGAGCCGAAGAGCTGCTTCGAGTCTCCTAAGTCCCTCTTGAACTGCTCCCGAGTCGTTGCTCGGCGAATGCAGAGACACGATGGCCGAGGGATACGAGGCAGGATGGGTTCCGGAAGATGTGAATGCCGTCTCCTCAGTTTCCAGATCTTCCTGGACTGTCCGCCGTATCGAGATCTCCATGCCCTCGCAGGTCAGCTGTATGGGGGAACCAAGCATGATGAGCCCGCCCATCTCCGCTTGCAGTCTGTATCCGACCGGGTTACCGGCCAGTTCGTGCGAGAAATCTTCAACAACCCTCTTGAGAGCCGCTTGCTCCCATTGCTCTTCTTCAAGGAGCACTCGCAGAAGCGTCGAGACGAATGCCTCAGTCGCACGCTCTGCTCTCTCGCGGTCATTCAGGATTCCTGCGATCACGTCAACCGCGGAACCCCACTCCTCCGAGTCCTTGAGCAGTCCTCTCACGTGAAGGCTCGCCGTATGCCACGTCTCCTTAATGGCGGAGGTTCCTTTGAGTTGTGACTTAACGCCGTGCTCGGTGTACTCGAACGTCTCGCAAATCCAACACAGGCGGAGTTCCTTGCCAGAGTGGAGTGATCCTTGAGCGTCTTCTTCGCTAGTTACGGCGCACGCAAGCTGGCTCAGGCTCTCAAGTGCATCTACAAGGTTCGGCTCTCCGCTCATAAGTGCTCACCACATGGCAATTCCGTTTCCGAGCTACTTCGTAGAGCCGAAGCGCTTCACGGTTTCGGACAACTCCTTGTGCTGACTCGCTAGACTTTCGACTGATATTGTGAGCTTCACTATCTCCTGAAGAACGTCTTCTTGATCTGCATATGCTCGGACGAGAGTTCCCAAGTACGATTTGAGCGCCAAGCTTCCCTTAGTCGTTGCTTTCTTCCGAGCTCCCGCCCGCCGATATCCTAGAATGTACTCAATTGTGTCGCCAAGCTTCGAAAAATCCTCATGACCGGCAAATCCAATGTTCCACTCGCGCTTCTCCGCAGGGCCCATTGACCCAAGCTCCCATACTGTCGATCCATCCTTGACAACAAGTTCAACACCATTGCTTCCAATTACACGCAAGCCTAATGGGAAGCTCAGTTTCACTTCTTCAACCGCACCGTGTCCCGTGTTCTCAAGACGCATGTTTAGTACTCCCGTAGCTCCCCTTGGAACAATAGCAAGTCGGAGATGTCCTTCTAGATAGGCAGCTTTCATGGCAGTAACAGAAGAGCGCGAAAGGATTGCTTGCCACAGAATGAAGAAAGCGACAAAAAACTGCAAAGAGCCTAGCACGACAACCGATATTAATGCATCTGTTATGGTACTCCCCCCTAGGCAACAGGTTCTCAAAGACAGTATAGTACATTTACCATGATGGAACACACTCTTCAGGTGGGCTGCACCTACTCGGCTGAGATCCGAGGGCGCCAGAGCGGAATCTGCACGAACCTGATCTACAAGCTGGAAAACCTGACTCTGCAAAGCTCTCCTGTGGACATAACGACAATCGGAGAGTCATATCGCACATACGTTGCAATTAGGCCGAGAATGGGCTTGGTTGGCGACGCCGAAGCTAGTTCGGATCTATCACTGAAAGATGTTGCTGGCTGGCTCACAAGAATACTCCGTCTATTCGACGTTGATCCAAGTAGAGGACAGCACTGGGACAGCAGGATAGTCGGAGCGAGCCCAGGGTTGAGTACTAGAATCTGGCGTGTGACGAGTCAATCGATACCGTTTGCCGCGTTCCCATAGCCCGTATCATGAGCCAACTCCGGTCGCTTTCGGGCCCAGGTTGCACTCACACATTCCGTCTCCAATTAGGCGGTCTCGAATCACACTTTCTTGACGTGCCAGACTGGTTCGCGCCTTCTGCAGCGACCAGCTGATTGCTACCCTGACACAGTGCTTCTCTAGCTCATCAACGAAACAAGGAAACAGCATGTCATGCCTTTTCTGCGTAGCCGCACATCTCACCAAGAGAAGGCGGCATATGTTCCACAGCCTTCTCCAAGGAACGGGAACCGTTCCCGCCTTCATCAAAGCAACTCCGGTGGCTCACAAGCCAGAGAACGCGAACTGCACATGATGCGAAGCGTGCAGTTCGTTCGAGAAGACTCGTGTCGCGGCTGCCTTCTCGAGTTGGCGAGTTTGAGAAGTTCTATAACAGGGCGAACGTGAACAAGCTGTCATAGACTGCGTTCTCCAAGCAACCCGCACTCCCCAGAGAAGGCGGAATACGTTTCATAGCCTTCTCCCGTAAGGTCCGCTTTGCGGACCGACGTTGACAAACCACCAATGACCTAGTATGCTAGTGCACTATGGCGATGAATAACAGCGACATCACACGAGCTTCAATACACGAAAGCGCTTACTGCAGGGCAATTTCTGTGTATGGTAGCCGGACGATGTCTCTGCTCGTCACCGGATCCGAGAACGTGAACCTTGATGAAACCATTGGAGTGCTTATGGAACAGAACAAAGGAATGACGGAGAAGGGGTCGCAATGATCAATGACAAAGGAAATTGGAGCATCGATATGAGCGCAGGTCCCATCTTCGAGCAGATCGCCAAGAACGTGCATCAGATGTTGGCACGAGGTGCTCTGAAGCCGGGAGACAAGCTCCCATCAGCTCGAGACCTGGCAGCTAAGCTGAATGTGAACCCCAACACGATCGTTCACGCGTACAACGAATTGGAGGCGCAAAACGTGATCGAGAAACGAAGAGGATTGGGCACGTTTGTGCGCGAGGATGCGCCCGTGACTGGAATGAAGAAAGACATGCTGCACCAGGCCGCCAACGCCTATGCAGATGAGGGCAGACAGCTGGACGCTTCGATTCAGGAAGCGATCACTGCTCTGAAGGAGGTTTGGGATGTTGGCTAAACTAGAACATGTAACCAAGCGATATGTGAAGAACGAAGGCTTGCGAGATCTGTCGCTCGACTTCCCTGCAGGCGAAGTGGTCGGCGTTCTCGGCCTCAACGGCAGCGGGAAGTCGACTTTGCTCAAGCTGTTGGCGGGACTGTTGTTCCCGACCTCGGGGACCGTCACCGTCTTCGACGGTGCGCCTCGGAGCAAGCGTGCGAATATCGTCTTCTTGGGCGAAAACGACGCCCTGTGGCCGTGGATGACACCGAGCGATGCGATGAAGTTCATGAGTAATCTCTATGACGACTTCGATGCCGCCCGGTTCACAGGCTTGCTCGATTCGCTGAAGGTGCCGCTGCGCAAGACGAAGACGATGTCACGTGGCGAACGCGGACGGTTGCGCTTGGCCATGGCGCTGGCGCGCAATGCCAAACTGTACTTGCTCGATGAGCCGTTGGCAGGCATTGACTTGATCAGCCGTGAGAGCATTCTCTCGTCGATTGTTCAAGAGTGGCATACCGATGAGACGATTCTCTTGTCCACTCACGAGGTGGCTGAAGCCGAAGGTCTATTCGAGCGCGCCATTTATCTGCGTGAAGGTCGATTGGCGCTGGATGTGTCTGCCGAGTCGTTGCGCGAAGGCGGCAAGTCGGTCGTCGATACGTTCCGGGAGGTGCTCGCATGAAGCGATTCTCTACATTGATCTGGCTTGAGCATCGACGCAATTGGATGTGGTCGTTGCCGCTCTTGGGCTCGCTTCTGTTCTGGGCGTGGGGCATTAAGCAGGTGACGGTGATGGATGTCGGCGAACGGCTGGGCATTCGCGCTGGCTTGCTGGCAGGGGCCATCGCCATCGGAACGCTGGTGTTGTGTATCATGATCGGACGCATTCGATCGGAAACACGCAATGGACAATACCAGGTATTGTTGATGAGTCCGCCGTCTGGATACACGCACATCTCGGCTCGATTCACCTATGCTGTAGGCGTAGGCTTTACCTACTACGTTGCGATCGGGTTCTTGTTCTGGTGGATCTCTGCGTTGGCAGGCATCCACTTCGATGCGCGCAGCTTGGTCGATCTGATCCTGGCGATGCCGCTTTACGGGATGAGTGTTGGCGTGTTCCCTCTGCTGGCCTATACGCTGCTGTTGATGGTGTTTGTTAGCGCCTATCGCATTTCAGGCAAGGGATGGATTCCCGGCGTCGTCATGCTGCTGGGAACGCCGGTTGTGCTGCAATGGATCGGCAATGGGATGACTCGGATTCTGTGGACGTTGCCCAGTTGGCGCGTGTTTGAGAACGTGCCTGCTGCTGTCTATGAGCAATTCGGTCAAGGCGAGGGGTACGAGTTCATAACCTCTGCGTCGGAGCTAGATTACACGGGGCTTCCGATCGAACCGATGCTGCTCATGCTGGCACTCACTGTTGTATTCCTGATTCTCGCCGGTCGTATCTGGCAGGAGGTGGAGGCATGACCCAAGCATTCTTGATTGTTGTGCGTATCCTGATTGTTGGCTTGTTGCTCTACTGGGGATACCGCTTGTGGACGGGTACGCAAAGCCGGACGTCTCGCATCCTGGGCATGTGCTTCTCTGCCATCCTGATCTGGCAGACTGCAGTGGGCCCTTGGACGTAGCTGGTTGTGATGAAAGCTGTTCGCTAGGTTGACAAAATGACAGGGAGGAGCAAATGAAGCGAATGAAGTTACTGAGTAGAGTGATTCTTGCGGTGCTGGCAGCAATAAGCCTGTTTGGACTGTTTGGCTGCGATCTTGAAGAGTTTATCCAGGCGACTGCAGGCAATGTCGAGGCCGTGCGCGAGGTCACGGAGACATTCGCGTTGACAGGCTTGCTCGATCTGGAAGTCGAGTCTTCCAATGGGTACGTGATCGTCGAGTCTGCGCAGACGACAAGCGTATCCGTCGTCGCCAAGCTGCGGTCGCGTGGAGACACACTGGAAGAGGCAGAGGAGCGCGTAGATGCGATCCAGGTTGAGCTGACGCAATCAGGCAACAACGTGGCTCTGCGCTACCGGGCAGCGGATCAGACAGAGGACGTGCGGCGGCACTCAGGCGTGTCGTTCGTGGTCACCGTGCCCATGCAAGCGGATGTTGAGGTCGATACATCCAATGGCTCCATCACGATTCGCGGTGTCGAAGGCGAGTTCACTCTGGATACGTCCAATGGCACGATTGATCTGAGCGATCTGATTGGCATCGTTCACGCGGATACATCCAATAGCCGTATCAATGTGAATGGTTTCTCTGGCGTCCTGGACTTGGAGACAAGCAACAGTGCCATCGATATCGAGGACGTTGAAGCTGCGATCGATGCCCGTACGAGTAACGGACGCATTGATTTCTCCGGCATCCTCGTCGGCGACGACAACGACCTTCGCACAAGTAATGGCGCGATCAAGGTCAAGGTGGCAGCAGATACTTCGATTACCTTTGACGCATCCACAAGCAGTGGCAGCATCAGCACGAATCTTCAGCTCATGGGCGATACCGAAGGGCGCAGCTGGCACGCGGCGATGAATTCTCACGGAGCGCAGTCAGCTCAGACGCTGGAATTGCGAACAAGCAATGGCAGCATCCGTATCGAAGGGTTCTAACCGAAGAGACCAATTTTAGGCCCATTTCGACAAATGACTCGGCTGCAGGCACGCAACCTGCAGCCGAGTCGCGTCTTCAGCAAACCGTCGCCCGCGTGTCTTTGCCTGGTTCGCACATCAACGTTGTAGGGTCGACGGGCTCGGGCAAAACCACGGTCGCTCGCCTGCTAGCTGAGCAGCTTCACCACTTTCTTGTTCACATGCTCACTTCCGTTATCACTGTGAAACCCATGAATGGTAAATGGATACTGGGTCATGAGGTGCTTGAGAACAGGCACGAGGTAGTGTTCACTAATCTTCTCTACACAGCCGATCACCTCCCATTGTGTCACCTCATCGATGGTGTTGATGTGGTACATTCCCTTCTCCCCGTTGAGGCCCCCTTGATGAACCGTATCCACTCGGATTAATCCTGGCTTACCCTGTGGGTCAGGACGGCGACGTTCACCATATTTACAGGATGATGGCTTAGTCTTCTCAATGGTCAGGGTATGGTTACGGTAGAATGAGCCTTGCCGTAATCGGTACAGGTGAGCGACGGAGATCTCACTGAGCCGCTGGTACTCACTCCTACCAAACAGGTTGTACTCTCGTTTGAAGATGGCCACGGTTGCCTTACCTGACAAGCGCTCATTGTTGTTGTCCAGTTCAGCCAACAGGAGCTGATCCTCGCGCGTGTACTTAGTGGGGAAGGAATGGCGTTGGTAGGGTCGAACGAGTACATGACCGATACGGCAAAACTGGGTGATGAGCCTTGTCAATTGTGAGTTAGAGATCCCTGTCATCTTGAGCATGTACTGCCTGAGCACCCCTTTCTCCAAGCGCGGACGGGAGCGGTACTTGTAGGAACGCAAGGTGCGCTTAATCCAAGCGTAGATCTCTTCCCGTGAACGTCCCTTGAACGTCAACACATCGCTCGAAGCGAGAAGTGCCTTCAGTTAACCAATATCCATTACGCGTCTGTCTACCATCATCAGAATCATGCCTCCTATCTGCCTGTGCGTTGCACGCAAACAGGTGATGTAACCCACACGCTGGCTATGCCAGTGTCATCCCATGCACGCCTTGCATGAGATTCACCACCTCGCTTCATGCTCATCTTGTATGAGACAACTCTCACTCTTGATAACGACCCAGCGCCGTAGTATCCTTTTGTTGGTAATGGCAGTCGTCTGGTTTTTACAAACGTTCTGCCTCGATTGAATTTGCAGTACGGGGGTGAGTATATATGGCAGATCGAGAAACCGGTACCGTCAAATGGTTTAATGACAGTAAGGGTTATGGCTTCGTCGAGCGTGAGGAGGGTGAGGACATTTTTGTGCATTTCCGAGCAATCCGCGGTGAGGGTTACCGCACGCTGGAAGATGGACAGAAAGTAGAATTTACGGTTGTTAGCAGCGACAAAGGTCCACAGGCACAGGATGTTGTGGTCGTTTAGTATCAGCAAATAACTTTACTTAACATAATACGGCACACCTTATTCGGGCGTGCCGTATTTTTCGTTTATCTTCCGATCAACTGCCCTCACGCCCTTTCGCTATGCTCACTCAAGCTCGCCAAGGCCGCCAACAAGATCTCACCACGAAGAGCACGAAGAAGAGAATTCAATAAGATACAGGGAAGAGGTCTCCGCATTCGAGACAACACCAGCGATCATCACTTGCTTGGAATCCTACGTTCCATCGCTTGCTATCTTCGTGCTCTTCGTGTCCTTCGTGGTGCAAAACGCCCTTTCCCTGCAAGAAGGAGCAATCATCGCGCCCGCTCGCTACGTTCGCTCAAGACAGGAAACCACTGGAGTGAACCCCTACGACTGGACAAATGAGAGAGGTAATCACTAAATTGTCTGGAGAGTCGCGAGGAGGAAGGTTCATGGCAGGCGGGAGGAAGTTCAGCAAGGCATTTAAGAGTC
>Ga0075114_10000721_pt1 | contig 19380 bp, 16 predicted proteins | sample AntAceMetag02UKM_FD_69784 | JGI IMG/M metagenome (GOLD analysis project Ga0075114, IMG submission 69784) | Saline lake microbial communities from Ace Lake, Antarctica - Antarctic Ace Lake Metagenome 02UKM | ecosystem: Environmental > Aquatic > Non-marine Saline and Alkaline > Saline | place... | reverse complement strand
TCCTACCTGAAAGAGAACAGTTTTGTCACTTTCTACGGTCTAGCTTTTGCCCTGGTGGGCTTCCATGCCTGGGGGAAGGAGTACCCCCGAGCAGAGGAGATGGTGGGGGAGATCACGCGCCTGCTCACCGAGGGCCCGGTCTGGTGGGGATACTCTCCGTCCAAGCTGGCCATCGTCGGCGTGGGCTTGCTTACGGTCCATGGCTCGCGCTACGCCGACTCGCACATCCGGCCGGCACTCGAAGCCCTGCTGGAAGCCGGGCTGGAGGTCTTCCCGGGCGGCTACGGCATGGCCACGGAGGACGGCCAGCAGTGGGGGCGCTACGCTGACATCCGCGGCACGGTTCCTTTGATGATCATCATGAAAGCATACGATGCGGTGACCGGGACGCAGACATTCACCAGCAGCGACAAGTACAGACGGATGCTGGCCTGGCTGGAGCGAAATCGCCAAGCAGCCAAAGCTATGGACCGTCCGTTCTACGAGATACAGAAGGCCGACGGCGCCTGGTTTGGCTCAGGCACGCCAGTCTGCCTGCTGCCGGTGTGGTGGGCCACCGGGCGCTTCGCGGCGCTCTGAAAAGGTGCACCGCACTTGGTCCGTTCGTAACTGCTCAGCCAGGTAGAAATCGGAGACAGATGAAAGATCATTGCGGAATGCGGATTTCGGATTCGCAATCTGCAATCCGCAATGTGCAATCAGACGGGCAATAGCCTGAGTAGTGACCTGGAGAGATTGTCTATGCGCATCCTGGCCGTTGGCGCACATCCGGACGATGTGGAACTGCTCTGCGGCGGCACGCTCGCCCTGTATGCCCGCCGAGGCGATGCGGTGGTCATGGCCGCGGCCTGCACGGGAGATCGAGATGACCCCGAGATCCCACCAGAGGAGATGGCCCAGATCCGCCTCGCCGAGGCGACGGCGGCCGCGGCGGTCATTGGTGCTGAATACATGTGCCTGGGCTTCTCGGACGAGACCGTCTTCCCCACTGAAGAGAACTGCCTGCGCTTCGTAGACCTGATCCGTCAGGCTTGCCCCGATCTCATCATCACTCACGGACCGGGCGACTACCACGTAGACCACCAAAACACAGGCCAGCTCACCTTCTGGGCCTCGACGCTGGCCACCGTGGCCCACATCCACACCGGCTACGCTCCCGCACCACTGCGGCCGCCGATCTACCACATGGACAACGTGGCGGGAATCAACTTCCTGCCCACAGAATACGTGGACATCTCGCAGGTGATCGAGCTGAAGCAGGAGATGTTGAACCAGCACCGAAGCCAGTTTCGGGTCTTCGAGCGTACTGGCATTGACCTCATGGATCAGATGCTGACCATGTCCCGCTTCCGAGGCCATCAGTGCGGTGCGGCCTACGCCGAAGGGTTCCGGCGATTGGACATCCATCGACGCATTCCGTCGAGACGGCTACTGCCATAATCGAGAGCAACAAAGGCCCGGACACCACGCTCCCGCGCCGAGTCCTGATCGGATTCACTGCCGGACACTCTTGCTGGGACACAGATGAACACGGACGAACACGGGTTTCTTTCATTGTCCAGTACAGATCAGCCGATGAAACCGATGAAACCGATGAAACTCGCCAGAGAACCATCGGCCACATCGGCTCAGTCGGCTCAATCGGCTGACCACAGAATGACCAGATAGGAGAAGGAAATCATGCAAGTCGCAGCCCCAGTGATCGTTGACGCCCACCTGCATCTGCTCCCCACGTTGCGAGATGGCTATACAGGATGGCAAAACATGCGCCCAGTGGGCTTGGGGAAGCTCGCTTTTGAGACTGCCAGCGGCGCAAATCGCAGCCTGCGCTGGTTTCCCCCGCTGATGGAGGACTGTACCTTCAAGGTGGAGACAGCCATCGAGTACATGGACTGGTTGGGGATAGACAAGGCGGTAGTCGTCCAGTGCTCTGGCTACGGCATCTTCGATGATTACTGCGTCGAGTGCCTGCACCGCTATCCCGACCGCTTTGTGATCCATTGCACCCTCAATCCCGCGCATGGTCCCGAGGCAGTGGACTATCTGGAACGCTGCGTGCGTGGGCGAGGCTTCAGTGGGGTCAATCTGCACCCGGGAGCGGAGTTCAAGACCGGCGGCTACTTCCTCAACGACCCGGCAGTCATGCCCTTCTGGGAGAAAGCAGCCGAGTTGGAGGTACCGGTCACCGTCCACCTATCGCTGCCCGGTCTCAACCGCTACGCACACCAAGTAGCGCAACTGGCCGAGGTGGCCGAACGGTTCCCTGATCTCCCCATCATACTGGACCATCTGGGAGTCCCTTCGTTCGAGGAGCAAGAGCCCTACCCTCTGCATCAGGAGACCTGCTCGTTGGCCCAGTTTCCCAGTGTCTATATGACCATCTCGGCCCTGCCATTTCATTCACACTGCGAGTTTCCTTATCCAGACGCCGGGCCACTGATCCGCATGGCCTACGAAGCGTTCGGCGCACCGCGTCTCATGTGGGCATCCGATGCTCCCTCGGTGCTGCGCATCTGCACCTATCACCAGACCCTGGCCTACGTCCGTGCGCTGGAGTTCCTGAGCGAGTGGGACAAACGGTGGATCTTCGGGCACACTGCACTGAACGTGATGTGCTTCCCAGGCGCCTCCACACAGGACGGCTCGTCCCTGCTGTTCAAGCACATCAGATAGCTAATCGGCCCTTCCGAAGGCAATTGCAGCCTAAGGAGATCAGCCGATGAAGCCGACGAAACCGATGAAACCGGTGAAACCGATGAAACCGATAAGACTCACCAGAAAACCATCGGCCATATCGGCTCAATCGGCTGACAATCAGAAGAGAGCAGCCGATGAAGCCGATGAAACCAATGAAACCGATGAAACTCACCAGAAAACCATCGGCCATATCGGCTCAATCGGCTGACTTGGGAGGGCTGGCGTGAAGCGGGAGAGGCACAGATGACAGATAACCAGATCACCGTGGGCGTGTTGGGCACCGGGCGGATGGGCCGGGTGCATCTGGCGGCCTGGGCCAGGGTGCGGGATGAGGGCTTGTCCCTGGCAGGTGATAGCTACCTCATCAATCTGGCCCTCTATGGCCGGGACCCAGCCAAGGTGGCCGCGCTCGCCCAGGAGTTCGACATAGCGCGAACGACCACGACGCTGGATGAGCTGACCAGCGCCCCTGCCGTGGACGTGGTGGACAACACGTTGATCAACGTCCTGCACCGCGGGCCTTTGCTGGAGGCAATCGGTCACGGCAAGCATGTCTTTTGCGAGAAGCCGCTGGCGCGCACGCTTGCCGAAGCGAAAGAGATGTGGCACGCTGTCCAAGCGGCAGGTGTGCGCCACGGCATCGTCCAGAACATGCGCTTTGCCCCTGGTCCGGCGCGGGCCAAGGAGATTCTGTCTTCGGGCCAACTGGGGCGCATCTTCCACGCCCAAGTCACCTTCGGCTACTACGTGCCCCAAGTCGTGACCAACCGGCCAGCCTGGTTCTACCAGAGGGAGGCTGCTGGCGGTGGGATCGCACTGGACATGCTGGCCCACTTCCTGGACCTGCTCCCTTGGATGATGGGGCCAGTATCGGGCGTCTACTGCCAGACCGGTATCTTTCTGCCGCAGCGGGAAGATGGCGCCGGACGGCGGTTTGCGGTGGAGGTGGAGGACACCGTCGCGGCTACGCTGCGCTTCGCTTCGGGCGCGCTGGCCGACATCTTCTGCAGTTGGGTGCGCCGCCGCGGCCCAGACGAAACAATCAGCCCGAGATTCCAGATCGATGGCCAGCGGGGCAGCCTGTTGTTCGGACCGGATCGGCTGTGGATAGGGTCAGGGGAATCCGAATGGCAGGAGACGGCACTCACGCCTGTTGACCCCTGGGCAGTGCAGTTCCGGGAGTTCTTGTCGGCGGTGGTTACCGATCGGCCTTATCACCCTGACTGGGGAGATGGCGTGGCGACGATGCTGCTCGTTGACGCCGCCTATCGCGCGGTCACGGAGCGGGCGGAGATTCCTGCATGACGAACGCCTCGAACCGCGGCTATCCAGTGAACATCACCTCCGATCAGCCGGAACCGTTCCATGCCTTTGCCTCGATATGCCGCGACCAGGATGGACGCATCTGGGTAGCTTGGGTCAGGTTCCAGGAAGCCCGTGATTCGATCTGCCTGCGCTACCTCCAGCCAAAGTGCAGCGGCAGCCCCTTCTCGCCAACCGCGGTAGTGTCCGATGAGCCCGGGGAACACTTCTGGCCGACGGTCAAGGCGCTGCCGAACGGGGCCATCGTTGTCACCTGGTCGAGGCTACACAACGAGCATTGGCGCGTGGTGTGCAAGATACTGCGCGGCGACGTATGGACCGACGAGCAAGTGATCAGTGACCAGCGCGGCGGATGGTATCCTGCCAGCGCACTGGATTCCTGTGGCCGTTTGTGCGTTGCCTGGTCGGAGGAGCTGACCCATGACATACTGCTGAGCCAGGCTGTCGACTCGCAGCCCTCGCTGCCACTGCTCATCTCAGAAGGGGGCGGTTGCTGCCGGCCAACGTTGCTCGCCCATGATGCCGGGATGCTGATCGCCTGGGACCAGTTCGAAAGCGAGCGCTATCACATACGGGCGCGTTTGGTCCGAGGCGACGGCTCGATGAGTGACATATGGACGGTCAGCCGTGGCCCGCAATGGCAACTGCAACCGCAACTGGGCCAATCACACGGTGTGGCGCTATGTTGCTGGATTGCGCAGGAAGACGTCCGTGATGATCGAGGGGTCATCGACCAGTGGCATTCCATACGCTGCGCATCTCTTGCCGATACGTCATGGCGGCCACTCGGTGATGATCGCGCCGGGACCGTTGCCGACCTGGTGCATGGCCTCTTGCCCCAAGATGAAGTCCGGGGCCATATGGGCAGGCAGCGGTATCCGTTCCTGCGCAGCGATGCCGGCGGCAGGGCTTGGGTGCTCTGGGAACGGAAGCTAGAGCACGGCTCTCGCTGCGGGCCGGGGCGCCTGCTCGGACGTCCCGCGGCAGAGCGCGGCTGGGGACCCGTCGTGGAAGTGGCGGCCGGCCATGCCTTCTACGAAATGGAGACCGGCCAGGCCGATACAGACAGCGTACTGTGGGCCACAATGCGAATGGTTTCGCAACGTCCTGCCTGGGATGTCTACGTTGCGCCCATCCGACTGGAGCCCCCTCGCGCGAGCCATACTGAGATAGAGACAACAGAGACAGAGGAAAGGCGGGGTTGGGAGGCGATTACGCTACCCCACACCCTTGGGAAGCCACAGGATGCGCCTGTGATGATCGCTGACGGCGTGGAATACCACATCTCTTTCGGCGACCTCCATGCACATTCCGTGCTCTCTGGCGATGCAGAGGGCGAGGTGGATGAGCTGTTCCGATACGCTCGCGACAAGGCGGCGCTCGACTTCGTCGCTATCGTGGACAATGACTGCTACCAGGTCCCAATGACGCGCACGGCGTTTGCTGTGTCCCGCACTTGGGCAGAGTGGTTCAACGAGTCTGGGCGATTCGTCCCGTTGCCCGGCTACGAATGGACGCTATGGGACCGTGAGCTCTCCAACCACCCCGACCATCGCACGGTTCTGTTCCCCGGGCGAGCCGAGATCTTCCGGCACATTGACAGCGCCACCCCGACAACCACCGATCTGGCCCATCGTATACAGCAACTGGGAGGGATGTTGTTCACACAGCACTGGGACTGGACTTTGACCGAGAGCGAGGCCGAGTGCGGCCTGGAGGTGTGCTCCGCCTGGGACTACTACATTGACCATCCCGAACCGTTCCATCGCGATCTATGTGCTGGCCGCAGGTTGGCATTCATAGGCGGCAGCGACAGCCACAGGCGGAACCCAGGCACGTGTGGGGCACTGACCGGGTTGTGGACAGATCAACGCTCACGCCAAGCCATCTTCGAAGCACTTCGTGCGCGCCGATGTTTCGCCACCAGCGGGTCGAAGATGATCCTCGATTTTCGAGTTGATGGTGCGCCGATGGGATCCGAGGTGACCACGACAGGCCCCATAACAATGGTCATCAAGCTATGGGGGACACGCCCGTTGGAGAAGCTGTCCATCCTGCGTGGCCTGGTAGGTGGAGACCCATCAGGCGTGACAGTGGTACATGAATGCCAACTGTGCGGCAGGTACGCAGAGGCTACCTGGCATGATGTCGCCCCGGTCGGCACGTCATTCTACTACGTCAGAGCAAAGCAGGCGGGAGAAGACATACCCTATCCCTCCAACATCAGCATAGCCGAAGGGTGCCGTGCTTGGATCAGCCCGATATGGGTTGTTCGCAGATAGCTGCTCTTTACTCATTGTCAATGGCGATACAGTTCGGCCTCTCAGACCAGTTGCCCTGCGCATCTTCTTCAGCAATTCTCAATACGACCATTCTACTGAGACGCACCCCCTTGTTACCCTTACAGGCGTGGCTTATTGTCAAGTCCTTGGCCCGAATCAGTTCGACTTGGGCCAATCTTTGGGCAATGCCAGGGCAAGATAAGCCTCGAAAGCAGCATCAAGTTGCCAATAACGCGGTGATGTAGGCATAGGGCATCCCGACTTGCCCTGAAACTCGACGTTGTTTCCCCATTACGGAGGGCGAAAACGTGAGAATCTGAAGACAGACGCCCCCAGGGATTCCATATTGAGAATTGCTGCATCTTCTTATTGGTACTTGACAAACCGGCAGAGTTGGGCTATAATGCTGGCATAGATATGATGTATGATGTTTGGGCTAGGGTAGACGGGAGCCGCTACTACAAACCCTGACAAACCCCATGGCAAGACACCGTCAGTTTGGTCAATTGCAGCACGACACCCATGCTCTGGTGCACCGCCCTCCCCCAGAGCCAGGAAGTGACGTCCAGTGCATCCTATATTGTCTGAGCGTCCCCCCCGGATCTGCCCCGGTTGTCCCGGCAACAAACAACGCCACAGCTAGAGGACAAACGTGACCCGCGAACCAGAGTCGGCCCAGTTATTCAAGGAGATTCGCCCCCGCCGCGGCGCTCGTCTGTACGAACTGGTCGCCGAACAGATCGGCGAACTGATCCTATCCAGACAACTCAGCGTCGGTGACCGGCTACCCTCGGAAGCGGAACTGGGAGACCTGTTGTCCGTGAGCCGCACCGCAGTGCGCGAGGCAATCAAGGTACTAGCAGATAAGGGCCTGGTCCATCCAGAGCGGGGGCGAGGCACCTTTGTCTGCAAGCCCGCACCGGAACTGCTGGCTTCTTGCATGGGCACGATCCTGCGAGTTGAGCAGTGTAGCCTGGCCGATCTGCTGGAGTTGCGCCGGACGATCGAGGTACGCACCGCTGGCCTGGCTGCTGCCTGCTCCGGTGATGAACAGGCGGCCGCCATACAGGAACAGTTCGCCGAACTGGAGATACAGTTATGTAGCGCCGGTGGATTCATGCTGGCTGACAAGGGCTTTCACGTGGCCGTGGCCCGGGCCACGGGCAATGAACTGACAGCAGCGCTGGTCGGTGCGCTGATGGTGCTCACCTGGAAGCTGCAACTGATTCCCGTACAGGTATACCCTCATTCGATGCCTCACCACCAGGCGATCAAGGAGGCCATCCTGGCCGGAGATCGGGATGCTGCCGAGAAAGCCATGGCTGCCCACCACGATCAGATCTGGGCTGATCTGGTCAACGCTGGCGCCGCCTGCCGAGAGGGATAGGCGAAAAGGCACGGCAGGTGCGCTGATGGCCATGGTGACCCAGGAGCAGATCAAGCACGATCTCCGAGAGCTGGGACTGAAGGAAGGCGACCTGGTACTGGCACACTCCTCCTTGGGGAGCATTGGCCGGGTTGATGGGGGCGCTGATGCGGTGATTGACGCCTTCTTGGACGTGCTGGGGCGCAGTGGTTCGTTGATGCTGCCAACGTTCTCGTTCCTGAACTTCCAGCCCGTCTTCGATCCCCAAACCACGCCTTCGGAGATGGGCCTTATCACCGAGACGGCCCGGCGCCGCCCCGGTGCGGTGCGCAGCCAACATCCCCGCCATTCGGTGGTCGTCATCGGGGCCAACGCCGAAGAGCTGACGTCTGGACATCTGGAAGCGGGTGCGCTGGGAGTGGGCAGCCCGCCGGACAGACTGGCCAAGCGAGGAGGATACCTGCTGCTGGTAGGCGTGGATCACGTCGCCAACTCCACCATCCAAGTAGCTGAGGCGCATGCCAAGGTTCCCTACCTGGGCGCGCCCCGCTCGCCGGGCTTCCCAGAGGAGGCTGTGGTGAGGCTGCCGACTGGTGAGGAGATCACGGTGAGCTTGATGCCCATCCCCACCTGCAGCCGGGGATTCCCAAAACTGGAACCGCTACTGAGGGAAAAGGGGCTGATTCGCTATGCGAAGGTGGGGAATGCCCATAGTCAGCTCATGAGAGCGCAAGACGTGATTGAGGTCGCGACAGAGCTACTGCAGCGCGATCCCCGCACCCTGCTGTGCGACCTGCCCGAGTGCTGGGCCTGTGCGAGAAAACGAGAGAGAATCAACGCAGCACTGAGGTAGTATCCTGTCCAAAGAGATCTCTCAACCTCGGAGCAGCGAGACAGGTATTCATTGCGGTGTCTGTTGGAACAGCGAGGTATTATTATGATAAGATTCACCTTGACACTTCTGGGAACAGGCAATCCCACTCCGGAAGCCCGCCGCGCGGGCCCCAGCTTTCTCGTCACGCTCGGGGAGGAACGGCTCCTGTTCGACTGCGGACCCGGGTGCGTACAGCGCTTGATGCAGAAAGACGTTTCGCCAACAGATGTCTCCCACCTGTTTCTAACACATCTGCATTTCGACCACTGCGTGGACTATGCGTACCTGGTACTGAGCCGTTGGGATCAAGGCGCCGGCCGGATTCCAGAACTGAAAGTGTACGGGCCCACCTACACCGTTCGCATGACCGATCTCCTGTTCGAAGAGAATGGGGTCTTCGGCCCCGACATAGCAGCCCGAACCCAGCATCCCGCAAGCGAGTATCGGTATGAAGCACGCGGAGGACTGTTGCCGAGAAGGCGTCCCGAACCCATAGCCACTGGTATCGAAGATGGCGCGGCAGTGGAAGGAGGCAGATGGAGCGTGCGGGCCGCCACGGTGATTCACTGCGAGCCCTACTTGGCCAGCTTGGCATACCGGCTGGATTCAGAGCAGCAGTCTGTAGTCTTTGCGGGCGATGCTGCTCCGACGGGAGGCCTTGCAGAACTGGCAGAGGGCGCTGACATCTTGGTCAGCGGATGCCACTTCCTCAACGGTGTCCACACGGATCGGAGGCTGCCAAGCTGTTGTTCGGGGCACCTGGACGCAGCGCGCATGGCACGTGATGCCGGCGTCGAGACACTGGTTCTTGTACACATGCCTGAACCGTTGGCGAAGCCGGCAATTCACAAGCGAATTCTGGATGAGACAAGCCAGGTTTTCGATGGTCGTATCGTCATTGGGGAAGACCTCTTGGACATCGACGTGACGAAATGAGGCAGCAGGTTGCCATTCCCGTCTTCGATCCCAGAGCCACGCCTTCGGAGATGGGACTTGTCACCGAGACGGCCCGGCGCCGCCCCGGTGCGGTGCGCAGCCAACATCCCCGCCATTCGGTGGTCGTCATAGGGGCGAATGCCGAGGAGTTGACGTCTGGACATCTTGAAGCAGGTGCGCTGGGACTGGGCAGCCCGCCGGACAAACTGGCCAAGCGAGGAGGATACCTGCTGCTTCTGAGGGTTGATCACGTGGCCAACTCCGCGATCCACGTGGCTGAGGCACACGCCAAGGTTCCCTACCTGGCCGCGCCCCGCTCGCCGGGCTTCCCAGAGGAGGCTGTGGTGAGGCTGTCGACTGGTGAGGAGATCACGGCGAGCTTGATGCCCATTCCCACCTGCAGCCGGGGATTCCCAAAACTGGAACCGATACTGAGGGAAGAGAGACTGATTCGCTATGCTAAGGTGGGGGATGCCCATAGTCAGTTCGTGAGAGCGCAGGACGTGATTGAGATCGCGACAGGGATACTGCAGCGCGATCCCCGCACCCTGCTGTGCGATCTGCCCGACTGCTGGGCCTGTGCCAGAAAACGAGAGATGATCAACACAGCACTGAGATGGTAGCTCATCCAAAAGGCTCTCTCAGCCTCGGAGCAGCGAGGTTGAGGCAGCAATGCATCGAGAAGAGCCAACACAACGAGGAGATCAACAAATCATGGGAGAAAAACCCACATACCGAGCTGGCATCATCGGCTGCGGCCGCATTGCCAGCACCATCGAAGACGACGTACGCAAAGCTCCCGGCTTCGGACTGTTCCCTTACACACATGCCGGCGTATACCAGCGCCATCCCCGCACCGAGCTTGTGGCTGCTGCAGACATCAACGAAAGTGCGTTGAGCGCCTTCGGCGAACGCTGGGGCGTGACGGCTCTGTACACCGACTACCGCGAGATGCTGGAGCGGGAGCAGTTGGACATCGTCAGCATCGCTGCTCTGAGCCGTCTGCATCACGAGATGACCATGGAGGTGGCCAAACACCCCGTCAAAGGCATCTTCCTGGAGAAGCCGGTGGCCCACAGTCTGGACGAAGCGGACGAGATGATTGCCGCCTGCCGCTCGGCGGGGATCAAAGTGGCAGTCAACCACACCCGCACCTTCGATCCATACTACCGTGCCGCCAAAGCCCTCATGGACAACGGCGAGATCGGCGAACTGCGCGCCGTGCTTTCCACCTGGAAGGAAGGGTTCTCCTTTGGTGGTTCGCACCTCTTCGACCTGTTGCGCTACATGCTCGGATCGGATGCAGACTGGGTCTTCTGCCATCTGGACGAAGACCGGTCGATCGTCGACCCCGGTGGCGATACCTACATCGTCTACAAGAACGGCGTGCGGGCTCACGTGCACATGCCCAAGGTCAGTTCAGCACCTGTGGATGTCGACTTCATCGGCACCGAGGGGCGTATCCACCTGGGCACCTACGAGTTCCAGTGGTGGAAGGTCGAGAGAGTGAACCGGCGCGCGGTCATCTCCGAGCGACCTTTTCCTGGCCGCCACGATGGCAAGAGCGGGATGTACACCGCCGTGGAGGAACTGATCCATGCCATCGAAACAGGTGGGGAGACAGCCTCCAACCTGGAAGATGGACGGACGGCGTTGGAGATCACCGTGGCGTTGCTCATGTCCGGGCAACGAGGCGAGGTAGTCAAGCTGCCCATCACGGATACCTCGTTTGTCGCCGAGGCCATGTGGTAGGCGAGCTTGGTTGCATCAGCAGGCGCGCGCTACATGCAGTGCCGCTGAGATTGATCGATACACGAACAGGAGACTCAAGTGATCATTGACGCTCACGCTCACGTCGGCCAGGGACGCTACAAGTCGCTGGCCCCAGAAGAACTGCTGCTGCAGATGGACGAGCATGGCATCGACCGTGCCGTCATCTGTCCGGTCGAAGAGCAGATCATTCTCCACAACCGGGAGGGAAACGACTTCCTCCTGGCACAGGTACGGAAGTATCCGACCCGATTCGTTGGCTTCGCCGTGGCCAACCCGTGGTACGGCGAAGCGGCCGTGCAGGAATTACAGCGGGCCTTGGGAGAGGGGCTGCGAGGACTCAAGCTCCACCCCACCTACCAGGGTTTCTCGATGAATGACCCCATCGCCTATCCCCTGGTGGACGTGGCCGCCCACCAGCAGGTGCCGGTCTACGTCCACACGGGGACGGCCCACTTCGGCGAGCCATTCAAGCTGGCTGAACTGGCGCGACGCTACCCGGAGGTCACTTTCATCATGGGCCATGCTGGGGCCAGCGATTTCTGGTATGACCTGCCCCGATGCCACCGCTTCGCGCCCAACATCCTGTTCGAGACCTCACGGAACGGCCCGGCCAACTACAACCACATGGCGCTGAACATCGGCGCCGATCATCTGGTCTTCGGCTCCAACGCGCCGGAATCGACGTATCCGCTGGAGATGGCCAGCATCCGCGACGTGTTCACAGAGGCGGCTGACCAGAACAAGATCTTCGGACGGAACATGGCCCGCGCGCTGGGGGAGGTATGATGATGATCATTGACGCGCACACTCACATGGGCCTCAATACCTACGCCGGCGAGTGGACCGGCAAAGGGGACTTGTCAGCCGCAGCTCGTTACGTCAAGATCATGGGCGACAGCGGCGTGGACAAGGGTTTCACCTTCACTTCCACCGGGTTTCGACAGGATCCACAGGAGGGCAACGATGCCCTGGCCCGCGCCCGCGACGCATACCCAGACGTGATGATCCCCTGGGGCACCGTGGATCCCTACTGGGACGAGACAACACTGCGCAGCGAGATGCGCCGCTGCGTCCAGGAGCTGGGATTCGTCGGCTTCAAGTTCGTGCCCTGGGTGCAGGGCTTCTCCATGATGGTGGCGGGCATGGACATTGTGGCCGAGGAGTGCATTAGCATGAACGTGCCGGTGACCTTCCACGATGGCTCACCCCTCTACTGCACGGCGCTGCAGATCGTGTATTATGCCCGTGCTTACCCCAAGCTGCTGGTCCTTTCTGCTCACGGGGGTCTGCGCGAGGGATGGCGCGACATCATCGAACCATGCAAGGAGCTGCCCAACTACTGGATCTGCCTCTCTGGTCCCACCCAGCAGGGGATCCAGATGCTCTACGACGAACTGGGGCCGGATAAGCTGCTCTTCGGCTCCGACGGCGGCTCTATGCACCCGGCCGTGACGGCCAACTACCTCCGCCGCGTCCGAGCCCTCGATGCTCCCCAGGAGGACATTGACAAGATACTGGGGCTGAACGCTCTGCGGTTCCTGCAAACCAAGGAGCATCTGGCATGAGAATGAGAATATGAAAATACTCGTGCTTTGTCCGTTCGGAAGAACGGAGCCCCACGGTCGGGAGAACCTGGAAAAGATCGCCAGGCCGGGCACGGAGTTCGACTACGAATGCATCAAGGACGTGTTCCCTCTGCCCTACAACACGTTCCAGTACAACATGCTCAAATGCATCAACGCGGCAGTGGAACGGTGCATTCTGGCTGAGCAGCAGGGCTACGACGCCATCGTCAACTCATGCGTGAGCGATCCAGGGCTCTTTGAGATGCGTTCGGTTGTGGACATCCCGGTCACCGGCTGCTTCGAGTCGGCTACACACCTGGCAGCAACGATGGGAGCTGCCTGGTCAGTGGTCACGGTCGAAGAAGTCGTGGCCAAGAGGTTCGATAAGCTGCTGGTCGATTTCTACGGAGTTCGGCCGAGCATGGCATCCATCAGGCACATCAACATCAGGGCCAGCCAGCTCTATCCAGAAATCACTCCCACCGAAGAGGTGGCCAGAAGAGTGGTAGAGGTAAGCAAGAAGTGCATAGAGGAAGATGGTGCGGAGATCATCATCGCTGGCTGTACGATCATGTCGTCCCTGTTCACCCAGTACTTCAAAGAAGACCCAGTCGAGATCATCGGCGCACCTGTCATCGATCCCATGTTCACGGCATTCAAGTTCGCCGAAATGATGGTGGATCTTCAGAAGATGGCCGGATACCCCGCCGTGAGCAGGGTCGGGCTGTACCAGAAACAGCCCAAGAAGGAATTCGCTGAGTTGAGGCGCCACCTTTCCACGCACACCTGCCCCGAGCATTTCTACATCAAGCAGGACTTGTGACCACGTGTCAGTGAATGTCATTTAGTTAAGCGTAGTTTAGCCCCTTGTGGGCGTCTTGTGGGCGTCTTTGGGCAGCAAAAACGGGCACAAGGCCCTATGCTACAGCCTTAACTGAGGAGGTCTTCCCTTTGCCAGCTCGCACCCAAGTAGATCCTATCAGATTCGAGGTCATTCGCAACGGACTGGTCGAAGCAACAGAGGAGATGGCAGCCGCCCTTCGCCACAGCGCCTACTCCACCAACATCAAGACCAGGGCTGACTTCTCCTGCGCCTTCTTCGACCGCCAGTTGCAGAACGTGGCCCAGGCCTTCGCCCAACCCGTCCATCTGGGCTCACTTGTCCAGCTCGTCCCCCCGGTGGTCAGGGAATACGGGCCCGAGAACCTGGGGCCCGGCGACGTCATCGTGTCCAACGACCCTTATCGCGGCGGTGTGCACCTCAACGACATCACCTTTATCTCACCCGTGTACCACGACAACGAGCTGTTCGGCTACGTGGCCAACGTGGCCCACCATGTGGATGTGGGCGGTGGAGCACCGGCCAGCGTCGGCGCCTTCCGTGAGGTGTACCAGGAAGGGGTGATCATCCCCCCTGTGAAACTGGTGCGGGGCGGTCAGATCGTCCCCGACATCTTCCGGCTGCTGCTAGCACAGATCCGTTCGCAGCGCGAGACAGCAGGAGACTTCCGAGCGCAGGTCGCAGCCAACAACACCGGCGTGCGCCGCCTGCGTGAGGTCCTGGACCGGATGGGCCCGGAGTCGCTTGCCTTCTACATCAGCGAACTGATCGCCTACACCGAGAACTGCACCCGGGCCGAGGTGGCCAAGCTTCCCCGAGGCATTTTCGCCGCCGACGGCTACGTGGACAACGACGGCTTCAGCGACCAACCTGTACACCTGGTGGCGAAGGTAAAGATCGACGACAAGGGCGTTCTCTTCGATCTCGCTGGCTCCGATGCGCAGCGGAGAGCGCCGGTGAACTCCACCTACGCGCAGACTTACTCTGCTTGCGCCTACGCTCTCAAGTGCCTCACGGACCCCGATGTGCCGGTGAACGCTGGTTTCTATCGTCTGGTGCGCATAGTCGCCCCCGAGGGCACGGTGGTCAACTGCACGTCCCCCGCTCCCGTTGTGGGGGGATGGGAGACTCAGATGCGGCTCACCGACGTCATCTTCAAGGCCCTGGCGCCTGCCCTTCCGGACCGCATCCCCGCCGGCACCAAAGGCATGATCTGCCACGCTGGCTTCGGCGGCATAGACCCACGCACGGGAGAGTACTACTGCTTCCTGGAGACGCTGGCCGGCGGCTACGGTGCGCGGGCCGCCAGCGACGGCCCCGATGCCGTGCAGACCCATGGGCAGAACACAGAGAACGCGCCGATTGAGGAGACCGAGATCAGCTATCCGGTGCGCATCACCCGCTACGAACTGGTGGAGGATTCCGAAGGAGCGGGGAGGTATCGTGGCGGATTGGGGCTGCGTCGCGATTACCTCTTCCCCGACTCCGAGACCTCCTTCACCATCTTGTCCGACCGCGACCGCTGGGGTCCGTGGGGTCTGGATGGCGGACTTGCTGGGCGCAAGGCCAGCTACATACTGAATCCCGACAGCGAAGCGGTCAAGCTGGGCTCCAAGGTGACGATTGAACTCAAGCCAGGCGATGTGGTGAGCTACCGCACCTGCGGTGGAGGAGGGCACGGCCCGCCCGAGAAGCGGGATGCACGGTTGGTCCTGCGCGACGTGCGTGATGCCAAGGTATCATTGGAGCGAGCGCGCGACGTCTACAGGGTGAGCATTGACCCCGAATCGTGGTGTGTGAACGTAGACGAGACCGCCAGGTTGCGAGGCGAGGATTAACGCACGCATACATGAAAGCGCAGACCGACCCCATCAAGTTCGAGGTGGTGCGAAACGCCCTGGTGGCAGCGACGCAAGAGATGTCGGTGGCCCTGCGACGCAGCGCGTACTCGACCAACATCAAGACACGCACCGACTACTCCTGCGCCTTTTTCGACCACCAACTGCGCACAGTAGCACAGGCCTTTGACCAACCCGTCCACCTGGGCTCGCTGTCAGAGTTTGTGCCGCGTGTGGTCCGGGAATATGGGCCCCACAATCTGGGTCCCGGTGACGCCATACTGGCCAACGACCCCTACTTGGGCGGCGTCCATCTCAACGACATCACACTGGTCTCCCCTGTCTACTACCACGGCGAACTGTTCGGGTACGTGGCCAACCTGGCACATCATGTGGATGTAGGCGGCGGCGCAGCGGGCAGCATCGGCGCCTTCCGCGAGGTCTACCAGGAAGGAGTCATTATCCCCCCTGTGAGGTTTGTGCAGGGCGGGGAGATCGTGTCCGACGTCTTCCGGCTGGTATTGGCCCAGATCCGTTCCAAGCGGGAAACGGCTGGCGACTTTCGGGCGCAGATCGCGGCCAACAACACCGGCGTGCGCCGGCTGAACGGGCTGCTCGACCGGATAGGACCAGAAACGGTGGCCTTCTACACCGACGAGTTGATGGTGTACACGGAACAGCGCGCTCGCGCCGACCTGTCGCGGCTTCCGCGGGGGGTCTTCACGGCCGACGGCGTCGTAGACAGCGACGGTTTCAGCGACGAGCCTGTGCGCTTGGTGGTACGGATAGTGGTAGACGACGACGGGATCCTCTTCGACCTGACCGGCTGTGACCCGCAGCGGAACGCCCCGGTCAACTCCACGTACAGCCAAACCTTCTCCGCCTGTGCTTACGTGCTCAAGTGCTTGATGTCGCCAGACGTGCCGGTGAATGCCGGCTTCTACAACCTTGTGCGCTTGGTGGCCCCGCCCGGTACTGTCGTGAACTGCACCTACCCCGCTCCGGTCGTCGGCGGATGGGAGACCCATGCGCGCCTCACTGAGGTGGCTCTGAAAGCGCTAGCGGCGGCTATCCCCGATCGCGTCCCGGCCGGCAGCAAGGGCATGATGGCTCAGGTGGCCTTCGGTGGTGTTGATCCCCGTAGCAACGAACTATATGCCTTCTACGAGGCCATCGCCGGTGGCTACGGTGCTCGGGCCACGAGGGATGGACCGGATGCAGTGCAGGCACACGGCCAGAACACACAGAATGCACCCGTCGAGGAGATCGAGCTGAACTATCCCCTGCGCATTGCCCGCTACGAGCTGGAAGAGAACTCAGAGGGGCCGGGCCGGTATCGCGGCGGGCTGGGACTGCGCCGCGACTACCTGTTCCCAGATCACGAAGTTTCGTTCTCCATTCTCTCCGACCGCGACCGTTGGGGGCCATGGGGCCTGTTCGGCGGCGTGGAGGGACGCAAGGCTCGCTACGTGCTGAATCCCAATGGAGAGGCTGTGGAGCTGGGTTCCAAGATGACGGTCGATCTCAAACCCGGTGACGTGGTCAGCTTCCGTACCTGCGGTGGCGGAGGATACGGCCCACCAGCGGAGCGCCATCCACAGCGGGTGCTGCGAGACGTGCGCAGCGGCAAGGTGAGCCTGCTGCGCGCCAGGGAGGTGTATCGCGTGGCCATTGACAGGCAGTCGTGGACCGTAGACGAGACAGAGACAGCGAAGCTGCGAGCAAGCGCAAGCCAGTAGTCCATCATCTACCAGGAACTTACCGTACATCCTGAGGTTAAGCACAGAATCATGGCATACAGATTAGGAATAGACATCGGTGGCACCTTCACCGACGCCACCCTCATAGACGAGACCACCGGGGACGTTCGCGTCGGCAAGGTCCCTTCCACCCCCGCAGACCCCTCCGTTGGCTTCTTGGAGGCTGTCGGGCGCATGCTGCATCAGGCCGGCCTGGCCCCGGAGGATGTGGCCTACGTCGTACACGGTACCACCGTGGCCACAAATGCGATCATCGAAGGGAAGATCGCCCGCACCGGCTTCATCACTACGGATGGCTTCCGGGACATGCTGGAGATCGCCCGCCAAACACGGCCAACGCTCTACGACTTGCAGTTTGAAAAGCCTCCTCCGCTGGTCCCTCGCTACCTCTGCTTCGGCATACCCGAACGGCTGGATGCTCGGGGCAACGTGCTTTTCCCGCTAGACGAGGCCGCCGTGCAGCGGACAGCAGAGCAGTTGCGTCAGGAGGGCGTGGAGTCTGTTGCTGTCTGCTTCCTTCACTCTTATGTCAATTCGACGCACGAGAAGCGGGTTGGGGAGATCCTACAGTCGGCCTTTCCCGAGGCGCTGGTGTCCCTCTCGTCCGAGGTGGCGCCGGAGTTCCGAGAGTACTACCGGGCCAGCACCACAGTCATCAACGCCTGCATCCGGCCCGTGGTAAAACGCTATCTACAGAGCATTGAAGCCCGACTGCGCGAGCAGGGGCTGACGGCCGAACTGCTGATGATGCAAAGCAGCGGTGGCGTCTTCACCTTCGGCGTAGCCAGCGAGAAACCGGTCTTCATGGTAGAGTCGGGCCCCGCGGCGGGTGTGATCGCTGCTGCCTACCTGGGTAACGTTTTGGGGCACAGGGACGTCATCTCCTTTGACATGGGAGGAACCACAGCCAAGGTCGGGCTCATCCGAGATGGCCGGCCGCAGGTGACCAAGGACTACGAAGTGGGCACAGCGGCTGGAGCGGGAGTGGGCGCGGCCCGAGGGAGCGGCTACCCCATACGTACGCCGGTCATTGACCTGGTGGAAATCGGCGCTGGCGGCGGCTCCATCGCCTGGGTGGACTCCGGGGGCGTACTGCGAGTGGGGCCACAGAGCGCCGGCGCTGACCCGGGGCCGGTAGCCTACGGCAAGGGCGGCAGCGAGCCCACCATCACCGACGCCAACCTGGTACTGGGCCGCCTCAACCCCGATTACTTCCTGGGCGGTGAAATGAAACTGGATGTGGAGGCCGCGCGGCGAGCGATTGAGGAGAAGTGCGCCGATCCCCTGGGGCTGGAGGTGGCAGTGGCAGCTCACGGCATCGTGGAAATCGCCAACGCCGCCATGCTAAACGCCTTGCGCCTCATCTCGGTCCAGCGTGGCTACGACCCGCGGGACTTCGTGCTGATGGCCTTCGGCGGGGCCGGACCGGTACACGCTAACCGGTTGGCGGCAGAGAACGAGATCCCCCTCACTGTGATCCCTATGAGCCCCGGCATCACCTGCGCCATGGGGCTGGTGGTCACCGATCTCAAGCATGACTACTCGGTCACGTTGATCCGGCGGGTTGACCTCGTGGATCCTGCCGAGGTGGAGAACGCTTACCTGCAAATGCAAGCACAGGGGCAGGAGACTCTGGCGCGGGAAGGGATACCACCGGAGGAAATGACCTTCCTGCGCCAGGTGGACATGCGCTATGTGGGGCAGAGCTACGAGCTGACGGTGCTGCTGCCCGTTCGGGCGACCGGCCGGTCGCCCCTACTCACATCCACCACCATCGCCCGTGTTCTGGATCAGTTCCATCAAGAGCATGATCGAGCCTATGGCTACGCCGCGCCCAGCGAACCGGTAGAGTTCGTCAACCTGCGGCTAACGGCCATAGGCAAGATCGCCAAGCCCCGACTGCGCGAAGTGGAGCAGGTCAATGCCGACGCCGCCTTGGCTCAGAAAGCCACTCGACGTGTGTACTTCGCCGAGGCCGACGGCTACGTTGATTGCCCGTAACTACTACGACAATGTTAGATTTCAGGATGAGTCCTCATAATCTGGCCGACGCTTGAGGCGGCTTCTGGTCGAGCGTGCGCGATGGACAAGGTGTGTAGCAACCAGTTCTCGAGATTGTTGAGGT
>Ga0075114_10000716_pt1 | contig 19449 bp, 15 predicted proteins | sample AntAceMetag02UKM_FD_69784 | JGI IMG/M metagenome (GOLD analysis project Ga0075114, IMG submission 69784) | Saline lake microbial communities from Ace Lake, Antarctica - Antarctic Ace Lake Metagenome 02UKM | ecosystem: Environmental > Aquatic > Non-marine Saline and Alkaline > Saline | place... | reverse complement strand
CTGAAGACAACCAGAGCCAATTTGGACTGAAATACCTGGGATTGACAGGCTACAGAAAAGCCTACTGGAATTTGACAAGAGATCAATATTATCAGGAAGCTTTATTCCGTGATGAAGGCATTAAGAGCAAACATGATGCCCTGGTTGTCAGATCTGGAGAACGTACTGCCCGATCGGCAAATGATAAATTCATTGTCCGTGAATCAGGATCCGAAGCGGATGTTTCCTGGGGAGAATATAACATTCCCTATAGTGAGGCGGACTTCGAAAAAGTATTTTCCAGGATGAAGGATTTTATCCAGGATAAAGATCTGTTCATTCAAGACGGCATCGCTGGGGCAAGTCCGGCTCACCAGATCCCTATCCGGGTGATCACTACCTGGGCCTGGCAAGGACTCTTCACAAAAAACATGTTCATAACAGATGAAAAAGCAATATCTGGAGATGATTTCTCACCCGAATTTACTGTTATTTCAGTGCCTGAGTTTAAGGGTATTCCAGAACTGGAAAATCTCAATTCTGAAACCTTGATCTTGATGGATTTCTCCAAACGGTTGGTTCTGATTGGGAACACTGGATATGGGGGTGAGATTAAGAAGTCGATTTTCACAGCTATCAATTACTACCTGCCCAAAAAGAAAATCCTCACCATGCATTGTTCGGCCAATGTTGGCGATGGTGAGGACTCGGCACTTTTCTTTGGTTTATCCGGTACCGGGAAGACAACACTTTCAGCAGATCCCGAGCGCCACCTGATTGGTGATGATGAGCACGGCTGGGACGAAGAAGGTATCTTCAATTTTGAAGATGGATCCTATGCCAAAGTGATCGACCTTTCAAGTTCTGCAGAGCCAGATATTTTCGCCTGCACTAGAAAATACGGAACCATTCTCGAAAATGTGATCCTTGAACCCGATACTGGCGAAGCGGACCTATTTGATGCTTCCATTACAAAAAATACCCGTGCGTCCTATCCGCTCTCCTGCATCCCTTATGCTTTACCTTCAAAATGTGGAGGTCATCCAGAAAATATTATCTTCTTGACCTTTGACGCCAATGGTGTTTTACCGCCAATTTCCCGCCTATCCGAAGATCAAGCTTTATATCATTTCATATCTGGTTACACCTCTAAAGTTGGGGGTACGGAAGCTGGCGTTGGGGAAGCTCCTGAGCTTACCTTCAGTGCTTGTTTTGGAGCGCCTTTCATGGTTTTCCATCCAGCCTATTACGCCGAATTGCTCAAAGAAAATATTAGGAAGTTCAACGTTAAAACCTGGCTACTAAACACCGGATTAGTAGGTGGGCCATCTGGTATTGGCTCCCGAATAAAGATCGTTCACTCCAGGGCATTATTAACAGCAGTTCTGGAAGGAAAATTAGATCGGGTTGATTACATTATTGACCCCTGGTTCGGTTTTGAAATACCTCAATCTTGCGAAGGGGTTCCGACTGATATACTTAACCCGGCTGAATCCTGGACAGATAAAAAGGCCTATGAAAAGACCATTCAGGATCTCGTAAGCCAATTTAAAAATAATATGAAACGATATGAAGATTCGACCCCGCAAGAAGTGCTTCTTGCAGGGCCGAAGTAGATCTATATTCTCTGGTTCTTAGGTTAAGGCAAAAAACCATCCACGATAAATTTCTTGTATTTTGTGAGGTAGCGAATTGGCAGCCTTCCCTGGATTGTCACACCCTCGTATTCATTCTTGACAGATTCAACCTGCCCCTCTTCATGGAACAGGGAGATCAAACCACCTTCATTATACGGAAGCTCTACAGATACGAACTGGTAGGAGGCAAATAGCTTATCCTTTACAGTTTGCAAAAGAATGTCAATCCCGTCTCCACGTAAAGCAGAGACAGCAACTGCGTCCGGGAAGGTATCCAAGGCTGTCTGGGCTTGCTCCGGTTCTTCCAACCGATCGATCTTGTTCAGCACAGGCAAAGTTGGAATCTCATTCGCCTCTATATCTTCGAGTGTTTTGTGAACAGCTTCTGCCTGGGACAAGGCGTGAGGATGGGTCACATCCACAACATGCAGCAGGAGATCAGCCTCGGCGATCTCTTCTAGCGTAGCCCGGAAAGCTGCTACCAGTGTAGTAGGCAGATTCTGGATGAAACCTACCGTATCTGTCACAAGTATCTGCTGGCCGTCAGCCAGCGATACACGGCGGGTTGTTGGATCAAGAGTGGCAAATAGTTTATTTGCCACATAAACATCTGCATCAGAAATCTGGTTTAGCAAGGTTGATTTCCCGGCATTGGTATAACCCACCAGGGATACTATGGGAATTCTGGATTCCCTTCTTCGAGTCCTGTGGCGCTGTCTATGAGCACGAACCTTTTCCAGCTCCGCTTTCAAGCGGCTGATCCTGCGCCGGATATCCCGCCTGTCTACCTCAAGCTGTGTTTCTCCAGGTCCCCTGAGCCCAACACCTGCGGTGCCCCCAGTTCTACCTCCACCTCCCCCAGCCTGGCGGACCAGGTGAGTCCAGGCGCGTGTCAAGCGCGGTAGCCGGTACTCATATTGGGCCAATTCAACTTGCAAGGCACCTTCCCTGGTATTTGCATGTTGGGCAAAGATATCCAGGATCAGAGCCGTTCTGTCAATGACCCGGACATCTTTCTGAATAGTCTCTTCGAGTTCTCGCTGGTGACGCGGGGAAAGCTCATCATCAAAAAGGATCACATCCGCCATTAATTCATCGGCGAGGGATTTAACTTCTTTCACCTTTCCCGATCCGATAAAAGTCTTCGGATTAGGATGATCCAGTTTTTGGGTCACTTCCCCAACTACTTCAAATCCAGCTGTATCAGCAAGTCTTCTTAATTCTGCTAAAGAGTGTTCCAATGACAATATCTTTTTATTATTAGATATCTCAACACCGACAAGTAAAGCCCGGTCCACTCTTAAGCTTGCTGGTTGTTTATTTTGACTCATAACAATCTAATACCCTTTCCTGCAATTTCTATTCTTTATCTAACAACCACGCTGTTAATGTATCTCCAATGGCCTTCAAACTTTCAGGTGAAACCTTATCCAGCGTGTCGCTGGTAGTATGCCAGTACGGATAATTAAAATCGATCAAATCCACCGCCGAAATCCCTGCCTCGATAAATGGAGTATGGTCATCAAGCATTGAATGCCTGTACTCCGGGATGAATATGTTCTCGTATCCTAAATTTCTGGCTTGCTGCCAGATCTGTTCCATTAGGGCAATATCAGAATTCCGTTCATAATAAACCTCCAAATCAGCATCACCGATCATATCCACTATGATCGCCGCTGATGGTTTGTCAACTAATTCTCGAACAAAGGCACGCGATCCAAGTATCCAATCCCAATCATAGATTCCTCCATTGTCCTCTGCATCAAAAAATACAAGTTTTATCGCTACGGGAAGGTTCTCAGGTAAAGTACGGGCTATCTCCATAAGAACTGCGACTCCTGAAGCGCCATCATTTGCTCCAGGAACAGGATCATCTTTTAAAGAAGGGTCAGGGTCATGATCCGCTAAAATCCTCGTATCATAATGAGCACCAAGTAAGATATATTCTCCTACTCCTCTGCTAGCTATAAGGTTAATGACATTTTTCCCATTAATACTCAGCTCTTGTCTTTCTACCTGCCAATTCTCCGCTTCCAATTCAGACTCCATCCAATCCAAGATCTGTTCGTGTCCAGAAGTCCCTGGAATGCGAGGGCCAAGAGATAATTGGTATTCAACATCCTGATAAGCCCGGTCAGCATTGAATTCAACTAGATCTTTCTGGGCTTTTTTCAAAGGTTGGCATCCGGACAGGTTTGCCAAGATGATCAACATGACGGATATTTGAAAGAATATTGATTTATTTTTTGAAAATACCATAATGCCTACACGCAATTAATACTTTGTCATTGATCATCTATCTTCAAATTGCAACCGAAATTCATTCTACCACTCAGGCCCACCCCACCGGGATCTATTGTCCTGAATTATGTGCGGTACAAATATTGCATCTAGTTTGGCATACATCTTGCAACAAATAGACAACAACGCTATACTTCTGTAGGAGGATGATATGTTTCAAGTTCAAAACCAAGAGCACCGCCCCCAAATTACCGCACACCTTGCTCAGACTATGTCTCTGCTGGTAATGCCTGCTACTGAAATCCGGCAAAAGATCCGTACTGAACTAGCCAATAACCCTGCCCTGGAAGTAGTGGAAGATAGCCGGTGCCCCAGCTGCGGCAGGATCATATCAAACCCTGGCCCCTGCCCGTTCTGCAGTCAGCCTTTTGATACTCAGCTGGATGAACCGATCGTATTTATTTCCTCTCCTGACGACTTCCCGACCCAATATAACAAAAACGGGAATATTAGCTCGCCCCAGGAAGTTTCATATGACAACCTTGCGGCCGCTGTTGAGGATCTTCCTTCTTATGTCCTGCGGCAAATTGCTCCTGAGATAGAGGAAGATGAACGATTGATCGCCGCCCATATTCTCAATAATCTGAACGACGATGGTTTGTTGGAAGTCCCGCTGGAAGAGATCGCCCAGTTTTACCACGTACCTCTTTCCCGGGTCACCCGAGTTGCCGATATTATCAAACATGCTGATCCACCTGGAGTAGGCGCTTCATCTCCTCAGGAAGCATTATTAATTCAGCTTGAACTCTTGAGAGAAGATTCCAAGGTTCCTTATCTGGCAGAAGAAGCCATTCGTATCGGCTTAAAGGATCTCTCACAACACAGTTACCGCAATTTAGCCAAAGAACTCAATACATCACAGGAACAAGCCCAGGAGATCGCTGAATTCATCAAAGCCAACTTAAATCCGTATCCAGGACGTGCATTCTGGGGAGATCACAGGCAGCCCAGCGAATCCGCCACCCAGGCCTACCACAAGCCAGACATCATTCTCAAGGAAGTTAATAACTCGCCCAATCGCCGATTGATGGTTGAGATCATCAGCCCCTATCGCGGAACTTTGCGCATCAATCCTTTATTTAAGCAGGCTCAAAAACAGGCACCTGAAAATAAAACCGAAGCCTGGGCAAAGGATATTGAAAACGCTTCGCTATTGATCAAATGCCTCCAGCAGCGCAATCACACCATGGAACAGCTGATGACTGAAATCGTGAAAGAACAGCGTGGATATATCCTCAGCGGAGATCCTGCACAGATAAACCCTCAAACTCAGTCAGAAATGTCAGAATTGCTGGGCGTGCATGAATCTACAATTTCCCGAGCAGTATCAGACAAATCCGTTCAGCTCCCAAACAGGAAGATCATTCCTCTAAAGCGATTCTTTGACCGAAGCCTACCTGTCCGAATTACTTTACTTCGCTTGGTCGAGAACGAAAATAAACCATTAACGGACACAGAGCTGGTAGAGGAACTATCTAACGCCGGGTATAATATAGCCCGAAGAACAGTCGCAAAATATCGAGCGATGGAAGGGATATTATCTTCCCGCATGCGCCAAAAAGTATAAAGGTATAAGGTTTATTTGTTACCAAATTCATCCAGATCACAAAAAGACATAGATTTGCTGACCACGGAGGTAAGCCATTTACTGGATATATCGCCGGATCCTTCGATCCTTGTCTCAAATAATGATCTGGGGATCATGGCAGCGAATGCTGCCATGGCAGAGTTAACCGGATATACAAGAAAAGAACTCCTTAAAATTGGTCTGGACAATATACTTCCGGGTATCCAGTCAATTCGTACGGATGACTCCCTGAACCTGGAACTCCACAGCCTCCAGGGCTGCAGGCTGGATCTGATCAACCGCCGCAAACAAAAAACAGAATCTACAGTACAAGCTAAGGCCCTTGGAAAGGACCGACGTTACACTGTCTATCGCATCACCACACTTGCAAGAAATCTCAAGAATAAAAGCCTCGCAGACCACGAAGCATTTCAGTTGGATGGTATTCTGGCTCTTGTTCAGATCTTTTACCAATCAACCCTGGAAAAAGCCTTGGATATCATTCTCCAGGTAGGCAAAGATATCCTGGATGCGGAATCGCTTGGTATATATAAAATTGATTCCAATCACCCCCAGTTAAAAGCTGTTCTGCTTGACAACCCATCTGATTTTTTGCCGGATACTATATCAACAACTGATTTCTTCTCCCATTATAAAGATAGCCATTTCTCTCCACCTTTCAAACCCCCTCTTTCGCCATTGATGGAAAGGGCCGCCGAGAAAGGCTCTTCCTTCGTGATTTCCTCACCTTTGAATGATGACAATTCCATTAGTGGGATGATCGTTGCTATGGGATCAGAAAAATCACCGGCACCTGATAAAAAAGCAGCATTAGCGGGTATGAAAATTCTGGTGGCTGCAACTGAGGGAGTGTTCAACAATTTCATCCTGAAATCAAATCTCAATGATCGCCTGACCACAGCAACCCTTGAGAAAGCCATAGGCGATACAATCAACAAATTTATACCTGAAGGTATTTTATATTTAGGTCCAGACCTCCTGATTCAGCAGGTCAACCCCTCCGCCGAACAGATACTTGGTTATGCCGAACAAGAAGTTGTTGGCCGGCATATCGATGACGTGATCATCGGTACAGACAGATTGACCCCCGCGCTGGGGGATGCCCTTGAAAATATCCCCACTCATGATCTTGGCCAACTGGAGATACACCACAGGGACGGCAGCGCTTTTCCAGCTCTGATCAAAACTTTCCCGGTTACCAGTCCAGACGTAGACCAGATCCATGGAATATTGATCTTTGTCCAGGATATCAGCAAAGAAGAAAAGGTTCGTATTCAAACCCAGCAGCTCGAACGCCGGGCTCTTGTTGGACAGATGAACGCAATTTTTGCCCATGAGATCCGTAACCCGATCAACAACATTACATCGGGTATCCAGCTTCTGGACAAGATCCTTCCTGCAGATTTTAAGCAGCGAGATGTATTAAAAGGAATCAATGATGATTGCGATAGGCTGACCCACATTGTTGATACTGTATTAACCTTCTCAAAATCACAAAGTTATCACCGAACTCCTCTGGACTTACCAGTCTTAATTGAAAGGATCTTGAACCGCTGGGTTCCTCGCATGAAAAGAACCTCAGTCTCACATGTCTTGAAGGTTGAAGATAACCTGCCAATGGTACCAGGAGACGATCGCGCCTTAGGTCAGGTTTTTAATAACTTGATCAGCAATGCCGTGCGAGCCATGGAAGATTCAGGCGGTGGAGTTCTTTCGGTTCGGTTGAAACCTATTCAGAAAACTACTGGCACACTAGGAGTCCAGGTAGATGTGCTGGATACAGGCCCGGGAATCCCTCCGGAGTTCCAGGATCACATTTTTGAGCCCTTTTTCACCACAAAACCAGATGGCACTGGACTCGGTTTGTCCATTACAAAACAGATCATTACCATGCATGAAGGTACAATTACATTAGAACCTCTCCCGGAAGGTACTTCATTTCAGATCATCCTTCCTGGAGTTACGCAGGAGGAATCCAGGGAATGACAGCTACCATCTTGCTCGTTGACGACGAAAAGAATGCCAGGAAAAATATCGGGGCTTACCTCGAGTCTGAAGGCTATGAGGTTTTATTAGCCGCAGATCTAAAAACTGCCCGCAAACACCTTTCTGCCCAGGAAGCTGATATTGTGCTATTGGACGTGCAGCTGCCGGACGGTTACGGCCCGGACCTTCTGGCCGAGACAGCCCAACTCCCTTTCCGCCCGCCCATTATTATGATCACCGCTCATGGCAAGATCGAAATGGCTGTAGAAGCCATGAAGAATGGAGCTCACGATTTCATCCAGAAACCTATAAAATTCGAACGTCTAGAACAGAGCATTAAAAGGGCCCAGGATATCGTGGAAATGAGGGAAGAACTCGCCCATTTTCGGCGCTCACAGCGCGAGGTTCTAGATTCTATAGTGATCAATTCCGATATTATGAAGGAAGTTTTCACTGAAGCCCAGCGGGCTGCAAAACACTCCACATCCATTCTAATATCAGGTGAGACCGGAACTGGAAAGGAAGTACTGGCCCGTGCCATTCACCGGATGGGTCCTCGTAACGACAAACCTTTTATTGATATCAATTGTGCAGCAGTTCAGAACACCATGCTTGAATCAGAACTCTTTGGTTATGAGGCCGGCGCGTTTACAGGTGCCCAAAAAAGGAAACGCGGTTTAATAGAAGTTTCTGATGAAGGCATCCTGTTCCTGGATGAGATCTCGTCGATGTCACCAGATATGCAGGCTAAGGTCTTGCGAGCTCTTGAAGAAAGATCCTTCCGCCGCGTTGGCAGTACAACCTCTATCCAGGTGGATGTCCAGATCCTGGCAGCATCAAATAAGAATTTAACTGACCTTGTTGAAAAAGGTGAGTTTCGTGAAGATCTATATTATCGTTTGAAAGTAATCAATATTGAAATTCCACCCCTCCGGGAACACCCCGAAGATATTCCGGGGTTGGCAGGACATTTCATTAAAACCAACAACCCCAATATGGGTATCAATATCGAGAATATGACTCCAGCCGCCCTCGATCTGTTGAAAAATTATTCCTGGCCAGGTAATATTCGAGAGTTACGTAACGTCATAGAAAGAGCAATGATCTTTTGTGACGAAACCACTATTGATGTGCAGCATCTACCCGCTGAGGTAAAAGAAAAATAATAACTGCCTTATGAAAAGATCTTATTTGATCATCGCCCTGCTAATTACAGGATTCATATACCTATTCACTCCCGGCAGCGTTTCCGCTGATGGTCCTGGGGATGGTTCTTTACCTCTCTGTCCACCAGATCTGTTTTTTGACTCAACTCAGGATTGCAATCCCTCAGGCCCAACTACGTATTTGTTGAACATGGCAGAAAAGGGTATCACGTTTCCTGAAACCCCCCTTCCCTCTCACAAACCTGATCCATCTCTCTCGGATGTTGAATACAGGTATGCCTATGTCAGCTCCGACCGAGCGCCAATTTTTCAATCTCTCAACGATGCCATAAATAATAATAAAGAGAATATTGTCCGCTGGATTACACCTGGTTTCAATTACGTATCTATTTCCCAATCAGAATACAGCCGAGGAAAGTACTACCACTACACAGGAATAGGCTGGATGTCCTCTAATGATCTATGGATCACAGATGTGCCCCTCTTCCAGGGAATGGAGTTTACAGAAACACCAAAAAATGATTTCGGATGGGTATTATCCATGTTCTCTCCAGGCGGCAAAGCGGAAACAAAATATACACCCGGTTACGATAATGATGATTACACCGGCCGCTACCTGGAACACCAGCAATTGGTGCAAATCTACGATGTTGAAACCGTAGATAAGTGGGATTGGTACCTGATTGGTCCTGATGAGTGGGTTATCCAAACCGCAGTTGCTAAAATATCACCTCGAACAAGTCCACCAGAAGGCATGACCTGGGATCGCTGGATCGAAGTGAACTTATACGAACAAACTATTGCGGTTTACGAAGATCGCGAACTTGTTTTTGCCACTCTTATCGCCTCAGGAGTAAACCCCTTTTACACCTATCCAGGTATCTTTAGAATTGAAGAAAAAGAGGACGTAACCCGCATGCGTTGGTTAACAGATCCTTCAATTGCTTATAACCTGGAAAGTGTTCCCTGGACAATGTACTTTGATGAGAATAGAGCATTCCATGGAGCATATTGGCGGGCGAGTTTGGGGTACCCCCAATCTCACGGATGTGTGAACTTGTCTGTCGGTGATTCCCATTGGCTGTTTAATTGGGCTGATCTTGGTGATCGGGTCTATGTTTACGATCCTTCCGGAAAAACACCTCTCTCCGATGCTGATCACTAACATCTTTCAATAACGAGAGTAGTCATTTTAAACAAAAAAGCGAGGAAAATCCTCGCTTTTTTGTTTAAAATGATGTAAAAATTACTGTCTGAAATAATTTATTAGGGAATATTTTCGATGATATTGCTGTATACATCAGCCAGTTCAGTTCCAAAAATGGATAAAATAAGAATTAAGGCTAATGCGATAAGCAGTAAGATCAGGGAATATTCAACCAGCCCCTGACCGGTATCTTCATACATCTCAAACCTCCTCTTTATCAACACGAATGCCGTAACCCTTGAGATAAGTCCCTTCCGGGAAGCTCAAGTTGATTGAGTGGTCCGCGCTTTGTCCCATATGTAACTGTATTCTAGCATTAACTCCAGCATCTAATGCTGCACCTGACAGAATTCTTAAGAAGAACTCCCTGCTGATCCCTCCGGAGCATGAAAAAGTCGCTAAAAGCCCTCCCGGCTTAAGCAATTTGAAAGCCAATAAATTGATATCTTTATATCCCCTGGCCGCTCTGTTAGCAAAAGAAGCGGTTGGAGCGAACTTGGGAGGATCCAAAATTATCACATCAAAACTTTTTGCCTGATCACGGAATTTTCGCAGTACCTCAAAAACATCCCCCTTTTGAGTGGTCATACGTTCCACTGGAAGCTGATTGGATATAATATGTTTTTCTACCAGCTTCAGAGCCCTTGCAGACTCATCTACCAGCGTTACAGACTCTGCCCCATTTTTCAGTGCCTGCATAGAAAATCCGCCAGAATAACAAAAACAATCAAGGACGCTCAAACCTGAACATAATTCCCCCACTACTTCCCGATTGACACGCTGATCCAAATAATAACCTGTTTTATGTCCTTTCCGGATATCGATCCAGTACTGCAAGCCCCCCTGCTCGATCTGTAATAGTTCTTCTGTCTCCTGGCCGAATACCAACCCGGTTCGAGGCTCCAACCCTTCTAGCTTCCTGACCACGACATCCGACCTTTCATAGATCGACTTGGCTCCAGTCTCTTCCGCAAGGATCTGAATCAGATCATCTTTCCACAAATCCGAACCTACGCTAAGCAGCTGTAATACAAGAACTTCTCCATATTGATCCACGACCAGACCCGGAAGACCGTCTGATTCAGCATGTATCAAACGCTTCATCGGATAGTCATACTTTATCTGTTTCCTATACTGAATAGCTTGTTTGATTTTCGATCTGAAAAAATCTGCCGAAACATCCTGGTCATGCAACCAGCTCCACACTCTGGCTTGGATTTGCGATTCAGGGCTGTATGCTCCTTGGGCCAGGAATTCTCCCCCGAAACTTCGAATCTCTACTGTTTCGCCTGGATCTGGATCACCTTCAACACGTTCTACCGCGCCAGAAAAGATCCATGGGTGTTTATGCTTGAGAGGTTTTTCACGTCCTTTCTTAAGGATCATTCTTTTTGCAGTTGTCAGTTTAATTCCCCTCCTGTTCATCAACTTCGGGCCCGATCATATTTATCACGTCAGTCTCAGAGAGGATAGTGATCCCTAGCTCAAGTGCCTTTTCATATTTGGATCCGGGATTTTCCCCTAATACAAGGAAATCCGTTTTCGCGCTGACCGATCCAACCACCCGTCCGCCCAGTGATTGCAGAAGTTCCTTAAGTTGATTGCGTGAATAACCGGCGAGTGTACCTGTTAATACAAAGCTTTTGTCATCCAAAGGCAAACTATTAACCCGGTCTGGATCTATAACATCCGTAGTTGGCCAGACTCCTGAATTTTTCAACGATGACAGAATCTCCTGATTTCCTTCAATGACAAACCAATCGAGGATTGCCTGGGTAATATTGGGGCCTATACCGGCAATGTTATCCAAGTCATCAAAAGTCGCGCGCTTGAGAGCATCAAGGCTTCCAAATCGGGATGCCAATGTACTTGCTACTACTTCCCCAACACCTCTGATACCAAGAGCAGTGATCAATCTTGCCAGAGGCTGGGATTTGGACTTCTCTATCGCATCGAGTAGATTATTGACCTTCTTCTCGCCGAAACCTTCCTGGGCTAGTAGGCCATCTCTGTCTAGGTGATATAGATCACTGACATTGCGGATCAGGCCTTCCTGGGCCAACTGTTCAACGATCTTAATACCCATTCCAACAATATCCATTGCCGCCCGGGAAACGTAATGTTCAATATTCCGGATCAGTTGTGCTTCACAGTTGGCATTCACGCAGTACCAGGCAACCTCTCCTTCAATGTGTTCAACCGGTTCATCGCAAACCGGACAATGCTGAGGAGGAGAAAAAATCAACTCGTTTCCTGTCCTGATGTCCTTCACTGGACCCATAACGTAAGGGATCACTTCCCCGGCCCGTTTAATCATCACCCGGTCACCCACCCGAATATCTTTCTCGGATATAAAATCAAAATTGTGCAGCGTGGCCTGCCTCACGGTTACTCCACCTATCTCAACCGCAGAAAGAACAGCGTAAGGCGTCAACACGCCTGTTCTACCCACATTTACCCGGATCTCTTCCAGTTGGGTAGTTACAACCTGGGCAGGGAATTTGTATGCAATTGCGCCCCTGGGAGCCTTGCCAACTACCCCAAGCGAACCAGCAAGCTCCAAATCATTGATCTTGATCACAACCCCATCAATCTCATAATCAATTGTTTTCCTGAGCAAATCCCATTTATCCAGTTTTCCGATCACTTCCTGGATAGAATCGCAGATATCATATTCAGGAACCGGGAAACCCATCCTCTTCAGATACTCCAGGGTTTCTTTCTGAGTAGGTGGCATTCCATCTGAACTTGCCACGATCTGATAAGTGAGCAAAGTCAAGGGCCGTTTAGCGGTTAATGAAGAGTTCAACTGTCTCAATGACCCCGCTGCAGTGTTGCGGGGATTGACATATGTTTTTTTCCCTTTCTCTTCCAGGGATTTATTCAACTTATCAAAATCAGGGATCCTGATAAACGCTTCTCCTCGCACAACTAGCAACGCAGGCGGTTGAGGTCCATCTGGATCTTGGGGAATACGGAGCGGCAGAGATCTTATCGTCCTAAGATTTTCCGTGATCTCCTCTCCGATTTCACTATTACCTCTGGTAGCTCCCCGGGCAAAGATACCGTTTTCATAGTGCAGTACTACTGTAAGGCCGTCTAATTTGGGTTCAAGAGAATACGCTGATTCAGTAACTCGGGGATCCAGCTTCCTGACGCGCTCCTGCCAGGCTATTAATCCATCCACCGAGAAAGCATTATCCAGACTCAGGATCGGTGCAGGATGTTCAAGCCGGGCGAATGCATCCGATGGTTGGGTGCCGGCCCTCTGGGTAGGAGAATCTTGGGTTTTCAGATCTGGATTTTTTACCTCTAAATCAAAAAGTTCGCGGTAGAGGCGATCCCATTCAACATCGCTGATTACGGGATCATTGAGGATGTAGTAGCGATAATTATGATATCGGAGCTGTTCCTGCAGATCACGAATCCTCTGGTGTTCCAAGTTTGGTTCCATGACCCATATTATAGCTTAGAACAAATTTCCAATATGCGCTACTGAAAGTTTATCCGGGCAACTCATCCTTGGCGAAACGAGGAAATTGGTATAATAAGATCGAGTGGCAAATTTACTGTTTTCCTGGTTACTAACTACTTGATAAATAAAGGAATTTTCAGCTGGTAAGAAAAAAGGCCGGCCTATCCACCTGAGGAGAAATCAATGTCTGCTGGAAAAATCATAGGTTATATCTTCGCCGCCATATTAATCTTTTTTGGAGTGATTTTCATCTGGGGCGCTTTCAGTTCTGAGCCCCAACCCGCCTGGTTGATCGTTGGAGGCATCAGCGTCGCGATTGGTTTTGGCCTGATCTGGTTTTTGGGCAAGAAAAAAACTGGAGAAGAGCAAGAAGTCACTTTGCAGATCGATCTCTCGGGAGATGTTAATTTGGATACACTGACCTGCCAAAAATGTGGCGGCCAGTTAAGTCCCGAACATATTTCTATGGTTGCAGGCGCACCGGTTGTTGCCTGTCCATTCTGCGGAACCAGTTATCAGTTGACCGAGGAACCCAAATGGTAACCCTGAAGAGGCTGTCCATGAAAAAGGTCTTTGCCTTTCTCGTAATTATCTTCCTGCTGATCATTCCTACCTCTGCATTAGCCCAGAGTTATTATTTCAACGTTGAAAAAGAAACTGTTCATGTTTATTGGGAAGATGATGGCACACTGGACCTGATCTACGAATTTGAATTTGTCAACCAACCGGAAGGCCATGCCATCGAATACGTAGATGTCGGTTTGCCAAACTACAACTATAGTGATTCCAACATTTCAGCCGATATTAACGGTCAAGCACTTACATATATTTCAAGTTCCGATTACGAAGGTACAGGATCCGGTGTTGCGATAGGTCTGGGATCATCAGCCATACCACCGGGAGGGCGCGGAACTGTCCGGATCTTCATTAATGGAATCGAAGATGTGCTCTTCCCGGATACTGAAGCCGATGATTATGCCAGCGCTGTTTTCGTTCCCACATATTTTGGATCCCAGTTTGTTACTGGCAGCACGGATATGATAGTGACTTTCCATCTGCCTCCAGGTGTAAAACCTGAAGAGCCTCGCTGGCACAACGCACCTAGTGGATTTAATAGCTCCCCGATCACGGGTTTGGATAATCTGGACCAGATCACTTATACTTGGCGAAATCCTGACGGGAACAGTTCACGAGAGTATAAATTCGGAGCCTCTTTCCCATTATCTTATGTTCCGGCCTCCGCAGTCTCAAAACCAAGTCTATGGCAACAGCTGGGGATCTCTGCTGAAGCTGTCTCAGGTTTGCTGTGTGTGGGAGGATTCTTACTCTTTGTTGTGGTTATCATCGTTGTCTCTTTAAAGAGCAGCAACAAAAGGAAAATGAAATACCTTCCGCCAAAGATCCGCATAGAAGGACACGGAATCAAACGCGGATTAACCGCAATTGAAGCGGCCATTTTGTTGGAACGGCCAGCTGATAAGATCTTTACCATGATCCTGTTTTCTTTGCTGCAGAAGAATGCCGCTACGGTACTCAGTCAGGATCCTCTCAAACTCGAGTTCAGCGATCCTCTTCCTGAAAACTTACGCAAGTATGAAACTCAGTTCATCAAAGCATTTAAGAATGAAAGTAGTCAGGTTCGTAAAACCGAACTCCAGGATCTGATGATTAACCTGATCAAGAGTGTTGGTAAAAAGATGGAAGGTTTTAGCCATAGGGAAAGTGTTCGCTACTACGAGGACATCATCAAACGAGCCTGGAAACAGGTAGAGGATGCGGATACGCCTGAGGTAAAGAGTGAAAAATTCAATGACCACATGGGGTGGACCATGCTGGATAGGGACTTTGATGATAAGACCCAGGATGTCTTCCGCAGTGGTCCTGTTTATTTACCAATGTGGTGGAACAGGTATGACCCTGGTTATTCCAGAACTGCCACCTCTGGTCCAAGTTCACCAAAAACAGCCTCTCCATCCAGCCGGACGACTGGCGGCGGCGCTCTGCCAAACCTTCCTGGAGGCGATTTTGCAGCCTCCATGGCCACTGGAATCTCAAATTTCTCCAGCGACGTGGTGGGCAACATCACTGATTTCACAAGCAGGATAACCCAAAAGACCAACCCTGTACCTAAACCCACTTCGTCATCCGGTAAGAGTGGATGGAGCAGTGGAGGCGGCGGTTCTTCTTCCTGTGCCTGTGCTTGTGCATGTGCAGGTTGTGCCTGCGCATGTGCTGGCGGCGGTCGATAACTAACATGAAGACCATGAGAAACAGGGGTCTTCCGCAGAAAGGGCGAAGATTCAAGTCTGCGTTTAATAAATCCAGTTTATCCTCCGGGCTTTACCATTTCCGGAAGTCTGATGACTTATCTAAAACTCGGATTCATCTCAGAGTGGACCCAGACGGCTGCGGCACCTTAGTCATCAATGCCAGTTCGATCTTGCATTTAAATCCCAGCGCGACAATGATCGCATATTACCATCTGGAAGGATCCTCCCCTGACGAGATCAAAATCAATCTCATTCAAGGGTTCGACGAGGTTGAGGATCAGGTTGACCAGGATATCCAATTGATCTCTGCTGATCTGGACGCCTTTATCCAGGCTGACGGAAAACCAGTCAATACATTTTCAGGGGTTGAAATTAACGCTCCCTTCAGCCAGCATCCAACCGCGCCCTATCGAATGGATTTGGCAGTCACCTATCGCTGCAATAATGACTGCCCCCACTGTTATAACGCTCGTTTGAGGTCTTACCCGGAATTGGATACTGCCAACTGGAAAAAGATCATTGACCGGCTCTGGGATCTGAATATTCCCCATTTAATTTTCACAGGGGGAGAGCCTACTCTAAGGGACGATCTTCCAGAATTGATCCAATATGCCGAAAACCTGGGACAGATCACTGGCCTAAACACAAATGCTCGCAGATTATCTGATCCGGCTTTCACACAAAGCCTGGTTGATGCCGGGCTCGATCACATACAAATCACTGTTGAATCTCATGATTCAGAGATCCATGACGAGATGGTCAACAAAAAAGGTGCCTGGAAACAAACCATTGCCGGATTACAGCATGCTCTTGATAGCTCCCTGTTTGTGATGACCAATACAACCATGCTGACTAATAACCACCTCAGCATTGGATCAACGCTGGACTTCTTGATCGATTTAGGGGTACCCACTATCGGCCTAAATGCCCTTATCTATTCCGGCAGAGGCAAGGAAGTAGGTACCGGGCTTAGTGAAGAAGAGTTAATGCCACTGCTTGATATTGCAAAGGATAAAACCTCAAAATCAGAGACAAAATTGATCTGGTATACCCCTACTCTCTACTGCCATTTCAATCCCATGGAAATGGATCTTGGCATAAAGGGCTGTACTGCCGCTTTATATAATATGTGTGTTGAACCTGACGGCGGTGTGATCCCCTGTCAGTCCTACTATCATCAACTCGGCAATCTTCTTAGAGATCCCTGGAAATCTATCTGGGAGCATGATCTGTCGCTGGAACTTCGCCAGAGGAGATATGTCCCAGATGAATGCCAAACCTGCAGCTTGCTGGAAGAATGTGGTGCCGGCTGCCCACTAGCCTATGCAGCTCATCCTCGAGTGGTTCACCCGATAATACCGCCACCCAATTGACACACAATGAATCTAAAAATCCTTGCACTAATACCGGCCTACAACGAAGAGATCGCAATCCATGCTGTTGTTCGCGAGACTATGAAATACCTGCCCGCATTGGTTGCAGATGATGGGTCTACGGATGCTACAGTGGAACTTTCTCGCGAAGTTGGGGCGATGATCGTCCAGAATGAAAAAAATCTCGGGAAAGGCGCTGCACTCAGAAATGGATTTCGATATGCCCTGGAAAATGGTTACCAAGCTGTATTGATCCTGGATGCAGATGGCCAACACAACCCTCACGAGATACCTCTTTTCCTTGAAAGTTATCAGCAAAATAAGAGCAATCTGATCATTGGAAAGAGAGATTTCACCCAAATGCCCTTCACTCGACGGCTGGCCAATTCTCTTGGTGGCGTGCTAGTAAACAGGCTGACAAGGGAAACCATCCCTGATAATCAATCTGGCTACCGTTTGATCGATGCGAAGGTGATGAACCTGCTGCTTGATAGCCAGGAGATGGGTTTTGAGTTCGAAGTTGAAATGATCTTCGCCTGCCTGTATGCTGGGCTTTCGATCGATTGGGTGCCGATTAAAACCATCTATGCGGACGAGGAAAGCCATATCAGCCCCCTCTCACATATCAATAATTATTTCAGGATCCTCCGACGAGTTTCAAAAAAATATCCGCTTTCATAACCTATAACAAATATTGAAAGTTTAGATCGTTTTATGAATTTTGTGAGATTATATGAGTTTAGTCAAACTGTTCAATAACAAATATCTCATTTTGATAGGAATCAAGCTCTGTCAGTGGGCACCCAGAAAGATGGCCCTGGCTCTGATTGAGTCGCTCAGCTTTATTATCGCAGGGTTGAAAAAAACGGACCTTGTTAGAGCAATTAGTTCAAACCAGACAGTAATCAGCCAGAATGAATCCCTGACGGCTTCTGAGCTGGATATAAAAACCCGGGCAGTGATCCGACACGCACTAACTTGTTATTACGATTTCTTTCGTAATATCGACGATCCCGAAAATATGAGTGCCTTGTTTCCAACCGCAGATGAACTCAACAAAAAGTTCGATCAAGCTACAAAAGAAACCGGGGCTCTTGTACTAGCACCCCACATTAGCAACTTCAATCTGCTTTTTCAGGTCATTACTGAAAAGGGTTTCCGGGCCAAACTCCTCACCCTTTCAACCCTTTATTCCGGATACGGAGTGATCAACAATATCCGCTCCCAAGTTGGCGCAGAGATCGTGCCTATATATGAGGGCAGCTACTTTAGTGAGACTGTTGAGTATTTAAAATCCGGTGGTATAGCAGTGACCTCTGCAGATCGGCCAGTTCCAAACAGGAAACATAAACACCATGTAAATTTCTTTGGAAAGCCACGCGCTCTTCCAGTCGGTTATATATCCCTCGCTCTGGCTGCTGATGTGCCGATCATAATAGTGACCACTTTCATGACAGCGGATGGGCTTTACGAATTCAAGTTCTCAGAGAAGATTTACCTAAAAAAATACCAGAACAAACTGGATGACATGCTACTAAACGGAGAAATGGTCTTGAAGAAAATTGAGGATTTGATCAAACATGCACCTGGGCAGTGGTTGATGTATTATCCTGTTTGGCCAGATCAGGTAAACCAAGCGTTATAATCATCATGATCGACTTAGACGTTATTACTGATTGATTTTTTCAGATGATCTCAAATGTTTGGCTCATCAAACCTCCTGACAAATTTACTGTACAAGGGCTAACGCCATGGCAAATATCATAACTGTCGCTAGATTTCCACTTCTTTTTATATACCTGGGCATACTATATTACGGAAACCAGACATTGATGTTCTGGGATGTCCTCCTCATCATAATAATATTTAATTTAGATAGTTTGGACGGATGGGTTGCCCGGAAGTTGAATGAGACATCTCTGCTTGGTAGTGTGCTTGACATCGCAACAGATAGGACGTTGGAATATGTTCTCTGGGTTGTATATGCTCATCTTGGGTTAATTCCAGTCCTAGTACCAATAATCGTCTTGATCCGTGGAACCGCTGTGGATGCTGTCAGATCAGTTCGAATGAAAAGCGGTTTAAGTGCCTTCGACCAGATCCAGTCACCTCTCAGTAAATTTCTGGTCAGCTCTCGTTTTATGCGTGCCTTCTATGGAATAGCAAAAGGGGCAGCTGCTGCTTTACTCACTCTGGCTTATGCGCTTCAATCCAATTCAGGCCCATGGCCCAACCTCGTCTACCAAACTGGACGGGTTTTCACCTTGCTCAGCGTTTGCTTATGTGTTATTCGGGGACTGCCGGTTTTGATTGAAGGAATCAAAGAAATTCAAGCTAGTCCAGTCTAAATAATCAGGAAATAAATCTTAACTTGAAATAAGATGCAAAAACTATTAAACAGCAAATTTTCCGTACGTTTATCCATCCTGATCGGAAAAAGCATGCCCCAAAGAATGGGAGCCTGGTT
>Ga0075114_10000712_pt1 | contig 19504 bp, 20 predicted proteins | sample AntAceMetag02UKM_FD_69784 | JGI IMG/M metagenome (GOLD analysis project Ga0075114, IMG submission 69784) | Saline lake microbial communities from Ace Lake, Antarctica - Antarctic Ace Lake Metagenome 02UKM | ecosystem: Environmental > Aquatic > Non-marine Saline and Alkaline > Saline | place... | reverse complement strand
CTGCCCGGTGGATGGTTCGGCTACACGTCGGCGCGCAAAATGGCAAGAAGAGGGAAACAGGATTGCTGACGGCGCACCGGCGTGTCACTTTGCCCTAGAATACCATTCCGAGAGAGAGAAGAGTGAGTTCAAGCCTGCAAGGAGAAAGCCCAATGCCAAAGAGAATCGGCATCCTGGGTGGCATGAGCCCGGAGTCAACGTCAGAGTACTACGAGCACATCACCCACACCTACACCGAGCGCTTCGGCGACTACGGCTACCCCGAAATCATCATCTACAGCGTCAGTTTCCAGCCCTACGTGGATTGGCCCAACGAGGATCGCTGGGACCTGGTGGCACAGGGCTTGAGCAAGGCAGCACAAAGTCTCGAGGCGGCAGGCGCTGATTTCATCATCATCGCCACCAACACCATGCATCTGGTCTTTGACCAGGTCCAGGCCAGCGTCAGCGTCCCCATGCTGAGTCTGCTCGATGCCGTCGGCGAGGCCATTCTGGGGCGGGGGATGGAGACTGTGGGATTGCTCGGCACCCAATTCACGATGGAGAAGACCTTCTACCGAGACAGGCTGGCTCGGAAGGGCATCACTGTCCTGGTGCCTGACGCCAGCGACCGCGAGGTGGTGAACGATGTCATCTACGATGAACTGGTTGCCGGCCAGGTGTGCGACGAGTCGCGGGCCAGATTCGTCGCTATCATCGAGAAACTGGCAGCACGCGGCGCGGAGGGAGTCATCCTGGGCTGCACCGAAATCCCCTTGTTGGTCAACGAAGCGGATGCAGGAATACCGCTGTTCGATACGACGGCCATCCACGCTGAGGCGGCGTTGAATTACGCCCTGTAGTGAGCAGTAGGATCGTTATCGGGGCTGGCCCTGTGGAATGGGTCTAACGACACCGCAGCAAGCATCAAGACTCCTTATTCCACAGGGCTGGCCCAAGAGCAGGCACCGCTAACCTGGGAGAGGAAGTGGCAGCATTTGTGTCTGTTCTGAGGAGATTCACTACCGGACACTTCTGCTAGGACTCGGACGAACACGGACAAACACGGACTTCCTCTGTCCTTCGCGCATTCGAGAGTGCCAGGACAGCAATTCCTCAGTTCTGACTGGAGACACTGGACTTCTCTCCCAATTGTCCGTGGTCATCCGCGTTTGTCGGTCTCCCTTTCGGCTGCCTTTCGGAGAAGTGTCCGGTACAGAATGAGGAGAAATGACAATGAAAACCGGACAACTGATTGCTGCTGGGTTGGGCGCCATCCTGCTGGCCGCCGTTGGAGGGCTGATGGCCCGCTTCCACCTGGGCCGCCGCCGCGCCGACCGTGTGTGGGCCAGCGCCCACTGCCTGAAACTCAAGGACGTAGGCAAGGTAAAGCACCTCACCATCCTGCCCCTGATTGACTGGTACACCGCTCGCGACCCTTCGACATCCTTCGGCTCCGCTCAGGACAACCGCTCAGAGCAGGTGCTGGTGGGTGAGCCGGGGGTCTCCTACCTCATCCGCGCCGACGACACCACCATCCTCTTTGACGTGGGCTTCAACCAGCGAGGGGAGCACCCCTCCCCGCTGCTGCGCAATATGGCCGCTTTGGGCCTAGAGGTAACTGACCTTGACATGCTGGTCATCTCCCACGCGCACTCGGATCACCTGGGTGGCACCTCACACCAGATGCGCCACACCTTTGCCTTGTCGAGCAAACTGGTTGACCTGAAGGGTATGCCAGCCTACGTTCCGGCGCCACTCTCTAACCCCACGGCGCGCGTCATCATCGTAGATGGCCCACAGATCATCGCCCCCGGCGTGGCCAGCTTGGGCCCCATCCCCCGCCAACTCTTCTTCTTCGGCTGGACGCCGGAGCAGTCGCTGGCGGTCAACGTGGAGGGCAAGGGCATCGTGCTGATCATCGGCTGCGGGCACTCTACTCTCCAGCGCATCGTTGACCGGGCAGAGATGCTGTTCGATGAGCCCATCTACGGCGTTGTCGGCGGGCTGCACTACCCGGTGACGGCCTCTCGAGAAGCCATACTGGGGCTACCGGCGCAGCAAATCCTGGGCACGGGGAAGTGGCCCTGGGATCCGGTCAACCAGCAGGATGTAGAGCAAGCCATCGCCTATCTGCAGCACCGCCATCCGCAACTGGTCGCCCTCTCACCTCATGACAGTTGCGATTGGAGCATCGAAGCCTTCCGTCAGGCATTCGGCGCGGCCTATCAAGACCTGAAGGTCGGGGAGGAGATTATTGTCTAATGAAGGCAATGAAGGCAAAGAGGCAACCCTGAGAGTGCCGTGGACTGTATTGGCTATCGTCGGCGGGCTGGCCTTTTTTGGCTGGTGGTGATGAAGATGCTGGCCCGTCTGCAACCGGCAGGCGGCACGCCCTGCCCTGCTGCACTGGCCTGGCTGGTGAACAACCCCATCCGGCGCCGGTACATGCACCCGGTGCTCGACCGGGTGGGCGTCTTGCCTGGCGAACGGGTGTTAGAACTCGGCCCCGGGCCCGGCGCCTTCACCGTGGATGCCGCGCGGCGCGTGGGGCCAGATGGCCGGCTCATCGCCGTGGACATCCAGCCCAAGATGATCGCCCAGGTCGAGAAGCGGATCCAAGAGGCAGGGCTGACCAACGTCGAGACCCACGTTGCCGACGCTTACCGCCTGCCGCTGGACGACGCCAGCGTGGATCGCGCCTTCCTGGTCACCGTGCTGCCCGAGATCCCCGACCAGGCCCGCGCTCTGGCCGAACTGCGCCGCGTCATCAAGCCGGGCGGCTTGCTTTCCATCACCGAAGAGTTCCTCGATCCCGACTACCCGTTCGCCTTCGAGACCATCCGGCGCGTGGAGGCGGCGGGCTTCACTCTGGAGCGGCGCTTCGGCGCTTTTTGGCGCTACACGGTCAACTTCAGAAGAAGTGCTGACGCAGCGCACTGAGGAAGTCACCATGAGAATCTTGGTTTACGGCGCTGGGGTATTGGGCAGCTTGTATGCTGCACGGCTGCAAGAGTCCGGGCATGACGTCTCAATCCTGGCACGGGGGCAACGGCTGGCCGACCTGAGCGAGCACGGCATCGTGCTAGAAGACCTGAACACAGGCCGTCGAACCACCACCAGCGTGAACCTGGTGGAGCAACTGGCGCCGGAAGATGCCTATGAGCTGGTGATCGTGCTGCTGCCCAGGAACCACGTCTCGGAGGCCTTGCCCGCGCTGGCTGCAGACCAGCATGCGCCCAACGTCTTGTTTCTGGGCAACAACGCCGCTGGCCCTGAAGAGATGGTCGAGGCGCTGGGTCGCGAGCGCGTCTTGCTGGGCTTTCCCAGCGCCGGGGGCACGCGAGAAAGGCACGTCGTGCGCTATATTGCTGCAGAGGGCCGCAGAAGATTCGCGATCACAATGGGTGAATTGGATGGACACACCACGCCACGGTTGGAGCGGATCATCGAGACATTCGAAGGGGCCGGGTTTCCGGTGACCATCAGCTCGAACATGGATGCTTGGCTTAAGACACACGTGGCGTTGATCCTCTCCATCGGGGGCGCGCTCTACATGGCCGGAGGCGACAACTACCGGCTGGCGCGCACGCGCGACGCGGTTGTCTTGATGATCCGCGCAATGCACGAGGGCTTTCGGGTTCTGCGGGCACTCGGCATCCCCATCACGCCGTCCAGTCTCAAGATGTTCGAGTGGATACCCGAGCCGATTTTGGTAGCCTTGATTCAGCGCAGGCTTAACAGTGAGGCTGTCGAGGCCGCATTTGGGCACGCCAACGCCGCCCGCGAAGAGGGAAAACACCTGCGAAACGAATTCAGGGCCTTGGCCCGCTCCGCCTCCGTCCCGACGCCGACGATGGACCGCTTGCGCACGTACGTTAACCGGACGGTTCCACCCGTCGCCAAAGGCAGTGCCCAGATTGCGGTGGACTGGCGCGGTGTGTGGATTGGGCTAGGCGCGCTGGCGGGACTGGTTCTGGTTCTCGTTTTCGTCTTGAAATCACTGTTCTGAGCAATGCCGGAAGCTGCTGTCGGGTGTGCAGTAATCAGACGTAAGGGCGCACGGCCGTGCGCCCCTACCAAGCCTTATCCGGGAGAGAGAAAATGAAGGGAGCAAAGATCCTTGTGTACGGCGCTGGGCCGCTGGGGAGTATCTTCGCGGCGCGGCTGCGGGAAGGCGGGAACCACGTGTCGCTGTTGGCGCGGGGCCAGCGGCTGGCCGACCTGCGCGAGCATGGCATCGTGCTGCACGACGTGAACACCAAGCAGCAAACAGTCACGCAGGTCACCATCGTTGAGGATCTCGCACCAGACGACGCCTACGATCTGGTGCTGGTCATCATGCGCAAGAACCACGCTCTGAAGATCCTGCCCGTGCTGGCAGCCAATCAGCATACGCCCAACGTCCTGTTCCTGATGAACAACGGCGCCGGTCCCGGAGAACTGACCGAGGCATTGGGGCCAGAGAGGGTCCTGATCGGCTTTCCGAACTCCGCCGGATACCGCGAAGGGCACATCGTCCATTGCCTGGCCGGCACGGAAGAAGACAAGGCGACCATCCCCTTTGGAGAAGTGGATGGCGGCATCACCGCCCGCACGCGGCAGGTGGCCCGCATCCTGGAAAGCGCCGTCGGATACGACACTGAAATCCGCACGGACATGGACGCCTGGCTCAAGACCCACGTCGCGCTGCTGTTTCCCTCGCTGGGGCCTGCCCTCTATGCCGCCGGGACAGACAACTACCGGCTGGCGCGCACGCGGGACGCGGTCGTGCTGGCCATCCGCGCCATCCGTGAGGGGTTTCGGGTGCTGCGGGCGCTCGATGTGCCCATCACACCGCCGAATCTGAAGCGATTCGACCGGCTGCCAGAGCCAGTGTTGGTCGCCTTCCTGCACAGGATACTTGCCCATGAGAAGATGGAGATCGCGCTGGCGAAGCACGCCAACGCGGCCCGCGACGAAGTGAAACACCTCGCCGATGAATTCTTGGCGCTGGCCCGCACCACGTCGGTGCCGACACCGGCCATTGACCGCCTCTACCCATACCTCGACCCAGACACGCCTCTGATGACGGAGGGCAGCGCCGAGATTCCGCTGAAGTGGGGCGGCATGCTGGCCGGACTGGGTGTGCTGGCCGGGGCGGTGACAGGCTTGATTCTGCTAAAGAACCGCCGGAGAGGAAAGAGGCGGCGGTGAGCGAGGCGCGATTAAGATCCCTGGATGAGATTTCGCCACAGATGAGTCGACAATGAAAGAGCAGTTGTCTCTGAAGCGCGTGCTTGTGGACGGCACGATCTTGAGCATTTTGCTCACGATCGTCATTTTCGGGTCTATCTACGTGAACCCGGCAATATGGGTCGGCGACTATCCACCGGACATCCAAGCCGCAGTGGGCGACAGCATCGACGCGCCACCTATCCAGATGATCATAGCCGGATTGCTCTTCTTCGGCGCCACCGTCGGCATGGTGCTCTATTCAAACGGTAAGCTGCGACAGAAGAACGGCGGCAAACTGTCATTCCTGGCAGCGTTTGCCAACAGCGCGCTGCTCCTCTTCTGCTTTGCTGTGTGGGATCTCCTGATCCTTGACTGGCTCATCTTCGTCACGCTTCAGCCCGACTTCATCGTGATCCCAGGGACGGAAGGATTGGCGGGCTACAAGGATTACTGGTTCCATTTTGAGGTGAGCTTTCTGGGGTTGACGCAATGGGTATCCGTCATCGGTGGTGGACTGGTGCTGGCGGGTTTGTCAATGATCAGGCTGGGCCGAACAATGAACATTCCTCCCGAGTAAGCACTTGACACGGAGGTCCACGATGGAATAGAGGGAGACCTGACGAACACAGGAGTGCTTTCGCCGGGTCTTTTTCTTTGCGTCACGTATGCGCAAGGAGCTTCTCGGTACCTTCGCCGCGCACGCGCAAAGCGGATGCTCGAATTTGACATCCTTTGAGAGCTGGGTTATAGTTAAGGTCAACCTAAAATCTTGCCTGTAGTAATTTTAGCCTAGTGAAAACAAATGGCAGCCGAATCCTCCCTTCTAACTGAAAGCGTCCAGATGTATCTGGTGAACATTCTCCGCCTGGGAAAAGAAGGTCAGCCGGTTCCCCTTTCCCGGCTGGCGGCCGCGCTGCATGTCTCTCCTGTCTCCGTCAACCAGATGTGCCGCAGGCTACAGGATGAAGGAGTGGTGACCTATGTCCCCTACAAAGGGGCCTCCCTGACATCGGAGGGGCAGCAACTGGCAGCCCGTATCCTGCGCCGCCATCGCTTGTGGGAAGTCTTCCTGGTGGAGCATCTGCAGATGACCTGGGAGCAAGCCCATGAGGCTGCATGCCGCCTGGAGCATACCACGCCGGATGAGGTCGTCGAGAGGCTGGATGTCTTTCTGGGCCATCCCCAGGTCAACCCTGCGGGCGAGCCGATTCCCCCCAGTTCGGGTGGCTTCTTTCCGGCTCCGCTCCGCCCTCTGGCGGAGATGAAGGTGGGACAAAGCGGGTATTTTTGCCAGTGCACGGCAGACGAGACTGCCTGTGCCTTCCTGGCCGACCAAGGATTGAAACCCGGCGTCCCCCTCCAGGTGTTGGCCGTTGCGCCGAGAGGATCGCTGGTAGAAGTGGATGGGCGGCGGGTAGCGTTGAGCCATTCCCTGGCCATTGCACTACACGTGAAACTAGATGAAAAGCGGGCTGGCGAGTCACCGGAGCATGAGGAGAAAGGCACAGAACTCATCCAGATACCGTTGGATCGGCTAACCATTGGACAGCGAGGCATCATCGTCAAGGTGGGGGGAGAGCGCCGCCTGCGCCATCGGCTCCTGGAAATGGGGGTGGTCCCCGGCGAGACGATAGCAGTGAAGCGGATGGCCCCCTTGGGTGATCCGGTGGAGCTGATCGTCAATGGCTATCACCTCTCGCTCCGCAGGAGTGAGGCGTCTCAGATTCTGGTGGAGTTGGAGCGCAAGAAGTAATGGAACGGTGCTTCCCAGCACTGCATCGTGTTTGACTTTGCTTGCTGCAGATGCGCCGTAACAGCTTCCGTGTTTTTTTTGCTTCCTGTTTTGCAAATACTTTGCATTAGCGCAAAGGAAAAGGCCGCAAGCAAGCAAGAGGAAAGCAAGAGGAAGGAGGAAAAAAGAGGATAAGGAAGGTGCAAGAGACAGAGAAACACAGTCAGCTATATGTCCCGCAGGGGACTCGTCACTCACGTTCCACACCCTCCCAATCGGGTGGGGCTGGTTCATTCCAGCAGTGTAAATGAAGTATCATCTCAGGCCAGAATATGTCGAGGAGGCTTGAGATGGCAGACGAAACGCTGGCCTACGTGGCCAACTACCATCCGCCGGTGGGTCATCTGATCCACCAGACGGCAACGAAGACCGTGCGGGACGGGCGCTCGATGCCTTGTACCGTGCGGAACCCCAGAAGGTGTTCAGTGCAGTGATGCGTCAGGTCATCGCTCAATATGCGTTGGATGTCAGCCACATTCATTACGACACAACGAGCAAGAGTTTCTACGGCATCTATGCCAGCCAGACGCCCGAACAAGGGCCACAACTGGTACGAGGCCATAGCAAAGACCATCGTCCTGACCTGGTGCAATTACTCTTCGGGGTCGTCATGAGCGGCGATGGTGTGCTGGCCTCTGGTGAGGCGGCCTCTGGCAACAAACAGGACATGAAGCTGAATGGCTATTGGATTACTCAGATTCGCCAACAACTGGGGCTGGACATTAGCCAGTTTCTGTTGTATGTGGCTGACAGTGCCGCCGTCACGGAAGAGAACCTCCATCTGCTCCGGCTGTTTCACATTGACCTGATCTCTCGTTTGCCAAAGCGATTTGGCTTGGCCGAGACGCTGTTTGCCAAGGCCCTGGCGTCTGAGCAGCCAATGGACGCTGTTCAACGCTGTCTATCTGACGGCCCTGGGCTGGGTGGTCTCGACGCTCATCTTCCAGGTCGGACGGCTACTGGGATTCGGCCAAGCCCGGTATGCCAGGAACTATCTCGGGCGCGGTCGCGACGCTGCCCCGCCCGAGTGTTGCCGGGGGAGAGTTGGCCTATGCTTCAACCTTTCATCGAGCGGCGCAACGACTGGCAGGCGCGGCGACAGGTGAGCATCCGCCCGACAGAGAGTGAAACACAGACAAAGGAGAATAAGATTGGAGACTTTTGACATACCGAACTGGTTGTGTCTGGCTGTATCCCTCGTGCTGGCCATCCTGTTGCTATGGGCGCTGCGGCGGCGGCCTCGAGCCACGGCGCGGCCGCAGCCATCCCGCCTCGTCGAGATGGAAGACGCCCTCAAGGAGTTCTACAAACTCCAGCGCGATGAGACGCCTGTGGAGGCCGGGGCCCTGGCCCAGGCGATGGGCATATCGGTTGAGACGGCCAAGAACCTGTTGGAAGCGCTGGTGGCCTTTGCCTGGGCCGAGGGAGACGCGAGGGCAGGCATCCGCCTGACAACGCAAGGTCAGGAGCGGGCCCAGGAACTGATCCGGGTTCACCGGTTGTGGGAGCGCTACCTGGTGGACCGGGAGGGGATGCCCCTCGAGGCCGTCCACGTCGAGGCCCACCGCCGGGAGCACGAGATGACCCCGGACGAGGCGGCGGAACTGGACGCCGAACTGGGCCATCCGGCCTGGGACCCTCACGGCGACTTCATCCCCGATGCCGGCCATAGGGTGCCGCCTCCGGCCGGCAGCCCCCTGACGACCGGCGTGCCGGGTGACCGGCTGCGCATCCTGCGTGTGGAAAATGAGCCGCCGGCCCTCTTGGCCCAACTGATCTCGATGGGGGTGGTCCCCGGCGCAGAAGTAGAGGTAATTGAACACCGGCCGGAGCGATTGAGGGTGAAAGTTGATGGGAACATCTTTCCCCTGGCAACGGGGGCCGCCGAGCGCGTTCACGCCGTGCCGGTGCCCGTTTTGCCTGTGCCCCTGGGCGAACTTCCGGTAGGCAGCCGGGCGATGGTATCCGAGGTCAAGGGCGGCGGCAAGCAGCAACGGCGCATGCTGGACATGGGCCTGGTGCCCGGCGCCGAGGTGACTGTGATCCGCACAGCGCCCCTAGGCGACCCGGTCGAGTACCGCGTCAAGGGCACGGCCATCGCCATGCGCCGCACAGATGCCGACAATATCCTGGTGGAAGAGATGAGAAATGGATAGAAAGACGATCACCGTCGCTGTGGCCGGCAATCCCAACGTGGGCAAGAGTGCCCTCTTCAATGCCCTCACCGGCGGCCGGCAGCACACAGGCAACTGGCCGGGCAAGACGGTGGAGCGGGCCGAGGGGGTCTTCCACTACCAGGATTGGGAGATCCGCCTGGTGGATCTGCCCGGCACCTACAGCCTGGCCGCTCAGTCGCCCGAGGAGGTGATCGCCCGCGACTACATCCTCTCCGGCCAGCCGGACGTGGTGATTGACATCGTGGACGCCACCAGTCTGGAGCGCAACCTCAACCTGACGTTGCAGATCCTGGAGTTGACCAGCCAGGTAGTGGTGGCCCTCAATCTAATGGATGAGGTCAGGCGACAGGGATGGGAGATTGACGTTGCAGCCCTGGAGTCGGACCTGGGGGTGCTGGTGGTGCCCACCGTGGCCACAGAAGGGGAAGGCCTTCCGAAGTTGCTGGCGGCGATAGTGGATGTGGCTACGGGGCAGCGCCAGTCTCATCCGGCGGCGGTGGACTACGGGCTGACCGTCGAGGGACACGTCGAGAGCCTGGAAGCCGACCTGTCCCGCCTGGGAATGGATGGCCGGCGTCGCTGGGTGGCGCTCAAACTCCTGGAGGATGACCCGCAGATCGTCGAGGCTTTTCAGCGGGGGGACCTGGCGGCTTGCCGCCTGAAGCCGGACGAAGATGCTCCACCTGTCTCCCCCGAAGCCTTGCAGGTTCTCCTGAACCGGGCCATGCGGTTGCGCGAGGGGACCCGGCCCGACGCCAAGGTGGAGATCATCCGCCGCCGCTTCGAGTTCGCCCACGACGTGGTACACCGGGTGGCCCGTCGCCTGCGCCCGGTGGAAGAGAGCCTTACCGAGCGGATTGACCACATAGTCACCCACAAGGTCTGGTCGTGGCCAATCATGCTGGCGATGCTCACCTTTGTCTTCTGGATCACCATCAAGGGAGGCGAGATCGGGGGCGCGTGGCTGGAGGCCGGCCTCTCCTGGCCGATCCACGCCGCCCACGCCTGGCTGACGAGCATCCAAGCCCCCTGGTGGGTGACCGGCGCGCTGGTGGATGGCTTTCTCATGGGCACGGGGACAGTCATCGCGGCCATGCTGCCACCGATGATCATCCTGTTCATCGCCTTCGATCTGCTGGAGGACCTGGGTCTCCTGCCCCGGGTGGCCTTCAATCTGGACCGGCCCATGAGCGCGGTGGGCTCCCAGGGGAAGCAATGCCTCACCTGGGGCATGTGTTTGGGCTGCAACGTGACCGGTGTGATGGCCTCGCGCATCATCGAAAACAAGAAGGCCCGCCTGGCATCCATCTTAACCGCTCCACTGATTATCTGCAGCGGTAGTTATGGCGCGGGTGTGGCCTTGGCGATTGCCCTTTTTGGCGATGGCGCCTTCCCGGTGATGCTCTCCCTGTTTTTCCTCAGCCTGGGGATTGCCTTTCTGGCCACTCTGATCCTGAACAAGACCATCTTTCGCGGGGAGCCCGGTGGCTTCATGCTGGAGATGCACCCTTACCGCAAGCCCCAGTTCGGACAGGTGATATGGCGATCATTGGTGGACCGGGTGGCGCACACGATGTGGCGGGCGGTTGAATTCGCCGCGCCGGCCACGCTGCTCATCTGGGTCCTGGGCAACGTTCCCCCTGGCGCCCCCTCTGAGCAGACGGCCATCGGCTGGCTGGTGCGCACGCTGGCGCCGCTGGGCCGGCTGTGGGGGTTGAGCGGCGAGATGCTGGCCGCCTTGCTCTTCGCCCTGCCGGCCAAGGAGATCATCGTGCCCGCCCTGGCCATAACGCACGGCTTGCAGGCCAGCCTTGCGGAGTCGGAGCAGGTGCTGGCTTACTTGCCCCAGGCCTGGACGCCGTTGACCGCCTACACGTTCCTGCTGTTCTTCATGCTCTACCTGCCCTGCCTGGTCACCGTGTGGGCCACCTGGAAGGAGACCCGCAGCCTCAAGTGGACGTTGATGGGATTAGTTGTGCCCTTCGTCATGGCTTGCCTGATCACGCTTCTCGTTTATCAGGGTGGGCGGTTGCTGGGCTTCGCCTGATCAAGTCGAGCAAATTGGATCTACCACTGGCCTATCGCTTCGCGCCCGAGAGGGTGACGCACTCCTGGGCCAGGATCCACTTGGACGGACGAAGGCTTTCCCGTTGTGGATGTTGATGAGGAGGCGCAATATGAAACTTACAGCCGGAGAGAAGTTGCTGATCCGTAGTCCACTGAGGGCCTATATGTTGCAAAGGCTTGAGGCTCCAAGGGTGCTTTCTGATCTGGGCATCAGTGAAAGAAGCGTATGCCTGGACATTGGATGTGGAAGTGGTATAGGTGCTCTCTTGATCAACCAATATCTCGACTGTGAGAAAGTAGTGGGCATAGACGTTGATCCAGATATGGTCACGGCAGCCAAGGAATGCATATTGCACCCACCGAAGTGGGCTCGAAACACAAGAACCGACAACATTGAGTTTCTTTGTGAGGACGCAACCAGATCTGCCTTTCCAGACTGTCGCTTTGACGCTGTTTTTCTGTTCGGCGTCCTTCATCACATGAGGGAGTGGAGGAAAGTGATCTCAGAAGTTCATCGCATGCTGAAAGTGGGCGGCGTGTTCTCCTTTTCTGAAGAAACCTTACTGTCTGATTCTCTCTTCCGTCTTGGGAAACCTGGACTTTGCGCAGCCTACGAGCTTTTCGGGGGCACGCCAATCAGTGAGGGGGAATTGAAGGCCACTTTGGAGGGGAGCGGTTTTTCCATTCAGCGGTTCGAAAAGAGACTGTCTATGTGCTTCGTGAGAGCAACGAAGGAAGGCCCGTAACTCTCAATTCAAGTTTGGCAGGGAAACGCCGGACGGCTGGCCCCCAATATCCCTCGAACGCCAGCAAGGGAGAGCGATCCAATGACCAATATCCTGGAAATCACGGGACTCTGCGTCGAGGTTGAAGGACAGGAGATACTTCACGACCTCGACCTGGTCATCCCCGACGGGGAGGTCCACGCCCTGCTGGGGCCGAACGGGAGTGGCAAGACTACGCTGATGATGGCCATTATCGGTTATCCAGAATACGAGACAACCAAAGGGCGGATCTTGTTCATCGGGGGTGACATCACCGAACTGGACATCACCGAAAGGGCCAGGCTGGGCATCGGCGTCTCGCAACAGCGTCCCCCCACCATCGCTGGCGTCAAGCTGCAGCAGGTCATCGATTACGCCGTCGCCAATGCCCCGCAACGCGCCCAGGAGATTGAGAAGCTGGTGAGCGTCTTCCAGATGGAGCCGTTTCTGGATCGCGACATCAACGCCGGTCTTTCCGGGGGCGAGATCAAGCGCTCTGAACTGTTCCAGCTTTTGGCCACCCGCCCCAGGTTTGTGATGATGGATGAGCCCGACTCCGGCGTCGACCTGGAGGCGATGAACGTCATTGGAGAGATGACGAACGAGTTGCTGGCCAGAAACCATGCCATCCGGCCGACAGAGAGAAGGGCGGGCCTGATCATCACTCACACCGGCCACATCTTGGATTACGTCCACGCCGACAGAGCGCACGTCATGTTGGACGGGTACATAGGTTGCTCGGGAAACCCTCTCATCCTTCTCGATCAGATTCGCGAGTGTGGCTACGAGGGATGTGTCCGATGCGAACTCCGGAGGCGTAGAACGTAATGGAGAATTCAACCTCTTTGCGTCAGGCGGCAGATGTTGGCCTGGGCCAGTTAGCCACCGCCCCCGATACTCAACGGCCAGCGCCGATCTCCCCCGACCAGGTGGAGCCGGACGATGCGGAAGTGATGGCCAGCGTAGGGGTGCACGTCAAGGGCAAGGACCGTTCGGGCACCTACATCCTCCGTGATTTTCATCCGCTTTGTGCACAAGCCCGGACCGATGGCCTGGAATTGCTGCCCATCGCCGACGCCCTGAAAGAACATGGTTGGCTGCGCGAGAGATACTATTGGAGAGCGGTGCCGGCCGACCTGGACAGATACACCGCGCAATGCGCATCGGCACCGGAGCCCCAGGGGTACTTCATCCGCGTGAAAAAGGGAACCAAAGTGCCTTTCCCCGTCCAGGCCTGCCTGTACATCGCGCGCAGTGACATCACCCAGACGGTTCACAATGTCGTCATCCTCGAAGAGGGCTCTGAACTCCACCTGATCACCGGCTGTGCCACGAGAACCGGTGTGGGCAGCGCGGCCCATCTTGGAGTCAGCGAGCATTACATCGGCCGGAACGCCAGCTTGACCAGCAGCATGGTCCACAGTTGGGGCTCCGAGGTCGAGGTGCGCCCCCGCTCAGGGACGATCGTGGAGGCGGGCGGGACGTTTGTGAGCAACTATGTCTCGCTCCGGCCAGCCAGGAGCATCCAGACCAACCCCCGCGCGTGGCTCAACGGCGAGAACGCTTCGGCCAAGTATCTCACCATCATCCTAGGCTCCAAGGGCTCCACCATCGACACCGGCGGCGACGTTTACCTGAACGGCGAGAACAGCAGCGCCGAACTGGTCCACCGGGCGGTGTGCACCGGCGGCCATATCTACCAGCGGGGGTTGCTCGTTGGCAATGCTCCAGGTTGCCGCGCGCACGTGGACTGCGCGGGCATGATCCTGGACGCCGGAGAAGACGGCTTCATCGAAGCGGTTCCCGGCCTGAGGTCCCTGCATCCCGAGGCGAGGATGAGCCACGAGGCCAGCATCGGCAAGATCGCTCCCGAACAAGTGGCCTACCTGCAATCGCGGGGGATGGAAGAGCGTGAGGCGGTCTCCTTGATCATCCGCGGCTTTCTGGATGCAGACATTGAGGGCCTCAGCCCGGAACTCGACGCCCGGATCGCGGAAATCGCCGAGATCGCCGGGCATGGGGAGTAGTCATTCGAGTGGCATTCTGTTTGAGTGCCACACATCGCAGGAGATGAGTGAACGCGCAGCCCACTCCCGCCATGGAGAAAAATCGTAAGGAGGCGTGAAGGAAGATGTCTGGAAAAGAAGGACTGGTGAAGGAAGTACTAGACAAAGGCGACCTCGCTGCCGAGGAGATAAGGGAGGAACTCTGGAAGAAGAACGTTAGCTTCGTGAGGTCGTATGATAGACGCTGTAGCAGGTTGTTTTGTCCGCTCGTCGTCTTGTGGCTTCTTCCCGCCATCGCCCAATGGTGCGGCTGGGGATTCTTGAGTTTCTTTGCCCGGCTACCTAGGGTGGACTTCCCCATAGTCGTGATTATCATGGGGGCGATTCTCCTCATCGCCGCAATAGCCCTGGAGGCAAAAGTCAATTCCATGAGGCAGAAGCGGGGAGGATGTCACGACGCTCACGAAACAGTGGTTATCATCAGGGAAGGCCCCTACAGAGTGATCAGACATCCGGGCTATCTTGCTGAACTGGTCTACTTCTCCCTGCTCCCCATAGTCCTCAGCAGATGGGTCCCTTTCACAGTCCTGGCCATAATCTACATCGTTGTATGGGTCGGCGCGATTGTCTACCTACTCAAAGCAGAGGACAACTTCAACCTGAGGAAATGGGGAGAGGAATACCGACGATATGTGGAAACGGTGCCGGCAATCAATCTCGTGAAAGGGCTAAGGAAGCTGAGAAGTGAGACCGGCAAATAGGTTCATGAGAACGATGGGGAAGCAAGCCCGCAAACCCAGCGGGTGGTTGGGCAAAGTGATGTTCGGCCACATGGCAGCCTGGGGACACAGACCCTTGACCCGATGGGCCATCAGCTTCTTGGACGTGCAGCCGACCGATCACATGCTGGACGTCGGTTGCGGCGGCGGCATGGCGATCCAATTGATCGCCCGGATCGCCATAGAAGGGTTCGTCGCTGGCGTTGACTACTCAGAGGAAATGGTGCAACAGGCGCGCAAGCGCAACTCGGCCGCCGTGCGGGCCGGGCGCGTGGAGATCAAACATGGCAACATCGCGGCCCTACCCTACAACGACGAATCCTTTGACAAGGTCATCGCCGTTGAAACATTCTACTTCTGGCCTGACCCGGCAGCGAATCTGAAGGAAGTGCATCGCATACTGAAGCCGGGCGGGCTGGTCGCCCTGGCGATGGAAGGGAGCACAGAGTCGCCCGACCAGCAGAAACAGATTGCGTTGGCAGCCCGAATGGAGTTTCCAATCTACTCCGGCGCGGAGATGGCGGAGATGCTCACCGCAGCCGGGTTCAGCCAGGCCTGGTTCGAGTCTGTGCCAGACAAAGCCTCGGGCTGGTTATGCGCCCTGGGCGCCAAATAGCCCCTTCTGGTCTGGCTGGAGGATAAGCCAGACGGCCACGCCGATCATACTCAGATCACTGCACCCGCTCGGCCCGCCGATCACACCACACTGCCCAAGCGCGAGCGAGCGGCAGGAAGCATCGGTGAGCTGTGCCGCGGCGCGCCCCCCCACAATACAACATCCGCTGGAAAAGCCACTCGCCTGCCCTGCCGGCGACACCCTCCCCCTTCCCACGAACACTTGACAAGAATGTAAATCACCAGTATAATCCTTACTGAAAAACCTTTTCATTAAGGGGTCGCAATGACCGAATGGGAACAACGCCTTGCCGGCGCCGGTTGCCGCATCACCGCGCCGCGGCGGGCAGTGATAGCGGTGCTGATGAACGCGAATGCTCCCCTACTGCCGCAAGAGATCCTGGAGCAGGCGCAGACGGTGCACCGCAAGCTGGGACTGGTTACCGTCTATCGCACGCTGAACCTGCTGTCGGAGTTGAGCCTGGTACGTCGCGTTCACCGTGAGGACGGCTGCCACGGCTACCTGCCAGCCTCGGCAGGCCATCGCCACGCGCTGATCTGCCGAAACTGCGACCGGGCAGTGGAATTCGCCGGCCACAACGACCTCCAGGCGCTCATCGAGCGGGTCGAAGCGGGGACGGGCTATCGCGTGGACGATCACCTGCTACAACTGCTCGGCCTCTGTCCCCATTGCCAAGAGAGAGAAGGATAGACCTTCCTCGTAGGAAGGGGACGGTGAGTGAAAATGCCTGTCAACAACGAACGACCCGCACATCTGGTTCCATGGCCCATCATAATAGCTGTGGCCTTGCTATTCACCACGACGCTGTTAGCTGGATGCGGTCAGAGCGCAACGCCTGAGCCTACTGACCTGCTGCATGTCACCGTGAGCATCGTTCCGCAGAAGTACTTCGTGGAGCGCATCGGCGGCGAGCATGTGACCGTGAATGTGATGGTGGAGCCTGGGGCCAGTCCGGCAACCTACGAACCCAAGCCGGAGCAATTCCAGGCGCTGAGCCAGGCAGCCGCCTACGTCAGCATCGGCGTACCCTTCGAGAGCGCCTGGCTCGATAAGATCGCCTCGGTCAACAGCGAGATGCTGATGGTGGACACGACAGAGGGGATCGAGCGGATGCCGATGGCAACGCACCAGCACGGGGAAGAAGGGGAGGGAGAGAAAGGCCATGAGGGCGAGACGGAAAACCCCGACCCACACATCTGGCTTTCGCCCTCGCTGGTCAAAATCCAGTCGCAAACGATCTACGAGGCGCTGGCGCAACTCGACCCCGCGCAGCAAGACGCGTACCAGTCAAACCTGGAAGGATTCCTGGCGGACATTGAGGCGCTGGACGATGCCATTCGAGAAACGTTAGAGGAACTGGACAGCCGCAAATTCATGGTCTTCCATCCGGCGTGGGGCTACTTTGCCCGCGATTTCGGCTTGGACATGGTTCCCGTGGAGATTGGCGGGCAGGAGCCCAGCGCGGCAGAGATGGCGACGCTCATCGAGGGTGCCCGGGGAGAGGAGATCAGGGTGATCTTCGCGCAGCCAGAGTTCAGCACCAGGGCTGCGGAGACCATCGCCAAGGAGATCGGCGGTGAGGTATTGCTCATCAGCCCCTTGGCGACCGACTGGTTGGACAACCTGCGCCGGGTTGCCGATACGTTCGCGGGAGTGTTAGGCAAGTAAGGGGAGTGGAAATGCATCGCAGGGAAACGACAGAGACGGCACGAGAGGTGATCTCCGTCCAGCACCTCTGGGCAGGGTACGAGCATGAAGCCGTACTGGAGGACGTCAACCTCACAGTCAGGGAACTGGACTTCATCGGGCTGATCGGCCCGAATGGGGGCGGCAAGACGACGCTGCTCAAAGTGCTACTGGGACTGGTCCCGCCCATGCGGGGTCAGGTGCACATTGTGGGCAGGAGCGTCAAGGAAGGGCGGCGGCACATCGGCTATGTACCGCAGTCGGTCGAGTTTGATCGCGACTTCCCCATCACCGTGTGGGACGTCGTCCGAATGGGGCGACTGGCGAAGCGGGGTCTGCTGCAGCGGTACACGACTGAGGATAACGACGTCGTTGCGGGGGCGCTGCGCAGCGTGGAGATGCTGAACCTGCGCCACCACCCCATCGGTGCGCTTTCAGGCGGGCAACGGCAGCGAGTCTACATCGCCCGCGCGCTGGCCACGGAGCCCGAAATCCTGCTCCTGGACGAGCCCATGGCCAGCGTTGACCCCTTGGTGAGCACCAGCATCTACGAACTGCTGGGCCGCCTGAACGACCACGTCACCATCTTGATGGTCTCGCACGACGTGAGCGCTGTGTCCGCGCACGTGAAGACGGTAGGGTGCCTCAATCGCTGGCTGTTCTACCACGGCGAAAGGCAACTCACACCGGACATGCTGGAGGCTGCGTATCAATGCCCCATTGATCTGATTGCTCACGGTGTCCCCCATCGCGTCTTCCAGGAACACACCGTGGTTCGACCGGGCTCACCGCAAGTGGAGGAGGTGCGGCAATGATCGAGGCGCTGCAATTCGGCTTCATGCGCAACGCCCTGCTAGCCGGTGTGCTGGTCAGCATCGCCTGCGGCATCATCGGCACGCTCGTCGTCATCAACCGCATCGTTTTTGTCAGCGGCGGCATCGCCCACGCGGCCTACGGCGGCATTGGCCTGGGGTACTTCTTCAAGTTCAATCCGGTCCTGGGGGCGATCGTTTTCAGCGTGGCGGCAGCAGTGGGAATGGGCGCGGTGCAACGCAGGACCCGACAGCGAGCGGACACCATCATCGGCGTGATGTGGGCCATCGGCATGGCCCTGGGTATCATTCTGGTGGACCTGACGGAGGGGTACAAGGCGGACCTGATGAGTTATCTCTTCGGCAGCATCCTGGCCGTGCCCAGCGGCGACCTGTTGATCATGTTGGCCCTCGATCTGATCATCATAACGCTGGTGTCGCTGTTCTACAAAGAACTGTTGGCGATCTCCTTCGACGAGACCTTTGCCACCGTGGAAAACGTGCCGGTAAATGCGATTCACATGCTGCTGCTGTGCCTGATCGCGCTCACGGTGGTGATGATGATGCGAGTGGTGGGGTTGATCATGGTCATCGCCTTGCTGACGATGCCAGCAGCCATCAGCGGGCAGTTCGTGAGGGACATGAAGTGGATGATGGTGCTGGCCAGCATCCTGGGCGTGCTCTTCACTACCACAGGGCTGTGGCTCTCCTACTTCCTGAACCTCACCTCTGGCGCAACCATCATTCTGGTCGCGGGCTTTGCCTATCTGCTGAGTCTGGCTGTGAAGCCGCTGATGAGCCGCGTCTGGTCAAAAAGCACGGGGTGATGAGGTGACAGACACCTCCCAACTGCCCTAGCCTCCCCCACCATTGACCTTCAACGGACCCTCCATGGGCTGCTGGACTCGTTCGCCCAACAGGCGCGATTTCCTGTAGGCTGCCCAGATGGCCTTGGACAGTATCGTACGCAGTCCCCCCTTCTCCAACTGGTAAATAGCCTCGGCGCTGGTGCCGCCAGGGGAAGTGACCTGGTTGCGCAGTTGCGCCAGGTGGAGGTCGGACTCCTGAGCGAACCGGGCAGAGCCGAGCACCGTCTGGATGACCAGCAGGCGCGCCTGGCGGCGAGAGAAGCCCAGGTGCACTGCCGCGTCCACCAGCGCTTCCATGAGCAGAAAGACATAGGTGGGACCGGTGCCGCTGACGGCGGTAGCCATATTCAGCGCGTCCTCGTGGCTGACGTGCATCTCCGGCCCCATCGTCCGCAGGATAGCTCGCGCTTGGGCGCGCTGCGGCTCGCTCACCGCTGGCGCAGCGGTCCAGACGGTCATGCCCTCCCCGATCTGAGCTGGCGTGTTGGGCATGGTGCGCACGACGGAGGCATGGTCGAGCCCGGCGCGAATGACAGCCATGGGCATGCCCGCGACGATGGAAAGCACGAGCGCCGTGGGCTGAATGTGGCCGCGCAGTTCGGCCAGCACAGGGGGCAGCACCTGGGGCTTGACCGAGAGGATCACGATATCCGCCTCACTGGCAGTGGCAACGTTATCGGTGGCGACGCGCACACCGTGCCGATCTCGCAGTTTCGCGC
>Ga0075114_10000702_pt1 | contig 19661 bp, 18 predicted proteins | sample AntAceMetag02UKM_FD_69784 | JGI IMG/M metagenome (GOLD analysis project Ga0075114, IMG submission 69784) | Saline lake microbial communities from Ace Lake, Antarctica - Antarctic Ace Lake Metagenome 02UKM | ecosystem: Environmental > Aquatic > Non-marine Saline and Alkaline > Saline | place... | reverse complement strand
TGGGGCGAGGGGACTTCTTGCTGGTGAACAAGGGACAGGTCGTGCGGTTTCAGGCAGCGTGGGTGGAGGAGCGGGAGATCAAAGAATGGATATTGGATATTGGGTGCTAGGTATTGGATACTGGATATTGGGTATTAGGTATTGTGGATACTGGATACCTGATCACTAACATCTCAATGTCATTAAGTTGAGGTTGTAGCATAGGGCCTCGTGCCCGTTTTTGCTGCCCAAAGACGGCCACAGGGGGCTAAACTACGCTTAACTGAAATGACATTGACTAACACCTGACACAGGGGAGGTGTGCGATGACGGTCAAGCGGGTATTGGCAGCGGTGGGGTTGGTGTTCGCGGCGGTGTTGGCGGTGATCGTGGGTCAGCGGATGAGCACCGATGCCATGGCGGTGGTGATTGGGGTGATCTTCGGGGTGGCGGCGAGCATACCGACGAGCTTGCTGGTCGTGGGGGTGACGCGGCGGGCGCAGGAGCGCGGGATGACGGAGGAGCGGCGGCAGTATCGGGAGCGTGCGCAGCCGCCGGTAATCGTGGTCAGCCCGAGTGGGAGCAATGCATCGCCGTGGTTCTCGCCGTTCCAGTCGCCGGCGTTACCGCCGGGCCTGCACGGCGAACCGACCCGCAGCTTCCGGGTCGTTGGCGAGCAGGATATGGCGCCGGGTGCAGAGCTGTGGCACAGTCAGTTCTGACACAGCAGCAGGGATGTCGCGTCGCCGCGACATCCCTGCCTACTGGGTCTGGAACGAAGGCCCATTCAACTGCAGCGCTCACTCTCCGGCCGGTGCAGGCAACACATCGAGTCGATAGCCGATACCCCGGATGGTATACAGGTACACGCGGCGGTCCCTGTATGGCTCGATTTTCCTGCGCAGCGAGGAGACGTGGGTCCACAATGTCCCCAGGTCGTCAACGAAGTCGGTCCCCCAGATTTCCTTCATTAGAAACCCGTGCCTCAACACCTTGCCCGAATGATGCATGAACGTCGCCAGGAGCTGTACCTCTTTCGGGCACAGGCGGGTTGTCCCCTTCAGGCTGTGCACAACATGCGTTGCCAGATCGAGGCTGAGCGAGCCAACTGTGAGCACATGCTCAGGGTGTTCCTTCAAGAGCCTGGAGAGGGCGCTGCTGAATCTGCGGTAGCTTGCTGCCCGGCTCAGAGTTCTCTCGTGAGGTACCTTGGGAGGGCACTGTTCATCATCTACCAGAAGCAAGATGGGGATGCTGGGCCGATGCTTTTTCAACGTTTGGCATAGCTTCTCGGCGCCGGTGCGTGGCACTGTCATGTCCACCACCACGACACGGGGAGGGTTGATTTCGATGAGTTCTAGCGCCGGCTTGCGGCTGCGGACCACCGTCACGTCGTAGCCTTTGGCTCTTACGCGGGACCATGTCCGCGCCAGCCTGGAATCGTTCTTGCCCACAAACAGGATTCGGCTAGCCATTTCCTCATCTCCGCAGGAGCTTCTCCGCTCCCCCCTCGAACTGCCGACACAACTGCATGGGCTATCTAGCGAGGCTGTTCTGAGCCATTCATCTCCAGAAAGTCAATTCCGCTCTTTGCCTGTGATCCACAGCCGAGTATCGAGAACACGCCTCGAAAGCCGGAAACGACATCTTCGGCATCTCACTCAGGATTCTAAACAGGATATGAATTATGCTCCGATCCTGCATTCTTGGCAAACTGGGATGCGCTGCCCAATCACGATCACACGAGGAGATATAGAGTATACTCCGATCCTGCGTTCTTGGCAAACTGCAGGTAGGCATCACTTCGCTTATCTCGAGCTGCGAAGCTTCCACTGCGCATCCCTTGGATAGTGATTGACCTTTGCCTGGAGTCGGTGTATAATTGGCCCATTATGGAGTTGCAGGATTTGCCTCAGCCGGAGCTTTCAACTGCGTCCAACGTGACTGTCGTTGTTCCCACATACAACGAGGCGGACAACATCCGCACCATGGTCGCAGAACTGCTGTCCCTCGATGTGGATAACCTGAGCGTCCTGATCGTTGATGACGATTCACCCGACGGCACAGGGGACATTGCAGAGCAACTGCGAGAGCGACATCCCAAGCGCATCCAGGTACTTCATCGATCTGGAGAACGAGGCCTGGGAAGGGCCTATGTCGATGGCTTCCAGCGTGCGTTGGCTGCGGGTGCTGACTACATTGTGCAGATGGATGCTGACTTCTCTCACTCCCCTGCCTACGTGCCCATTTTCCTATCCAAGATGGCTGATTGGGACGTGGCGGTTGGTTCGCGCTATGTGCCCGGCGGCCAGTTGGACCAACGCTGGAGCTGGTGGCGACGGTTGCTGAGTCTGTGGGCAAACGCTGCGTACGGTCGGACTATCCTCGGGCTGCAAGTGAGGGACGTTACCGCCGGCTTCAAATGCTGGCGCCGAGAGGTCCTGGAGGCCATTGATCTGACCGACGTCCACTCTGGCGGCTACGTTTTTCAGGTCGAAATGGCCTACGTTGCGGAGAAACTTGGCTTCCGCGTGCTGGAAGTGCCAATATACTTCGAGGATCGCCGCATCGGTCGTTCGAAGATGTCGGTGTCGATCAAGTTGGAGGCCGCCTGGCGGGTGTGGGAAATTAGGTGGCGCTACCGACGGCTACGACCTAGTCCCCTTTCTGCTGCTATGACAGGCAGGGAGGGCGGGCAGTGATCCGCAAACACGGACGCGACGCGGCCATCATCCTGGTGCTCATCACGCTCCCTCTCCTGTGGTTTGGGGCTGTCACGTTGGGCGGCAGCACCTTGCTCCCCGTTGACAACCTCTTCGCCTTCGAGCCCTGGGCCAGCTATGCTGCCGAGCAAGGTCTGAGCGTCCCGCACAACGAGCTGCTGAACGATCTCATCCTGGAAAACTACGGCTGGAAGCGGTTGATCCGTGAGGCGATACAAGCCCGCGAAATCCCCCTATGGAACCCCTACATCTTCGCCGGTGTGCCTTTCCTGGCCGCCGGTCAGCATTCTGCTCTCTATCCCTTCAGCCTGCTCTTCTACGTTCTGCCCTTGAGCCGCGCCTACGGCCTTTTCACCTGGACACAGATCGCGCTGGCGGGCATTTGCATGTACGTTTTCGCCCGTACCTTGCGGCTGCGCCGCTCTGCCGGACTGCTGGCAGGTCTGGTCTACATGTTCAGCGGCTTTCTTATCGTCAGCGTGGTGTTCAGCATGATCATCGCTGCCGTGGCCTGGCTGCCGCTGCTGCTGGCCTGCATCGAGGTCATCATCCGCAAACAGGAGGAAAAGGGAAACGTTCAGTATTCGCCGGTGCCCTACGTGGTGGCCGGGGCGTTGGTGCTGGGCGTGCAGATGCTGGCCGGTCACGTGGAGATCATCTACTACACGCTGCTGGTGGCCGGTTTCTACAGCGCTTGGCGGCTGGTGCAGTTGTGGCGACGGCTGGGGACAGTGCGGCCAGTGCTGTGGTTGGTCGTCTGGCTGCTTGTCATGGTTGGGCTGGGGTTGGCCCTGGGCGCGGTGCAGTTCATACCGCTTTACGAACTGGTAGACACCAGCTTTCGCCAAGGCTCGGTGGACTATAGCGATGTGGTAGGCTGGGCCTGGCCCAACAGGCAGATCCTCACCTTCTTCGTCCCTGACATCTTCGGTAATCCCAGCCATCACACGTACCGGGACCTGTGGAGCCAAGCGTGGCAGATGCCCGTCGGTGCAGCGGGAGCGCCGGCCCGAGCGATTGACTGGGGAGTGAAGAACTACGTCGAGGGAGGGAACTACGTTGGCATTCTGACGCTGCTTCTGGCGGTCATTGGCGTGCTGGGTAAGTTGCCACGGAACCGAAAGGGAAAGGAGGAAGAAGAAGGAAACGGGGAACATGAAGACAAGCAGCAGCCGGTAGGGCTGTTTGCGGTGCTGGCCGTTCTGTCGCTCGCGTTTGCCTTTGGCACGCCGCTGTACGCGATACTGTTCTACGGACTGCCCGGGTACAAACAGCTCCATTCGGCGTTTCGGTGGGTTCTGCCATATACGCTAAGCATGGCTGTGCTGGCGGGATTCGGGTTCGACGCCCTGCGTTCGGGGTTCGGCGTCCAGGGTTCGGAGCTCGAGGTTCGACGTGCCGTGCCCCTATCCCGTGTCTTGGGCTGGGTGGCGCTGGTGAGTGGCGTGGGCGTGCTGGCGCTGCTCGCTGTCAGTCTGTTTGTTCCCGCTCCCTTCATCTTCTTGGGGCAGTTCGTCGTGAACAGATCAGACCTGGCCCAGGCTGTCTTCGCCGACGGGCGCGCGTTCTGGAGCTATCAAGCGCCGAATCTGCTGAAGTTCGGCCTGATGATGGCTCTGGCCGGGGCGCTGCTGCTCTCCTCACGTCTTACGTCTTACCGTTTTGCGCATCACGCACCACGCACTACGTTTCACGTTTCAGCTTTCAGGCGGTTCTCCCGGCGAGTCTCGCTCTGGAGCCTCATTGCTATCGCCCTGGTGCTTCTCGATCTCTGGTTGTTTGGCCACGGCTTCAACCCCGCCGCCGATCCCAGGCTGCTGGAATTCACACCGCCAGTGGTCGAGTTTCTGCGTCAGGATGATGGTCTGTGGCGCTTCACCACCTTCATCATCCCCGATGCCTCTGATGAAAAGACCTTCAACGCCAACGTGGGCATGTTCTACGGCTTCCATGACGTGCGAGGTTACGATTCCATCATCCCCCGCCAATACGTTGAGTTCATGGAGCGCATCGAGGAGCAGGATGAACTGCTTTTCAACCGCATCGCCCCTCTATCGGAAGTCTCTTCGCTCGATTCTCCGCTCTTCGATCTCCTGGGCGTCAAGTACGTCCTCACCACACAGCATGTACCCAACTCCGGTTACACGCAAGTCTACGATCACGAGATACAGGTCTATCGCAACGAGGGCGCCTTCCCCAGGGCTTTCGTCATGCACTGTGAGGGGAAGCAAGAAGTAGATGGTTGGCCGGATGGGTTCGATCCGCGCACGATGCTGCTGCTGGATACTGGTGATCAGGGATCAGGACGCAAGGGGCAAGATGCAGGGAGCAGGATGCAATTGCTTGCTTCTTGTGCTATGCAGCCAGCGGCGGTGACTTCGTATGGTCTCAACGAGGTCTTCGTCGAGGCGGAACTGAATCAACCTGGCTGGCTGGTGCTGGCCGATAGCTTTTCCCCCGGCTGGAAAGCCTACGTGACCACAGAGCCTCCGGCTACAGACAACGAAACCGCTGCCCAATACCCAATATCCAATACCCAATATCCAATATCCAACACCCAATACCCACCACCAAATACCGAATACCAAATTCCAATCTACCGTGCCGACAGCAACTTCCGCGCCGTGCCTCTCGATCCCGGCAAGCATCGAGTACGCTTCAGCTACATGCCTCGTTCCTTTCAAGTCGGGTTGTACACCAGCTTCCTGTCTGGCGTGACGTTGTTCCTGCTCGCCGGCTGGTGGGCCTGGGGGCGCTTCTACCGCGAAGCGGAAGGGGAAGAGCACACCGTGCAGCGCGTGGCCAAGAACACGCTCATCCCCATGGGCATGTCGCTGCTGAACAAAGGGATGGACACAGTCTTTGCCATGTTGCGGATGCGAGTGCTCGGTCCCGGCGGCGAAGGTGGTTACATCAATGCCATCACCTTCTATACCCTCTTTGAGATCGTGGTGCGCTTCGGGCTGGGCACGCTGTTGACCCGCGAGGTGGCCAAGACACGCCAGGAGGCCAACCGTTTCTTCAGCAACGTGGTGGCGCTGCGCGTGCAGCTCTGGCTGGCCTCGCTGCCGGTGATGCTATTGGTGGGATTAGGCTATTGGTACGGCGGTGGGCTGACCGGCGAGGAGGCCACGGCCATCGTCATCTTCGCCGTTGCCTTGCTCTTTGCCAGCTTCTCCGATGCTGTGAGCGCCACGTTCAACGCCTACGAGAAAATGGAATTCCCCGCCGGGCTGGCCTCGGCCATCGGACTGGCCAAGGTGGCGCTGGGTGCGCTGGTGCTGCTGCCGCCGCTGGAGTGGGGCTTCGTCGGGCTGGCTGGTGTAGCGCTGCTGATGAACAGCGTGCAGGCGATCTGGCTGTACATCCTGCTGCGGCAGAAGCTCTTCACGCCACGCCTGGAAACAGACCGTGGGCTGCAGCGGGAGATGATGGGGCTCTCCTTCCCGCTGATGATCAACCACCTGCTGGCGACCATCTTCTGGCGCATTGACATCTGGATCCTGAGGCCGCTGAGCGGCGCGGCGGCAGTAGGCATCTACTCGGCGGGCCTCAAGTGGTTGGATGGCTTGAATGTTATTCCCTCTTTCTTGACCCTGGCCATTTTCCCGATCATGTCTCGCTTCGCACACGATTCCCAGGAATCGTTGGTGCGCGCTTACCGGTTGGCGCTGCGCTTGCTCCTGATGATCGCCTTGCCCGTCGTGGTCTTCGTGCTCTTCACTGCCGAACCCCTGATCAGCATCCTGGGCGGGGCGGAGTACCTTCCCGGCGGCGCCATTGCCTTGCGCTTGCTCATCCTCTCCATTCCCATCGGCTTCGTCAACTCGGTGACGCAGTACGTGCTCATAGCTATCAACCAGCAGCGCTTCCTGACCAAGGCCTTCGTCATCGGGGTGATCTTCAACCTGGTGACCAACCTGATCTTCATACCGCGCTTCGGCTATGCGGCGGCGGCGCTGATCCTCATTCCATCCGAGTTGGTGCTGCTTTTCCTCTTCCACATCGGCGTGAGGCGGCACGTGGCCCCCATCCCCTGGCTGGACATCGTCTGGCAGCCGGCGCTTGCAGCGGGTGTGATGGCAGCGGTCATCGTTGTGCTGCGCGCTTTCTCGCTGCCGCTGGCGGTGATTGTCGGATTCATCGCCGGAGGTGTGGCGTTGGTTCTCCTGGGTGGTTTCCGCCACCCCGACTTCGACGTCCTGCGGCAGGCGATGACCCTGGACAAACTGCGGGCGCGCTGGGCGGGGCTGCGCAATCGAACAGCATCATAGGGTAGCCCCCATGTTCAAGCTATCATACCAAGCGTTTGGATTTCTTGGAGGCTTCTTCATCATCGCTGATAGCGGATGGTCACGTCCGCTGGCCAGTCGCTGGATGTGGCCATCCAGGGAGAGCAGAGGAAAATGATGGGCTGGATGATTCTTGCGGCTTTGGGCCTGGCTGGATTTGCGGTGCTGTTCGTGATATTGACTGATGGACGTTACCTCGGCAAGCGGCTGATGCACTGGATTTACGACCGCCTGGGCCCGGCCATGTTTGGCGCTCGCAGCGAGGCCGAGCGCTGGCGTAGCTTGATCGAAGCGCTCCAACTACGCGGGGACGAAGAGGTTCTCGATGTGGGCAGCGCCACCGGCGACCTGCCGCTGACCATAGCCGCTATGCCTGGTTTCAGCGGACGAGTATCAGGCATAGATTGGTCGCCTCGCATGGTGGCTCTCGCTCAAGCCGAGGCCGACCGCCGTGGTCTGAGCAGCATCGCCAGATTTCAGGTCGCCGACGCCCGCCAGCCCCTCCCTTTTGACCGATGCGAATTCGAGGTCGTATCCTGTCTGGGGCTGCTGGAGACCCTGCCTCATCCCGAACGGCTGTTGTCCGAGTTGGTCAGAGTGCTCAAGCCGGCTGGCGTTTTGGTACTGAGCCTCTATCGGGGTTGGGCGGCCTGGAGCGTAGCGCTTAGCCGCGACTGGTATCAGCAGCACCTGGCCGTGTGGGGATTACGGGACTTGCGCCTAGTCTCTCGCGGGCGAAACGAGGATGTCTTGATTGCCCAATGCCCTGCTATCGAGGGTGCAAAGGATGAAATCGAAACCTGACTGTCTGCACTGTTCCCTGAAGCAGGCGCTTTCTGCCGCCCGCGCTGCGGGGCGGATGAAGCGGCGCAACTTCAGGCCGTACGCGCGGCGATGGAAGCGATGCGCGACTTCAGCCTGGACTCCACCCCCGCCCACAACTCCACGCTGGCGCTGTGGGCTGCGCACCAGGCGCTGGGGAACGACGATCCCTTCGCCGCCCAGAAGTGGCAGTACAACGAGCTGGCCTTGCGGATGTATCCTCGCCTGAAAGCGCTGCTGGCCAAGGCCAAAGACCGGTTGGAGGCCGCGGTCAAGGTTGCCGTGGCGGGCAACGTCATTGACCTGGGCATCCTAGGACGGCTCTCGGGGCAAAAGGACACGAAAGGAACGAAAGGATGTGGACATCGAGGGTGCCATCGCCAAGGTGTTTGCCGAGGGGCTGGCGATCAATGACCTCCCGGCGCTCAGAGCGGCGCTACAGCGTGCCCGTCGCGTCCTCTACCTGGGCGACAACGCCGGCGAGATCGTCTTCGATAAGGTGCTGGTGGAGGAGATGGCGGCCAGCGGGGCGGAGATGGTCTTTGCCGTCAAGGGCCGGCCGATCCTCAACGACGTGACGGTGGAGGACGCTCGGGCTGTGGGAATGGGAGAGGTGGCGCGGGTGATTAGCACGGGATCGGGGGAGATAGGAGTACCGCTGGCGGCTTGCTCCGAGGCCTTTCGCGGAGAGTTCGCTGCCGCCGATCTGATCATCAGCAAGGGACAGGGCAACTTGGAGAGCCTGGACGACGTGCCGTGTGGAATACTCCTCTCGCAAGGTTCGCAGTCAGGTCGGGGGCTTATTCCACACGGCGTGCCCGCTCCCATCTTCTTTATTCTGAAGGCCAAGTGCGAGGTGACGGCGGCAGCGCTGGGCGTGACCATGGGAGAGATGGTGCTGGTGCAAAGCCGCGCCTGGGTAGGGAAGAAAGGAAAAAGGACACGAAAGGAACGAAAAAATGAAGGAAAAGATGGAGACGGAACCAATGGACGCCAAAAAAGAAGATGAAAAGGCAATCTTGACCTGGGCCGACGTGGATGCACTGATGGAGCACCTGCTACCACAGTTAGGCGGACCCTACGACGCCATGATGATCATCACCCGTGGCGGCCTTGTACCCGGTGGGCTGATCTGCCAAGCGCTCGACATCCGCCACATCCTCACCGCCTCGGTGCAGTTCTACTCGGGCATCAAGCGGACGTTAGCCTGGCCCATTTTCCTGCAATTCCCCAGCGACTCGCTGCTGCTCGACAAGCGCATCCTGGTCGTGGATGACATCTGGGACAGCGGGCGCACCATCATGACTGTGAAAGGCCGCATCGAGGCTGCTGGCGGCAGCCCGGAGTTGGCTGTGCTCCACTACAAGCCCACACAGTCTCTCTTTCCCGACACCGCGCCCGACTACTACGCTGCCCACACCGATACCTGGGTCGTCTACCCCTGGGAGCGGGATCACCACTTGGGAAGGGTTCCGGTCATTCCCGGGCTTGCCTGAACCATTCCAAAGAGCAACGTCTCTCGTCACTCTTTGCTCGTCAACCCGTTCCTGCTGCTTCGCAACAGCCATTGCTCCAATTCTGTCACGTCTTCCAGGATCAGATCAGCCTGTATCAAATCCTTCCGCTCCCCAAAGCCGCTGAGGACGCCTACTGCCAGCGCTCCCGCGGCCTTGGCAGCGCGTATGTCTACCCTCGTATCGCCCACCAGGACACAGCGTGTCACGTCCACGTCCAGCTTCTGTGCCGCATCCTGCACCGGCTGCGGGTGTGGTTTGAGCCGTTGGCTGCTGTCACGGGTAACCACCACCGTCAAGAGTTCCTGCAATTCCTCGCCAGCCAGAAATGATTCCACGTCGGCCCGGCTGCGGGTGGTCACCACCCCCAGCCGATAGTATAGGGCCAGTGCCCTCAGTGTTTCCGCGGCGCCAGCCAGCAGGCGGGGCTCGGAAGCAGCCGACTTGTCACGCCAACGTCGCAGCCTTCCCCTCAGCGCAAAGGTCTCGTCGTCAAGGCTCAGGCGATCCAGTAGGGTGATGAGACCATTGACCGGCCCCTCAGCAGCCATCACCAGCCGGCGCGCAGCCCGGCGAGTGTCGCCATTGGGCAGAAGCCTCTTCACAGGACCCAACCGCTCTGCCCACTGCTCCTCCAGCGCGTTGTCGCTCTCCAGCAGGGTGCCATCCAGATCGAAGAGCACCGCCTCTACCAGCCGGCCGGCAATCAGCCCTTTCTCTTGGATCTCCACCTCCCCTGCGCGCATGGCGGGGACGGCAAAGGGTTCCAAGTCAAAGATCTTGCGGTAGGCATAGCCGCCGAGGACACGCACCGAGGCCAGGACCGGTGCAGCAAGCAGCACGCCCAGCAGTCCACCGAGGAACGCACCGCCTACGGCCCCAACGATTACCACCGCCGGATGAAGTTTCACCCGCTGTCCCAAAACGCGGGGCACCGTGTAGAGGCTGTCCACCTCGAAGATGACCAGGTAGATCATCGCAACCAGGAAAGCAAACCAGGACTTGCTCAGCGGGAGGTAGGTAGAACCCTGGAAGAGCGCCAGCAGCACAGCGGGAACGGCCGCCAGCACCGGGCCGATGCTGGGGATCAGCGCGAACAGACCGGCGATCAGCGCCAGCATCAGTGCGTTGGGCATGCCGATGATGCTCAGCACAATGGCGAAAACGAGGCCGTCGATGACGCCTACGATGAGGCTGCCCCGAAAGAACCCATCCCAGATCTCGCCCAGCTCGCGACCCAGGTGCCGAAACTCCTGCTCGTAGGCAGGAGGAAGGCGCTCGTCCACGTAACGAGCGAACCGCCCGGCATCCTTGACCATGTAGAAGGAAACGACGAGGATGAGAAACAGCCAGCCAACAGTGGTCGCCGCGCCGAAGGCAAAAGAAATGGCGCCGGAGGCGAAGGGAGAGAGCAGGTCAGCCAGCGCGCCGGTCACTTGCGTCGCCAGGTCTGCCGTGGGGATTTCCGCGTTGAACAGGATGAGGGGACGGGCCGTCAATTGCTGGATGGTCGAGATGACCTCCTGCATATTCAGGTAGAGCGCCCGCACCAGAGCGACCAGCCTGGGGGTGATCAACACCGGCGCCAGGGTCAGCAGCACGATCAGCACAACGAACACGCCGGCCACCACGGGCGTACGCGGCCAACGTGTGCGTCGCACAATCCAGGAGACCGGCAGGTTCACCACGTAGGCCAACATGATGGCCACGATCACCGGGGACAGCAGCCTGCTGAAGCGGAAGAGCATCCAGACCGTAGCGATGACGCTGCTGACGACGATGACGCCTTTGGTGAGCGGACTCCAACGAGTGCTCATGCTAGACAATCCAGAGGAATCGGAAGCGGCCATGAAAGAGGGAGGCCTCCGGGGCTGCTATCTCACCAGACCGACCTCATCAAGCGGCCAGTAGGAGACCCAGGCCCTGCCGAGGATCTCGTCACGGTGAATGAAGCCAAACGAACGGCTATCGTTCGAAGCGCCACGGTTGTCGCCGAGCACGAAAACGTGCAAGGGAGGCACCCGCACAGACTCGTAGTGCCCTCGGGTGACCTGGGACAGGTAGAGCTCCTCCAGTGGTTGGCCATCAACATACACCTGGCCATCGCGGACGGCGACCTCCTCGCCAGCCAATCCGACGATCCGCTTTATCAGCAGCTCGCAATCATCACAGCTCGGCTGCTTGAGCACCACGATGTCACCCCGACGAGGACCATGAAAGCGATAGGAGACCTTCTCCACGATCAGCCGCTGGTCTGTGTGCAAGTTGGGTTCCATGCTCTGGCCGTAGACTCGGGTCGCCTGAGCCAGGAAGAGATGGATGAGCGCGGCGATGAGCACCGCTGGAACGATTGTTTCCAGCAGTTCGCGCAGAACCGCTCTCACCCAGCGCCCCCGTCCGCCGGGTGGTGCGTCGACAGATGTATGTTGCACGTCGTTGATGTCCATGTCCCTATCGCCTGGCGGCCAAAGCTTTGTGCATATCCGATCAGCTATTGGCCGATCTCCTAGCGCCGGCGGCGTGGAGGCGTCCGGCGCCGCTCGCTGTCATCCGACCTTGATCCGCTCCTGCGGGAATCGCCCGAGCCGGGACGGGAAGGACGCCGTCCTCCAGAGGGGCGGTGGTCACGTTCACGCGCTTCCTCCGCTGACCACCCCTCCAACACGGCCTGGCGGGAGAGCCGGATCTTGCGGGTGACAGGATCGATGTCGATGACCATGACCATGATCTCGTCCCCCACCCGAACCACGTCCTCTACGCTGGGCACCCGATAGTCGGCCAGTTGCGAGATGTGCACCAGGCCATCTGTGCCCGGCAGAATCTCCACGAAGGCGCCGTAGTTCTCCGTGCGTACCACTTTACCAGTGTAGATCTTGCCGATAGCGGCCTCTTCAACGAGCCCTTCGATCATTGCGATGGCCGCCTTACTGGCCAGGCCATCGGTAGCGGCAATGTAGACGGAGCCGTCATCATCGATGTCAATCTTGACGCCGTGCTCTTCCTGGATGGCACGGATCATCTTACCACCAGGACCAATGATCTTGCCGATCTTGTCAGGGTCAACGTGGATGGTCACGATGCTCGGCGCGTACTGTGACATCTCCGCTCTTGGTTCGGCCAGCACTTCCAGCATCTTGTCCAGAATATGCAGCCGCCCCTCGTGCCCCTGATTAAGAGCCTGCTCCAAGATCTCGTAACTGAGGCCCTTGATCTTGATGTCCATCTGTAGGGCCGTGATGCCATAGCGGGTTCCAGCAACCTTGAAGTCCATGTCGCCCACGTGGTCTTCCATACCGAGGATGTCGCTTAGGATCGCGCTGTGACCACCATCCGTGACCAGCCCCATGGCGATACCCGCCACCGGCTGTTTGATAGGCACCCCAGCATCCATCAGCGCTAGCGTGCTTCCGCAGACAGAGGCCATAGAACTGGAACCATTGGACGCCAACACCTCGGACACCAAGCGGATCGTGTAGGGAAACTCATCCGTTTCTGGAACCATGGGCGCAAGGGCTCGCTCTGCCAGAGCGCCGTGTCCGATCTCCCTGCGCTTGGGGCCGCGCAGAAAACGGGTTTCGCCGGTGGAATAGGGAGGAAAGTTGTAGTGATGCAGGAAACGCTTACTGTCCTCGGGTTGCAGCGTGTCCAGCTTCTGCGCCTCTCGAGGCGTGCCCAGAGTGGCGATGGTCAGCACCTGAGTCTCCCCACGGGTGAAGAGGCCGCTGCCATGCGTGCGGGGCAGCATGCCTACTTGGACAGAGATGGGACGAATGGTCGTGGTGTCGCGCCCATCTGGTCTGATGCCTTCGTTCAGGATACGCTGGCGCACCATCTCCTTGAGGATGTCATCGAAGACCTCTTTGACCTCTCGCGGGTCAAGATTCTCCTCCAGATCAGTCACCAACTCCTGCCGCACTGTGCGCAAGGCAGCGTTCCGCTCTTCCTTGGACAAAGTACTGCGAACGATCTCAGCCAGACGATTCCCCAACCGCGATGCCACAGCGGCTCGCACCTCGTCTGAAGGCAACGCGGGGACGAACGTCCGCTTGGGCTTGCCTAGCTCGGCGGCCATCCGCTTCTGTAGCTGGATGATCTCCTGCATCTCCCGATGGCCTTGCTGTAGCGCTTCCAGGATCATGTCCTCGGGTACCTCGTGCGCGCCAGCCTCCACCATTAAGATGGCATCCTCGGTTCCGCTCATGCGGAGGTCAAGGATGCTATGCTCCATTTGCATGACCGTGGGGTTGAAGACGTACTCCCCATCCACGTGGCCAACCCGCACAGCCCCCACAGGGCCGTCAAAGGGGACGTCGGAGATTGTCAGCGCCGTCGAGGCACCGATGATGGCGAGGATGTCCAGGTAGTTCTCCTGGTCAGCCGAAAGGGCGGTAAGAATGACCTGGACATCGTTGCGATACCCCTTTGGGAAAAGGGGACGCAGCGGGCGATCCACGAGGCGGCACAGGAGGATGCCAGCCTCGCTGGGACGCCCCTCCCGGCGGAAGAAGCTGCCGGGGATGCGTCCGGCAGCGTAGAGTCTCTCTTCGTAGTCTACGGTCAAGGGTAAGAAATCCATCCCCTCGCGCGGTTTCCGTGATGTCGTGGCCGTGGCGAGAAGGACGGAGTCTCCCGTGCGCACGGTGACGGCGCCGCCAGCCTGACGGGCCAACGTGCCTGTCTCAATGATGATCTCATGCTCGCCGATGCGAGCGCTGTAACTGTGCTTTTGCATTGTCAAGTCCTCTTCTTTCTAGTTATGATCGGAGTCAGGTGACATCCTGAACCTGCCCCCCTGCGTATACGATGCGACGGTGCGCTGCTGGGAGCAGACGCGCCACACCCGCGACATAATCGCCGCGGGTGTCTGGCAGACTAGAAGTCAGGGACTGGAGACCATTACCAAATCCGGCGAACTTGGTCCCGCTCTCCAATTCCTGCGCATCTAGTCGTGCCAGACCGCTCACTTACCCACTATTCTGTTGGCCTGCTGCTGAACTGCTTCCCCGCGTCGCCACCGGGCCAAGACCGACGGCGCGACAAGATGCACTGCCGGAGCAAAGAGACAAGCAGATTCTCTTCGCATCTGCTCGCCCTTCCTCCCATCACCCCATCACTTTCGCAGGCCCAGTCGTTGGATCAGCCCCTGGTAGCGCTGGTTGTCCACGCTTCGCAGGTACGCCAGATGCCGGCGTCGCTGACCCACCATCTTCAGCAGCCCGCGTCGCGAGTGTTCGTCATGCTTGTGCTCTTTCAGGTGTTCCATGAGCATATTGATGCGAGTTGTCAACAAGGCAACTTGCACCTCCGGCGATCCGGTGTCGCTGGAATGGGTGCGGAACTCTTCTACGATTGCTTCTTTCTCCTCCCTCAGTAGAGGCACCTTCACACTCCTTCTTCCACTCAATTCGTCTTATCTGGCAGCTAGAACACCGCACTATATCACCGAGTCGAATGTCCCAGCCTCCCAGTATCAAAATTATAGCACACCTCGGTTTGGTGAGCAAATCAGCGCAGTGCTCGCACAGTCGCGATCATGCTGATCCATCGGTGTCGCTGGCCCTTGCCTGGCGGGTCAAGCCAGCGTTCCAACACCTGGAAGCCGCTGCCCTCCAGCAGCGACACTAGTTCGCTCAGTTGGTAGCAAGCGAAGTAGCGGTGCAACCCGGTGCGCCCTTCCGTCTGCCACCCCTCTCCTTCGCCCTCCTTGAGACCCAGGTAGAGATGCCCACTGTCGAGAACGCGAGCGAACTCTGTCAGAGCAACAGGCAGTCCAGCCTTGGGCAGATGCAGAAGGGACGCACAAGCCCAAATGCCGCCCAGGCTACGGACCGGAAGCGGCAAACGGAGCAGATCCGCCAGGGCCAGCGGCACACTCACGCGTCGCTGCCGCCCTTCGCTCAGCATGCCAACAGAACGGTCGAAACCCAGCACGCGATAGCCCAGCGCCTGGAGGCTCTGTGCGTCCCTGCCAGGACCGCAACCCGCGTCGAGCACCCATGACCCCTGTGGCACATGAGCCTGGAATCGTGCCAGTGGCTTGCCCAGGTGCAGACCAAACCATCGCTCGGCGTAGTCAGGAGCGAGAACATCGTAAGCTGCCACGGTGGGCGCGATATGATCCACGTCTGCCTCCCAACGGAGTGTAAGCAACGAGTAGCCGTAGGCCACTCGTTAGGGAAACGTCAAGCAACACCCAGGCAAATGTGCCAAAGTGTAGTCGAGAGATGTCAGCGTTCTCTCGCCGCCAGGAGCGCCAGGGCCCGTACCTTGGCGCTCTCCACTTGTCTCCACCAAGCATCCCCGCTGCGCCCCCTATTGTATCACGCAGGGCTTTGCCTGCAAAAATGCCTACTGGCAGAGCGCTTCCCCGCAACTGATCATGCCTGTGGCTCATTGAAAACGTATGGAGGACTCCTCTGAAAAGACGTGAGATTGTCAGTAGATTGATCGGATTGAGCGGATTCTGTTTGATTCTCATCCGCTTCATCCGCCCAATCCGCCGATGGTTCTTGACCTTCTTTCAGTAGAGTCATGGGAGAGCTTGTCCCCAACGTGCAACACTCTCCTGCTAGCATATTGACGTATGGGAAAGCCAATGGTATAATGGGTGCACTGAAGGGAGACACTTCGAGTCGTCGCAGGCGGCTGACTTCAATCGTCTGGTTCAGCCGCAGGCAGGGGATCTCAGCCTGAACCGCGTGAGCCCTTTCTTGCTGCTGCTCCCGCAACGGACTGTGGGCAAGTCCGCAAGGGTTGACGCCGCCCAAGGAGAAGGAGAAGAAGAACGAGAAGGAGGCTCTCATGTCGCTACCTGAGTCGCGCTCATCTGACCCTGTCGGATCCAAGGCCGCACGGCCCGGCCTCATTCCACGGTTCTGGGGACGAGTCCTTGGTTGGTTTCGCCAAGGCCCAAAACCGTCTGAAATGCCAACATCAGGCATCGAAGTCGTCTCGTCTCGGAGTGCGGAGGACGCCGCCTGGAGCTCGGCAGTCAACCCGTCCCACGGCGCTGCAGACTCTCTCTCCCCGGCAGTGGGTTTGGCTCCCGACAGCACGGTGCACGTGCTTTGGGAACAGGGGGACGAGATCTACCACAGCTACCGCACGGGCGACATCTGGTCCTCGCCTGTCCGTGTGGCCATGGGCGAGAGGCCCACGCTGGTCGTAGATGATGCAGGTACAGTGCACGCGCTCTTTGCCAATGAGTTCGGCGGCAACTGGGAGATATACCACGTCTCCTACAGGTACGATGTCTGGAGCTTGCCACGCAACATCTCCCATACCAGTGGCGCTTCGGGCATGCCGCGCATTGCTCTGGCTCCCGATGGCATTCTGTACGGTGTTTGGGCTGACACTACTCCGGGCTACTCGGTGATCTACCATGCCCATCAGGAGAATGGCTACTGGGTCAGCGGACCCATTCCCAGCGCCCGCGGCAGCGTTCCTGCCCTGGCTGTTGACGCACAAAACCGGCTGCATGTGATCTGGCAAGATCAAGACACTCCCTCCAGCCCCTTCGAAATCTACTACAGCCGTTGGGATGGCTATGGGTGGTCGCTGCCAGAGAACATCTCCGCCAGCGCCGGGGCTCACTCCGCCATCGGCGATCTAGGCCTGGACAATCAGGGCATTGCCTATCTGGTCTGGGAAGAGGAGATGGGCAGTGGCTGGCAGATTCGCTGCAGCTATGGTCAGGTGGGCTACTGGTCGGTGCCCGCCAATATCTCGCAATCGCCGGACGAGTGTCACCTGGCGCGCCTCGTCATCACACCTCAGGACTATCTGCACGTGATATGGACGGAGGGAACGACACTGCGATCCTGTCGCAAGGGGGCCCAGGCCCGCGACTGGTTCCCGACCGAGAGGATCGCTAGCAATCCGCTGGGCTTGCAGGATGTGGCCTTGGCAGCGGCTCCTGACGGGCGATTGCATGCGGTGTGGGCAGGACGTTTGGCCGGGGCACAACGAGGCATCTTCCACAGCGAGCGTGCCTCGGCGCTGAAGCGTAGCCTCATCTTCCCGTTGATCATGAGAGACGGATAGCAAGCCAAGAAGGCTGTGGCAGAGCCTCAGATTCGGGCTCACGATTTCAAGCGCGGGAAGCCATGAACCTCACTGGCTTGCATTTGCTGCTCAGCTACAAGTGCACTCACGAATGCGACCATTGCTTCGTCTGGGGAAGCCCCTTCGCCGTGGGGACGATGACTCTATCGCAGATTCGGGACATCTACCGGCAGGCGGCTGAACTGGCCACCGTGCGTGATATCCCCCCCCTCTCCGCTCGTTCCGCTCTTCCGCTGACGTCCCTATGGATGAATCCCCAGCCATTGCAGGGGCGCGGCCAGGCAACCGTCCGGTGGCGCGGGAGGCGGTGGTGGCGGCGGAGGAGGAGGCGGCCCTGGGGGGGGCTCCTCCTGAGTGAGCGCGGCGTAGGCATCCACCCTGCCGGCCCCCTGCGTGTTCCCGTCCAGCCCCAGGTCCACAGCCCCAGCCTGGAAGCGGGCCTTGACCTCCGCTGGTGTAAGGGCGGGCTCTGCTCCCAACAACAGCGCGGCTACACCGGCCGCGTGCGGAGTGGCCATGCTGGTACCTGAAGCTTGGGTGTAATGCTCACCAACCGGAGTGCCCATGCGCGTGCCCGCAGCGCGGCAGGCCACGATGTCCACTCCAGGGAACGTCACATCCGGCTTGGTGCGCCCATCCTTCGTTGGCCCTCGTGAGGAAAAGCTGGCAATCCGGTCAACGTCCGTGGCAGCGCCGATGGTAATGACCTGGCGGGCGCTGGCGGGCGAGCCTACCGTACCTTGACCAGGCCCTGCATTCCCTGCCGCCACGCAGACCACGATACCCTGTGCCATCGCTGCGTCGCACAACTCAGAGAGGGGATCGGCGCCGTCGCTCTTCTCGTCGCTGCCCAGAGAGAGGTTGATGACCTGCACATGCTGGTCAACGGCCCATTCCACGCCAGCCATGACGTCGCTCATCATCCCTGAGCCGTCGTCCCGCAGCACCTTGGCGGCGTAGATGAGCGCTTCAGGGGCCATGCCCACGTAGCGGCCCTGGCTGGCCGTGCCGTTGCCGGCGATGGTGCCCGCCACATGCGTGCCGTGCCCGTGGCCGTCGGCGCCGCTCGCTCCGGCAAAGCTGACCGTTGCCGCCACTCGGCCGGCGAGGTCGGGATGGTCGGCATCAATCCCCGTGTCCACCACCGCCACGCGTATCCCGGCACCTTTGCCGCTTTCAGCCCACACCTCAGGCACCCGGATGTGGGGCGCGGACACGTCCAGCATCGTGTGCATCAGCAGATCGGGCCACACGGCGACGACATTCGGATCTTCGTTCAGCCGACCCAGTCCGGCCGCCGTTACTTGCATGGCCACAGCAGACACCCGGCGGTAGAGGTAGCGATCCGCCGTGCCCCAGATTCGCCTCCGCCTCCGCTGTTCAGGTACTTGCACTTTGGCGTACTTGACGATCACCGGTATCGGCTGTCCGGGCTCTCTGAGGGCCAGGTACTCCAGCACACGCGGGTGAACTTTGTCTGCCATCTCGTCAGCTCCTTGTACTACGTATCTACCCAATGGCGAGAAGTTGCACTTCGAGCACCTGTTCGGGAGTACAACTCCCTCAGATCAGGTTCACGCATCAGGCTCACGCATCAGGTTCATGCCTCACGTTCCACACTTCACGTTTCACGCATCACGTTCCACGCATCGCGTGCACTTCCCGATCGAGTGAAATCGACCTTACCCAGGGCCGGTCGGCCAGAGCCAACACGTCGGTGACCTTGCCCTCCACTGCCAAGCCAGGCGCCAGACGGAAGACCCGCTGCACGGCGAGGCCGGCGGCTTCCACCTCGGTGCGGTGCGCCTCCACTGCCTCCGCCGTGCGTACGATGGCAGCGACGGTGGCCTGAGGATCGGCCTGCCGAAGGGCAATCAGCGCCTGGTCAACCTTGTGTTTCATGATCTCAGGGGGCATGAGTATCCAAAGCTTGAAATCCCTGTACAGTCACAAGAGAACGACGAAGGACGAACGACGGAAGACAGAGGCAGTGTTCGACCCGATAGAGCCCGCACCCACCACCAGCAAGTCGGCGTCCATGGGCTTCGTCATGTCATACACTATTATAGCATACCTACCCTTGCTGAGCAAACATAGCTCACGGAAGCACCTTTGTGCGTTCTTGCCTTTTCTGCTATAATGCTGCGGCGACATGGCTATCCTCGTCGCTCTCGCTTTTGCTCTCTCTGCCTCGTTTGCATTCGGGCTATGGCTCCTCGCTAGAGGTGAAGTCGATGAACGTGCTTCTCATTGAGCCGCCGAAGAAG
>Ga0075114_10000700_pt1 | contig 19701 bp, 9 predicted proteins | sample AntAceMetag02UKM_FD_69784 | JGI IMG/M metagenome (GOLD analysis project Ga0075114, IMG submission 69784) | Saline lake microbial communities from Ace Lake, Antarctica - Antarctic Ace Lake Metagenome 02UKM | ecosystem: Environmental > Aquatic > Non-marine Saline and Alkaline > Saline | place... | reverse complement strand
AGGTTGCTCATGCTCGTCAAGGTGTCCGGATGGTCGGGGCCCAGCAGGCTCGTCATCTTTTCGAGGACCTGTTCTTGGAGTTTCCTGGCCCCCGCGTGCTCGCCCATGGCGCGGAGGGTCTCCGCCAGGTTGTTCAGGCTCGTCAAGGTGGACGGATGGTCGGGGCCCAGCAGGCTCGTCATCTTTTTGAGGACCTGTTCTTGGAGTTTCCTGGCCCCCGCGTGATCGCCCACGATCCGCAAGGTCTCCCCCAGGTCGTCCATGCTCGTCAAGGTGTCCGGATGGTCGGGGCCCAGGGTCTTTTCTCTGATCGTGACCATCTGTCGGAAGTCCTTTACGGCCAAGTGGACGTTGCCACGGTAATAGTCAAAAAAACCCAAGCGATTCAAAAGCAATAACAGGCCTGGATCACTGTCTTCATTGATTGATGCCGTCAGGAATCGGGCGTGGGCGATCTCCAGGGCGATGGCAGCGGCCTCCTGGTGAGTGGCCTGTGGATTGACGATGTCATGTAGCAGTTCAACCGCAGCGCGCAGAAGGGCCTGACCGCGCTCGTCGGCAGTCATGTCCAGATGGCCAACGGTAGCGGAGATCAAGGCGTGGACGGTGAAGCGGCCTGGCTGACGATTGATGAGGGAGTATTGGGCTGCCTGGCGCAAGGCCCGTTTGGCTAGCTTCTTGCCGTCTTGTTCTTCGAGGTCGTCGGTTTGGCGAAAGACCTGTTCGATGAATTCGTCGCGGATGGGTTCGGGGGACAGGCAGGCGGCGATGCACAGGAGGTCTTTGCCCGGTTCGTCCAGGCGGTCGATGCTGTGCTTGAAGGTTCTGACGATGCTCGGCGCGTGGCCTGCCGGCAGGGCGCCGGTCAGGTCGACCGAGGCGTCCAACAAATCGTCATTATCTTCTTCGATATGTTCGAGGAATGGGCGGATGTAGCCGCCATTCTCTTCGATGGCGGCGCCGGCGACGTCCAGGGCGAGGGCATGGCCGGCGAGGAGTTCGAGGAGTTCTTGCGTGTCTTCTTCCTGACCGGCGATGTCGATGTTGTGGTTCTTCAGCAGGCGGCGGGCCTGGACATCGTCCAGCAGTTCCAGGGCCAGTTCGCCCGCCAGGTCCCGGTACTCGTGACTGCGCGTGGTGATGAGCGTGCGGGCCAGAGGGTGCGGGGAGAACCACGCCTTGACGGCGTCGACCTGGGTGGCCAGGCCGCACGGGATGTCGTCCACCACCCAGAGACAGCGCTCGCCTTTGCTTTCGATGATTTGACGGATCGTATGCTGAAGGATTCCGAGAGACGTGTCGGGGGGCAGTTGCCTGCCCAGGCTCTCGGTCAGGGCCAGGAACTGGTCCTTGCAGGCGGCGGCGAAGGACTCGATATCCGGCGCGTTGGGATTGTAGCTGCCATGGGCGCTGAGCCAGAAGACACCCCCCGGATAAGCAGCGCCGAAGCGCAGGGCGTATTCCTCAGCCAGCAGCGATTTGCCGATCCCGCCCATGCCACTGACCTGCGCCATGTCCGGATGGCCCGCGTGGCCCGTGATCTGGGCGCATTCCGAGGCGTTGAGCAGGCTGTGGATCTCCCACATCTCGCGCGTGCGACCGACGAAGCGCTTCGAGCCGGTCAGCGAGCGGCCGTACTGGATGGGCCTGTCGCGCAGACCATGGCGACCAAAGGTACCGGCGAGATCCTCGATATGGGCGGGCAATTCGGCGACGGCCGAGGCGGCGTTTCGGGCCGCGTTGATATCGCGCAGGTCGACGGGAAGCTCGTTGAAGTGGTCACTGTGGGGCTCGGGATTGAGAATGAATATTCGTTCGGGAGGCTTCCAGCCATTCTGGCTCGCGGCGATGTACATGGCGCGCAACTCGGCCATGCAGGCCCGGCTCAGGGTATAGTCGTCGGAGAAATAGACCAAAAGCGCCCTGGCGTTCTCGATGCCTTCCTGGACCTTGGGGGTAATGCCCTCGAAGGGCTCGATGCAGGTCTCGTCGCGAAAGACCGAGAGGCCCGCCCCTTCCAGTTGCGCCGCCAGGTCGCGGACCGCCGACGTGCGCAGAATCCCATCGTCCTCATCCTGGTGCTTGTAGCTGATGAACAGATCGTAAGTCATGCCGCGCTCCACGAACGCCTCGCCATTTTGCCATGACCACTACACTACAGATATGATACCTCCAGAGTAGCATGGGTCAAACATATTTGGGTGAGACCCTTGGCGGCGGGGTCGCGTTGGTCTGCGTGTGACCTCACTGGCTTGTCGGATGGGGGGCGACTGCATAATCCTTTCTTCTGACACAATCGATACAACCGCTACCACCGTCGACGTGGGACGTGGGGACCAGGGGTACGGGTATTCCCGTATTTTTTGCCGTTGAGGGCATGTCACGCGCGTGGGACGGGCCGGGGGCATGGGGGCCCGGTGGTGTCACTCGGGGGCCGGCGGTGTATTCGAGGCGGCCGCTTGACCCGATAACACTGGTCTTATTGGCATTCTCAGGGGCCATGCGAGCCCTTTGGGGCAAGGTCGGCATGTCACTTACTCGACGCCGGATGGCGAGACGGGCGTCAGTGGCACGGCCATCACCCTATAATATCAAGCCTGACTGAGCCACAAGACCAGCTCTCCGGCGGCGACATCCCCAAAGAGTGTACGAAAGTTCTGGACAGGATTTTGCCGAGTATGGTACAATTAGGATGTGTTTTGATAACTGTGGTACGCCTCTTGGAGGAGGATCTAAAAATGCAGTCGCTAGCTTCTGCGCGGGACGCGCTGTGTGTCGTGGTTTTACTACTGGTTTTGGCGGGCGTGACCGGCGCCAAGACCCTCACTGTGGACGACGACGGAATCGCGGACTTTGATTCGATTCGCTCGGCGGTGGCCGCCGCGGCCAGTGGCGACGTGATCGTCGTGCAGCCCGGCCGGTACATGGGCCGCGACGCGCGTGACATCGTCGTGGCGGGCAAGGTCCTGACGATCCGCAGTAGCGATCCGAACGACCCGAAAACCGTGGCGGCGACCGTGATCGACTGCCAGGCCGGCGACGGGCTGGGACACCGTTTCGTGGAGCTGACCCCGTATGCGGGGACCGAGCTGACCCTGGCGGGCCTGACGGTGCGCAACGCCTCGGGCGCCTTTGCCGGCGGCGTGGTGCTGTGCGAAGGCGCCAGCCTCCGCGCGATCAACTGTACGTTCGCCGACAATGACGTGGAATGGTGGGGCGGCGCGATCCACTGCCTCGACAGCTACGCCAACCTGGAGGGCTGCACCTTTACGGGCAACAGCTCGGCCGCGATGCACGGCGGCGCCCTCTACGGCAAGAACAGCGTCCTGAACGTCGCCGATTGCACCTTCCGCTCCAACACAGGCAACGCCATCAAGAGCTTCGACAGCGCCGTGACGCTGTTCGAATCGACCTTCGAGAACAACGTGGGCCGGGACGGCGGCGCCGTCTACAGCCACGCCGCACTCGATCCCGTCACGCCGTCCTATCTCAACATCGTGCGCTGCACCTTCGCCGGGAACGTCGCCAACACTTCCGGCGGCGCGCTGTACCTTTACAACATGGACGCCATGATAACCGCCTCGGCCTTTACGTCCAATAGCGCCGGCGACCACGGCGGCGCCATCTACACGCACCGCTCCAGCCCGTCGGTCGCCAGTTGCGTCTTCACCCAGAATACGGCCGTCGTCCTCGGCGGCGCCGTAGCCAGCTACTACGAGAGTGTCCCGGAGATCCTGTATTGCACGTTTGTCGGCAATGAAGCCGGCGCCGGCGGCGCGGTCGCCAGCAAGCGCGACAGCCATCCGGTGGTCAGCCACAGCATCCTCTGGGCCAGCCGGGCCGATCAGGGCAGCGCCCTGTACCTCGCCCAGGACACCCTGGGCGTCGGCAGCGTCTCCAGGGCCACGATCGAATACAGCAACATCGAGCGCGGCCCGGCGGCCGCCTATGCCGAATCCGGATGCCTACTGACCTGGGGATCGGGCAACATCGACGCCAACCCCCTCTTCACGGGGCTGAACTTCGACGACTACCATCTGTCGCCCGACTCGCCCTGTGTCGATACCGGCGATCCGAACTACGCTCCGAACGACGGGGCGACCGATCTGGACGGCTACCCCCGGCAGTTCGGCAAAACGGTGGACATGGGCGCCTACGAGTACCAGGGACTCGGACCGGTGTATCGCTTCTGGGCACCCGCCGAAGGTCGCCACTTCTACACGATCAGCGGGGCCGAGCGGGATCGCCTCATTGCCAACTACCCCGGTGTCTGGCAGTATGAGGGGGTCGCTTACTACGCCTTCTACCAAAATTCCGAGGCCAACCTCGCACCGGTGCACCGGTTCTGGTCGCCGGTGACCAACGACCACCTGTGGACGACGAGCGAGAGCGAAAAAGAGATGCTCCTGACCGAGATGGCCCACTACTGGGCCTATGAAGGGGTCGTGTTCTACGCGTACGCGCCAGGCAAGCCGCCGCTGGGGACCTCGCCGATCTATCGCTTCTGGTCTGAGAGGCTCGACAACCATTTCTACACCATGGACGAACGGGAGCGAGACAAGCTGATTACGGAATACCCCGCGGTGTGGAGCTACGAAGGGATCGCCTATTACGCCTACGCCAAGCCGTATCAACCGAAGGAGATCACCTACGATTTCATCGGCGGCGCTGAAGAAGCCTGGTTAACGATGATGCTGACCGCCTATATCGACGGGGAGAAGGCGATTATTGACGCTCCGGAAATCCGCTTCACCACGCTGTCGGCCTGGATGCGACTGACGACCGACTTCCTCGGCCTGACCACGACATTGGACGGCTTCAACGTGCAGAGCCAGGTCATCGAGCACATCGCGATGATTACCCTGCCCGGCTCCAAGGACATCTCGATTCCTCTGGAGTTTTCGGCGGAGGTCAACTTCGAGTCGCTGTTCCCGCGCGGCCCGTTCGTCATCGATCCTGAGACCGGCACGTTTGCCGATTTCACCAGCACCGGCCAAACGCTCGGCGCCGGGCAGGAAACCTATACCTACAGCGGTTCGATCGTTCTGGGCCAACTGATGGAGGAGTTTGAAGGCGTCACCGACGCCATCGCCCTCGAACTGGATTCGTCCGGGACGTTCGAGTCCCTGGGCCTGCTTCCCGACAACGTCAATGTCAGCATGCCGCTGACCTTCCAATGGTACGGCCCGGCGGTCGAGGAACTGCTGACCGAAATGACCGTAGATGGCCATTTCGTTCAGGTCTATGTCACCTATGCCTATGTGGGAACGCGGGGCCTTTGGGAAGGGCAAGCCGTCGACTGAGCAGCGCCGACAATGGGAAGGCGATCGGGCGGCGCGGCGGGCCGAAGCCATCCGCGACTCTGCTCGGCTAAAAGCGGTCAGCGCGCCTCCGGGCGGCCGATCCGGTAGAGATGGACATCCCAGGGCTGGAAGTCGTCCCGCCAAAGTCCATCGGTCGACTCCAGCGTGCGCGCCTCATCCAACACCTCGACGCGTTGTCGGCCGGTGACACCGGCGACCGTGAACGTGGCTCGCGTCGGCTGGGCCCGCATGCCGACGGCAAAGACATAGGTCACCCCCTCGCAGCGCTTCGTCATCACCGCCACGGGGACATCCGCCTGGCTCGATTCGACGGCGGCCCCGTCCTGAACCGTCGGACCGTTCAAGACGGGCGCCAACGCCTGAATCCGATGATTGATCCGAGTAACCGCCTCGAGCATCCCGGGATCGCTCAAGAGGGCCGACTCCCTGAATTTCGGTTGCCACTCATGCACAAAGTAGATCAGTCCGGCCGAGCCATGAACGATCGACATCCACACCTCGCAGCGGACCTGATGGGGCGTCGGTTTGTGTTTCGGATGATTGATTCGCGTGCATTCGATACAGTTCCAAACCGGCTTGCGGCCTTCGGTCCATTGGACGAGTCGCTCCACGCCCCGGGCCACGTACCACAGGTTGCCGGAGACATCTGCGTGGGAATGGGTGACCGGATAGATATCGAACGAGGCAATGTCACAGCCCTGGACATATTGCCGGTAGTCTTCCGGGTGGTTGGTGCGCACGCCGCGACCGTGCCAGCGATCCCAGGCCACGGCCTGGCCCAGATTCAGCAATACGGGCCGCTTCGAATCGGCCGCATGCATCCGCTCGTACCCCTTCACGATCTCCTCCGGCCGGACCGGCGGGCCATAGCCCTTGCCCTTGCCCCGGGATTGAGCGTTATCCGGCTCATCCTGGTGCATCCAACCGACGATGGTCGGGTCATCTCGCCGCGCCAGCCCCACCTCATTCTGGTGACAAATGACCGACATCCCCGCCTGCTGCAACTGCTGCAACTGCGTTTCGGTGGGCCCTTGCCACAATCCGACATAGAGATTGAATCCCGCCGCACGATAACGCGCCGCGTTGGAGGGATTCTGTAGCCAAACGCCAATCGGGAAGACCTGCGGATCGGCCAGCAGGCCGGACCGGTCGGCCGGAGAGTCGCCGGCCGCGAAGGAAGGAACCGGTTTCGAGACCAGCAACAAAAGCGCAAAGGCCAGACACACTGCAAGCGTCGGTCTTCTCATTCGACCTGTCTCCTAACAAGCGCAGCCGGTCCGTGCACGATCAGGCCCTTCCCGTCACGGAGGAAGGGCCAGACACAGCGACCCCCTGCTTCTTCACAGGATAAGGCCTGCAACAATCCATCACCATAAAAAAAGGACCGCCCTGAATCGGACGGTCCCAGATGATTTACATCAGAAGCGAGAGCTCAGTTGGCCCCGGCTCTCTTACCGGCGGGTGGGCCCGTAGGGTCCGGCCCCTCCCCTGCCTCCGTCGTACATCTCTCCGCCGCCGTAGGGACTCATGCCGTCGGGCCCGCCCATACCGCCGCGTCCACGAAGGCCGCCCTTCTTGAATTGTCGGAACGGCTCGGGCTCTTTCCGCTTCTGGGTCCGAATACTGTTATAGGTCGATCGCAGGTTATCGGGCCAGTTCTTCGAATTGACCGGCATATGCTCAATGTTCACACCATCAGCCGTGTAGAGCATATCGTGATACATCCGAGGCCGCAGATCGGCGCCCCAATCATTGACGGGCACCAGATCGACGAGCACGGCGTGTGTACGATAGTCGATAATGTCGGGAATGGTCTCATCCTTCGGGTCCTGCGTCTGATACATGCCCATCCCTTGCCCATACCCCCCGGGCATCATGTCTCGTCCCGGCTGCCCGGTGATCCGACCGCCCGGCGACATCCGACCGCCCCGAGGGGATCGGGAAGACGACCGTTTGTCCTCTTCCGACTCTGGCTCCTTCTCCAGGCCAATCGCCTCGCCCGGCTCGACGCGGAAATCCTCCGTCCGCCAAGATCCCAGAGCGTAGCGCGCCACTTCGACGACCGCCGTGTTGGTCTTCTCCTGGATATCCTTGGCAAAGAAGTAGAGTCGCTGGGGAATATCGACGGCATCGGTGACGCTGGAGAACTCGCTCCACAGGATCACCTGGTCCTTTTGGTCCATATCTCGATCGACAAACCTGTCCGTCCCAGCCACCGGGTTGAAGACACCCAAGCGGATGCGATACCGATAGGTCCCGCCGGGCTCGGCCGAATCGTCGTGCGCCCAGAACAACAACGGTTCCTTCATCTTAGACAGCTCTGTCCCGTAGTTGATCATCTCGTTGGAGAACTCGAAGTAGACCTCATCAGTGCTTGGCCCGAGTGTCCCCATCGTCCCGTCGGCCCCGTAGCCGCCAGGTCCTCCCATTGCCTCGTAGCCCTGGTCCATGGTGTTGCGACGCCCCGAGCGGGTTCGTCGTCCCGTCTGGCCAGGCATGCTCGAGTCCATTCCCTGTCCGGTGCGGCCGCGCGAACGCGCGCCCCGCGCGCCTCGCTCAGCCCCGCCACCGCCATAGGCCCCACCGGCCCCGCCCGGGCCCGTCGCGGCACTACGACGGCGCCCGCCGGCACCGGTGTCGCTCGTGCCCGTGCCCGTCGAATCGCGTCGGCGTCCCGAGGTCTCACCCCGCTCACGCTGCTTTTCCTCGCGCTCCTTGCGCCGCTCCTCCATCTCCATCTTGCGCTGCAACTCCTGGAACTTGCCGTAGAAACTCGGGGGGAACCAGTCCACCTCGGCCGAAGCGATTTGATACGCCTCCGGTTGCAGCAGCGCCATCGTGACAAACTTATCATCGAACCGCATCAGCCGCATGCCAGGGCCTCCCGGCGGCAGATCCTGCACGTTCTCCAGCACCGCAAAGAGTTCCCGACGCGACTCAATCTGAGTGCGCGGCACCTCCGCCCAATCACTCCAGTCGCCATCATCCAGAAGTCGTTGCCTCTGCAGTTGCACTGAGGCAAAGGTCGGTTTGGCCAAACAAGGATCGCGCCAGGCCTCTTTTTCCACTTCCGTGCCGTTGAAGTAGGCGCCAAATTGGCGATACAGTTCGGCCATATCGAACTTCGCCTCGACGGTCACCAGATCGAGATCGTTAGGCTCCACCGCCACCTTGTCGTAGGTGTTCTCGGCGGTCACCTCGACCAGCGGCAAATAGGCGGCCGCCCGGATATGGTTGACCGCCACCTCCGTCACCGAGCCAACACGCGGCAACCGATAGCGGGGGCGCTCCCGGTTGCGCCGTGTCCCCTTCTCCACGACCGCCACGCTGGTCCCCATAAAGGCCAAGGGTGATTCGAGCAACTCCACGAAGCTCTGGGGCCGGGGTCGGCCGACAAAGACCTCGGCCACGACCGGATCGTTCGGATGGATCGGCCCGGTCATTTTCGAGGCATAGGCCTTCCCGTTCGCTCCCGGCCGGCTTGCCGTCACCGAACTGATAAGCGCCTCGGCCTTGGCCTGGATATGCTTGTCAATCTGGCCCGGGCTGAATTTCTTGTCGTCGTACTCCACCACGTTGGGGCTGAAAATCACCCGCGTGAAGAAGAGCCAGGCACAGACCAGACCCACCAGCACCAACACCAGTTTCTCAACGTGGTTCTCGAAGAACCGCCCAACTTTCCCTAGTAACTCACGCATTGCCTATCCCGCTATCAGATAATCCCGTGTCTAATTCCCGTTGTCACTAGACCTCTTCTTCTTCTTCCCCGGACAGTTCCTTCTTGATCTGCTCAGGCTTGATCCCCTCAAAGGCCGGGGTCCTGTGAAAAACATACTCACAGAGGAGATTCAACTCCACCACGGGGCTGTCCCCGTAGCGATACAGATTGTGCTCGAAACCCTCCGGGTCGATGGGGCCCACGGCGCTTTCCAGCACCGATATCTGATTGTGCAGATACGTCTTCTCGGGCTGTTTGCCATAGAAGCCGCGGAACTTGTGCTTCTTGGCGCTGGACAACTCCTGCATAACCGGCACCACCCGATCCACTTCGACAACCAAAGTCACGTTGAACTGGACCACGTCGAATACCTCGTTCGTGAACCGGCCCGTACAAGGCGTCGTCAGGGCGTCCTTCGTATCGATCGCATAGATAGGATAGGTGTCTTCGTTCGATTTTCGACGCCCACCTCTTCCGGGGCGTCTCCCGGCTCGACTCCGCTTCATCCGAAAATCAACATTCGAGAATCGCTTAACCGGTGCATCCAGGATATTGGGCGACCCCTCATTCATCACCCGAATGGTTTCGGTGATGTCCTCGATGATCCAGTAGCCCAACTGCCAGTACCAACAGTCATTGTAGGCCTTGGTCCTGTCCTCAAACTTCCAGTCATCCCAATAGGCATACCCGGCGACATCGGCCAAGGCAGCGTACACACTGGCGGCCCGCGCCCGGTCCAGACAAATCTGGTCGACGATTTTGCGACTCGTCGGGTCCATCATGCCGAAGGATTGTCCCATACGGCCCATGGCGCCGCCGTAGGCCTCGCCGTACGGGCTGGCCCCACCGCCGCCACCGTAAGCCTCCCCGCCGTAGCCGCCGCGCCCCTGCATCGGACCCCTGCGCGGCGCTCCCTTCAAGGCCGCGGTGACCTCGTCCTGGGTGGCACTGACACCGGCGTTCATACGCTCCAGCATCGCCTCAACACCGGCGCGGTACTGTCGGCCGAACGCCTCGTACAACGCGATTGACGTCTCATTGGTGTCCGGAAAGATATCGTAGCTGAGCAACTCCCGCTCGGCCGTCTGGGCCACCAGCGCATCGATCGCATTGGCGTCCCGAGTGTACTGGTCGATGTAGGTCTCCAGCGACTCGGCATCGGCGACGGAATTCACGTCGCGCGCCAAACGTTCGACCTTTTTTCCCGTGCCCACGCTCTGCTTCTCGACCGTGCTCCGCAGTCTCCGGGCAAAAATATGGCCCGGGATGAACAGCAGCGCTGCAACGATGACAATCACAATCGGCACGAGCAACGCCAGGTTGTTCTTGAGAAAGCTGAGTTTCTTAAGGACTTCCTTGATATTGATATCTGGTGCTTTCATTTCGCCTCACCTGTATCTTCTTTCGCGGTCCCTTGGTTATCGACCTGCCGGCGTACTGCTGGCGGCCTTGGGGATTTCCGGGGCGTGCTCCCATTTCAGCTTGAAATCCAACGTGAACCAGGAATCCCGAACCGTCAGCACCGGCTTGTTCAAGGCATTCACCTTCGGCTTGCCGCGCGCATCCAGCACGGGCTCAGCATCGATTCGTTCTCTCGTCACCGGGTCGACCAAAATCTCGATACCCTGGTTATAGCCGCCCATCGCCACCGAGGTCGCGCCTCGGCCGCCGTCGGCCTCGTCGGGAATCGTTTCAGCGGCCCCTATCCCGATCGGAATGTCCTCGGCCAGATCGACGAACCCCTTCTCGATCGCGAAATGGTTGGCGTCCTGGCTGTAGAGTTCGAACGGGCTGTTCGCATCGACGAAAGCATCGATGTAGTTCAATCGCGTCACGAGTCCCCACTGCTCGGGTTTCTTCTCCACGTTGGGTGGATCGAGCAAGGCCATGAGATTTTCGTAGGGGCTGTAGCCGACCACGCTGATCACAAAGCCGGGCTCCTTCTCCTCTTCGGTGCTCTCCATGCCCGTCGAGTACCGGTCACCGTAGATCTCCGCCAGTTGGGCCATCATCTCGGCGTAGCCCTCATCCATCCCCATCTCCATCTGACCGTCCCGCATCATGGAGTCCTTACGCATCAAGGCCGTCTGTCCAAACTGCGCGGTGGCCAGGTCGTCGGAGAAATAGATGGCTACATTGGTCAAAAAGATCTGCTTTCGTTTGCTCCGCGGGATTTGCTTGACAGTCGCCACGTCCCCGCTGCCATAGGCCTTGTAGAGTTTCTCCTGCTTGGGGTTGTTCTTGGCATTCGGCATGGCGGAAAGGATCAGTTCATACAGTTGCGGAACCGCATCCCGGTACTTGAACTGGGCGAACTGCTTCTTCATCTTCTCCTTCAGCTCGGTCTGCCGGCTTTCGAAGTCGTTCGCCACCTGTTGCCGCGCTTCGGCCTGAGCCACGGCGCGATCGTTCCCCGCCCGAGTGCTGCCGCCACGAGCGTAGCTGGCCTGATCGATGCCGAGCCTCGCCAAGCACATCAGTGAGACAACCAGGAACATCACGGCCGCCCCGATGAAATACTTGGTCTTCGTCGCCCAAGCCATGGATCGCGCCACGCTCGTGGGCAACAGGTTGCTCTCGATGCGGGCCATGCCCAGACCTTGCAGCCCCAGTCCGTACACGACGCCGTAATCGGCGACGCTTTCGTGGAACTTCGCCGCTGAAAGGCCTTGAGCGATCACCGCCTTCTTGAAGGCGTCCGGCTTCTCGACAGGAATCTGAAGCGTTTGCTGGAGGTACTTGAGCAACCCCCGCAGTTTGGTCCCGCCGCCCATGGCGATCACGCGCGTCAGCTTCACGTCGGGATTGGAATTGGTGTAAAAGCCCAGCGACCGCTGGACCTCGCCGGCCCAATCGGTAAACACCGGCCGCATCGCCTGGAAAATCTGGCGGGCGTATTTGCTCACGGGCGCCGTACGCTTGAGCTTCTCGGCCTTCCCGAAGTTGAGTTTGAAAGTCTCGGCAATCGCCTGGGTGAACGCGTTGCCACCCATCATAATGCAGCGCTGCCAAACACCCGACTTGGTGCAGACCACCAGGTCGGTGCTCTCGGCGCCCACATTAACGATCACCGTCGCCCGATTGTCCGAACGCACCAACTCCGGCCGGTCATAGAGCAGATAGTTGTACAGCGCCATCGGCGACATCTGCACGTAGCTGACCTGCAGATCCTCCCGCTCGAAGTGCTCCATCTCCGCTTCGACCACCTCGTTCTTGATCGCGAAGATGCCCACCTTCTGCTCCGGGCTGTCCGGCTCGGTCATCATCTGGTAGTCCCACTGCACCTCGCTCATATCGAACGGGATCTGCTGGGCCGCCTCGAACTTCACAATCTCCGGCAGACGCTTCTGCTCGACCGGAGGCAACGTCACAAACCGCGCGAAACTGTTCTGACTGGGCACTGAGACAATCAGCGGATCGTACATCACGTCATTGCGCTGTACGAACTGTCGCAGGGTCATCGCAATCAGTTCATCCTTCTCCGCTGGGCTGATCCCACTGCCGGAGAGAATCTTACCGTGCGGAATATGATCGAAACCGATCACCTGAACGACATCGCCCACCGCCGCCAGGCGCAAGGCCTTCAGAGACGTATTGCCCAGATCAATCGCCCAAATCGCATCCGATGCTGCTGCCATACCTAACCTCCCGCCTATCGGGCTGTGTATTTACGCTTAATCTTGTAAACAGCCATCAACGAGTTTAGATTATATCACATCATGCAGAGTTTTTCTATATTAACACTGGGCTGTAAAGTTAACCAATACGAGAGTCAGCAAATTCGCGAACTTCTCGAACGGTTCGGCCTGACCCAGGTCGATGTCACGGCCGCGCCGGAACTGGTGGTCGTCAACACCTGCTGTGTGACACACACCGCCTCAGCCAAGAGCCGCCAGTTTCTGCGCCAGGCCCGCAAACACGAGCCAGCCGCCGTTGTCATTTGTGGTTGTCTGCCCACCATCGAAACCGATGAACTCGACATCACTGGAAAAAACATCCATGTTGTAAAGGATCGATGCGACCTTGCCCCCACCTTGATCGGCCTTCTTGGCGACCCATCAGGCACCCCAAATGCACCCTACCCCAGTCTACCAAACGACGATTCCATTAAAGCAGAAAGCCCCCTCAAAGTCAAGTGGAAAAGAGACTTATGTCCGCCGGGAGAACTGCATCCGCTGGGGCGATTTCAAGGTCACACCCGTGCTTTTCTCAAGATCCAAGATGGCTGTGATGCCTTTTGCACCTATTGTATTATACCCCAGACCCGGCCAAGAGTTCACAGCAAATCGCCCGATAATGTTGTGACTGAAGCGGCCGGACTCGTCGCCTCCGGTCACAAGGAGATCGTCGTAACAGGTGTCCATGTCGGAGCTTACGGTCAAGCCACCACCCGACGCAGAAACTGGGCTACGCCGGAGAACGGCCACCTGCCCGCCCTGCTGGACCGAATCGCCCGCATCCCGAACCTGGCGCGGATACGCCTGAGTTCCCTCGACCCGGCTGACGTCACGTCGAATCTGCTGGACGTCTTCGCATCAAACCCTAACATCATGCCACACCTTCACTTATCGCTCCAGTCAGGCTCAGACGCAGTCCTGGCCCGCATGTGTCGCCCATACCGCCGGGACGATTTCCGCGCCAGGATCGGCCAGATCGCCGACCGACTCGATCGCCCAGCCATCACGACCGATATTATCGTCGGTTTCCCAAGTGAAACAGACGCTGACTTCGAGCAGACTCTGGAGCTGGCCAAGGACGCAAGCTTTGCCAAGATGCATGTCTTCGCCTATTCGCGCCGGCAAGGCACCGCCGCAGCGAAGATGCAAGACAAGGTCCCATATGAAGTTAAGAAAGAGCGGTCGCAAATCCTCCGCGACCTCGACCTGACTCTACAGCACAAGTTCAGACAGCAATTCCTCGGCGAAACAGTCCAGGTCCTCATCGAGAGCACCAAGGGCCGCCCCTCCGGGCGGGCCGAGCGATACTTCATGGTCCATCTCGGCGACGGACCTCAAACGACCCATAACAACGACCTGATTACCGTCAGAATCACCGAAAACGCCGGCGACGGTGTGCTCGCGACGCCAATTTAGCCCATCCAACCACCACCGGTCCCCGACACCTCCTGGCAAGGTGATCCCTTCATCGTATATAATGGCAACATGTATGGGCCTTGCCACCAGGAGTAATGCGCTACGGATTCGACGGTTTCACATTTTCTCCAAGTGGCGAGAATATTGTTGCGCCGCGCGAAAATATGAAACAGATCGCCGACAGGCGCGTTTCTCCTTACACGAAACGAATGAAGACAAACGACCCACAACTGACTCTGAGCCTCATTCGCCAGGCCCAACGCGGCAGGCAGGCAAGCATTGCGCGCCTCTCCAGGACCGTTGAGGGCAGAATCCATCGCTACATCTACCGCATGACGCTCGATTATCATCTCACCGAAGATCTCTGTCAGGACACCCTCCTGGAGATGGTCAGGCATCTGGGCGACCTGCAAATAGACAGTTCCGCATCCCTCTGGGCCTGGCTGCACAAGACCGCTCTGAACAAAATCAGAGGCCACTACCGAAAGGCGCGCAACACCAAGGGGCACCAATCCATCGACACACTGGACGAAGTGACCCTGGCGGATCGGCTGGCCAAGCCCGGCACGTCGGGTTCCGACCGACTGATCCACCAGGAAGTCGCCCAGGCCGTCGTGCGAGCCATGGAATCGCTGCGGCTCAGCTACCGCAGCGTTCTGACGTTGCGATGCTTCGACGATCTATCCTACGCCGAGATCGCCCAAGTCATGGGGGGCTCTCAACTGCGGGCCCGCCTGCTGTTCTTCCGGGCCAAGAACTCCCTGCGTCAGCAACTCGTGCGCAACGGGTATGGTCGCATGCACCTGATCTCCGGCCTGACCGTTTTCGGCGCCGTCACCGCCGGCGCCAGCCGATCGGCCTCGGCAACCGTCCTGGTCAGTGAGAGCGCTGTGAAAACCGGGCTGGGCACAACCGTCTTGTCGACCGCCACATCGAAGTTGGGCCTGACGGCTGCGGCGGCCATCGTCGCGGCGGGTCTGGCCATCGGCAGTCTGTCGTCCAGCCCCGCACCGCCCATCCCGGAACCGGCGGCGCCATCGATCGACGAGCTATTCGAGGCGTTCACCTTCCCTTCACAGGTCAGCGACAGCAACGATCCCGACCACGATGGCTGGTCCGGCATTGAATGGAGAGAGCCGAACGTCATCGCCCGCTCCGTCGATCCGCCGGCGATCCTGGTCGACGAACCGCACGACGAAGAGGTCGCTCTGATCCTGCCAAGGGATCATTGGGTCGAGTTGCGCTTCCCCGGCCGCTTGCACAACGGCAAGGGCCCCGACCTGCTCGTGGTGGACGCCGAGCCCGGGAGTATGCCCAAAGTACTGGTCATCAGCGAGACAAACGACCCCGTTCTCCTGGTTCCCTACCGGTCCGACTTGCTGCCTTCCGGCCTGATGGTCCTCACCTACGACTTCGCGACACTGCCGGAGATTGTCGAACCGGCCGCCATCCGCGTCATGGGCGCCGGCGCCCCCGATCCCAACAACGCACTCAAGCTACTCCGCGTCCAAGCCCGCACTGACCCCAACGCCCCGCCCTCGCTCGGCACCTGAGCCCCTCTCGTAGGCGCAGGCCAAATCCACAAAACCGTCCTCAAGATCGCCGTCGAGTGGGCCATGGACCGTATCTTCTGTGGCGTGAGCACTTGGCGATAAGCCTGCTGCTAGGCCGGGGGGCTACCGTCTCTTTTGGATTTGACGTGATTCATGTGCTGGCTGTCCACGTGAACCGTCTGCGAGAAGTTGTCTACAGAAACGGTCCAACGAGTCTATAGGGCCTGTTCAATAGGAATTCAAGCGGGCCTGCCTCCCTGTTGCCGGCGGGAGAGCGGGATGTCGCAAAACAAGGGGTTTTATCTGTCGGCTGTTTTGGTTCTCACTGCTATAATCGATATAGTCGGGGCTGTGGGTCCAGGGGGTGGCTGATAGAGGTCGGACCGACCAACTCGGCGGTTTGTGCCGATTGCCGTCGTATGCAGGGCTTGGGAAAGGAGAAAGGTCAATGCACCATCGCCAGAGAGCCTTCACACTCATCGAACTCCTCGTTGTCATTGCGGTCATCGCCGTTCTTATGGCCATTCTGATGCCGGCGTTGAATCGGGCCCGTGAGCAGGGCAAACGGATTTCCTGCCTGAGTAACGTCAAACAACTGACGATGGCCTGGATCCTCTACGCTGACGCCAACGACGACTTGGTTGTTTCTGCCAGTCCCGATTCGACCTCGGATGCCTGGGTTATGTATTCGAACACCGACACCACCGAGGAGCAGAGAGAGGAGCGCATCCGACAGGGAGCGCTGTATTCGTATTGCCCGGACATCAAGCTATACAGATGTCCGACCGGGATCCGGGGTGAGGTCGTCACCTATGCCCTTCCGGACTCCCTGAACGGCTTTGACGGCATTGCCGGAACGGCAGAACTGATGGTATATCGTCGGTCGCAGATCAAGCGGCCGAGCGATCGGATCATCTTCCTTGACGAGGGCCGACTCAGTTCCAACAGTTGGACGCTCCACTATCAAGAGGAACGATGGTGGGACCAGGTCACGGCGCGCCATGGCGACGGAACGAACTTCTCCTTCGCTGATGGGCACAGCGAGTACTGGAAGTGGAAGGACCCGCGAACCCTCGATGTTGCGAAGATGGACATTGAAGTTTGGCAGAACAGTGGTCGCCACGCCAGTGAGTCGACTCAGCCGGGCAACGAAGACCTGCATCGCGTCCAGCGCGGCGTCTGGTCCAAGCTGGGCTACGAGCCGTAGGATTCGCCATGGCATTGCCGCGCGAGTTCTTCCATCACTATCTTCCGGTCAACGACAAGGCAATGCAGTGGGGCCTCTACGTGACCGGGGTGGGCCGGGCGCATATTCGGGCCCAGCAGGCCTATCCGCCGCCCGGGCATCCATCGCTCTACCGGTTCGACTGGCAGCGCGGACGGACCTTGCCCGAATTCCAGGTCTTGCTCATCACGGACGGTCGAGGTGTGTTTGAATCGCACGTCAGTGGGCGCCGAACGATTGAGCCGAACACGTTGCTGCTGCTCTTCCCCGGCGTGTGGCATCGGTACCGTCCGGATGCTGAGACGGGTTGGAAAGAGCGTTGGGTCTCTCTTAACGGGCAGACGATCCACCAGTTGATGGATCTTCAGTTCATTGAGCCGGACAGACCTGTGTTTGCCTGTTCAGATGCTGACCGGTTGAGTCGGCGTTTCGATCGATTACTCGATCGCATTCATCGAAAGCCCACCGAGAATTCGATTCTGCTGGCCCTGCGAGCAATGGATCTCATTGCTGAAGTGATCGAACAGACCGCAGCGGTCCCACTGACCTCCTCGGCCCAGACGCCGGGGCCGATCGACGGGGTAACCGATCCCCTGGTGGCGCAAACGCTGGAACTGATCTGGACGCACAGCCACCGGCCTCTATCCGTCGAGCAACTGGTCGCCGATCTGCCGGTCAGCCGGCGTACGCTCGAACGACGGTTCACTATGGCGCGGGATCATTCCATTCTCGATGAAATCAACATCTGCCGCGTCAATCGCGCCAAACGCCTACTGGGCGAGACAGATTTGCCCATTAAAACGATCGCTTATCTGGCGGGATTCACCAGCCAGGAGCATCTGCGCGTTACGTACCGCAGACGGCAGGGGTGCTCTCCGAGCGCCTATCGCGGGCGTCTAAGGAAACGGAGGGCTTCCAGCCGTTAGAGCGGTTGTCGCAAAACGAGGGAATGTTGTTGGTGGTGGAGTTGGAGTTTTTGTGTATACTTTGTACAGGGAATGGCTCCGTCGCCCCTTGACGGCGCCCAAGCGGTGAACACTTGACGGGAAGGAGGACGTTCGTGCCCATCGGTACGTAAGCCAAGCCCATTTCTCTGGCTGAGAGGAGAGTCTATGCGGTAGACACAGCAGGAGCGGCGTTCGTGTGAACCATCACTTCGGAGATTTCATTTTACAATTCTGGAAGACTAGGTTGGAGGACAAGAACGATGTTTACAAATAGGAACCCCCTAATCGCATTGGTCCTTGTTGCCGTGGCTATAGCCATCCTCGGCTTGGCGACCACCTCGGCGGATGCCGGGACCATCACTTATGTCGGGATCACGGGTGACGCCGATTGCGGCATCAGTACTGACAACACCTACACCCACAAGCTGGATTTCGGAACCGGTACCCCGGGCGCCTTGATCAATGGGGTTCAGTTCGACGCCTATAACAATGCGGCCAACGGCACGTTGAACTTCAACCGCGAGGCGGCCACGGGACTTATCAGCGAGCACGGCGGCAACGCCGGTCATAACGTCTCCGGTAGCCTGGCGGACCTGATGACGGATATGTATTACAACGGCAACAACGCCGTGGATGGGGTCAGCACGTGGACGCTCAGCGGGCTCACCCCAGGATATACGTACCACACTCGGATCTACACCCGCCAGTGGGGAGCGGGTGGTACCCGCCATGTGACCTTCGTATTCGATCCCGATGGGGCGGGGCCCGTTTCTGACTCCACCGAAATGATCAATGAGGACGACGCGACTTCCGTTGGATTGCCCAATGACAACGATGCCTATTACATCAACTACGAGTTCACCGCGGTCGCAGGCGAAGATCTGGTGATCACCCTGACCCAGGATATTCTCAACTATTCCTGGCACCTCTACGGCCTGTCGAACCAGGAGTTCGCCACACTAATGGCCTCTTCTCCCGTTCCGGCAGACGGCGCAACGGATGTGCCTCGTGATGCGGATCTCAGCTGGACCCCAGGTGTCTCTGCCGTCACGCACGATTTGTACGTGGGTGAGAGTTTTGACGATGTTGATGCGGCCACTGTCCCGACTAATCCAGGCCTGGATATCACATCATACGATCCGGGTCGTTTGGAACTGGGTAAGACGTATTACTGGCGTGTGGATGAAGTCAATGGCGCGCCCGACAACACGATCTTCAAGGGCAACGTCTGGAGCTTCACGGTCGAGCCGTTCGCTTATCCGATCGCCAATATCACGGCGACCAGCAACGTTGACCCGTTGCCCGGCGCCGACCCGGAAAATATGGTCAATGGCTCCGGTCTGAACGAGAACGACGAGCACTCGATCGAGAGTACGGATATGTGGCAGGTTGCTCCGGCCGCCGGCGCTCCGCTCACCATCGAGTACGCGTTCGATACCGTCTACAAGCTGCACGAGATGCTGGTCTGGAACTACAACGTCCAGTTCGAGCTGATGCTCGGCTTCGGACTCAAGGACGTCACGATCGAATACTCCGAGAACGGCGAAGATTGGACGGTTCTGGGCGATGTGGTGTTCAACCAGGCCACGGCGCAAGCGACCTACACGGCCAACACAACCGTTGATTTCGGCGGCGTGGCGGCCCAGTACGTCAAGATCACCGTCAACAGCGGCTGGGGAGTGGTTCCTGTACCTCAGTATGGTCTCAGTGAAGTGCGCTTTCTGCACATCCCGGCCAAGGCGAGCGAGCCACAACCGGCCGATGGGGCTGTGGATGTCGCGGCGAACGCCGATCTAAGTTGGCGGGCCGGTCGCGAAGCGGTCTCGCACGAGATCTATCTG
>Ga0075114_10000690_pt1 | contig 19886 bp, 16 predicted proteins | sample AntAceMetag02UKM_FD_69784 | JGI IMG/M metagenome (GOLD analysis project Ga0075114, IMG submission 69784) | Saline lake microbial communities from Ace Lake, Antarctica - Antarctic Ace Lake Metagenome 02UKM | ecosystem: Environmental > Aquatic > Non-marine Saline and Alkaline > Saline | place... | reverse complement strand
CTGCACGGTGGCCCCCAGCAGGCTATCGAGCATGGCTCCCACCAGCCCGGCCACGCTCACCACCGGTAGCACAAACCAGTCCGACAGATGCCAACGGCCAGCGGTGACCAGCGAAGCGCCTTGGATGAACAGGAAGGTGCAGACGGCAATGAAGCTGCTCCCGGCCAATGCGGCCAGCGTGCCGCTCCGCGTGATCGCCCCCGACGTGCCTACAGGCACCCGCTGGCCGGTGGTGATCAGCCGCGGCGCTTCCGGCGAAAGCACGCCCAATTCCGTGGCCCAGGTATCGCCGTTCACCGCGGCCATGGCTCCGAAATAGCCCAGCGCCAGCATCGGGTACCAAGTGTTGTCCCTTCCCACGAGCGCGACAGCCAAAGCCAATAGCGCCCCCCACCCACCGTTGGCCAGCGTCTGCCCCAGGTCTCGCCGGTATCCCTTCTCAAACTTCTCCGCCAGATGTCTTTTCTGCGCGGCGCGGTAGTGTGATAGCGAGCTGGAACTGATGAAGAAGGCGATAAGCACCACCCCCCAGACCACACCGCCTAGACCGAAGATCACCGTGCCAGTGATTACTGCCCCCAGCACGCCGCTGGCGGAAAGCGCCCCACGCCAATAGCCCAGGCCGCCGATGGCTGCGCTGATCACAAGGCCCAACAGCAAACGCTGCACATCCATCAGCCGATCAGTCCCCACAGCGCCAGCCCAGCGATGACCTGCACGGCTATCGCTCCGCCCCACAGCAGATAGGCCGCCAACCTCTGGCGGCGGTAGATCACACCGCCCCAGACAGCGTTGATTCCCCAGGCCAGCAACCCGATGAGCGGCAACAGGAAAAGCCCCTGGCGCGGCCCAATGCGGTCCGGCTGACCAGCGGCGTCAAAGTGCAAGGGTACGCTCTCAGGCAGAACCGGGAAGCGGAAAGCCAGGAAGCCGAAGAGGGCCAGGCAAAGCAACAGGCCCGTCAGCAGCAATCCTTGCCCTACGCGGTCTTGCCAGAAACGCCAGCGCCACGGGCGAGGCCACGTGGGCTCCGTGGGCAGGATTCGGGCCGGGCCCATCAGATGCCGCTCCTGCAAGGCTTCCAGGAAGCGCTCCTGCTCGGCCGGGGAGATGCCGTACACCATCCTGGGAGTAACGAGCAGCAGTTGCTCCGCAGGCGGTCGCGTGGCATAGAAGAGCAACTGGCCCAACGGACTCTCGCTGCGTGTGGCAGCGTAGGGGCCGGGCCAGGGCCACCGACGCGGTCTCTCCGACGGCAACCCCCTGCGCACGATGCGCTTGATCTGCCCCATGGGCACTGCCCGGCGCATCGGTCCCCAGACGATGGTCACCCCGTCACGCTCCACCCGGTACTCCAGGCTGAAGCAGCCCCAGGTGCGGTAGGCCAGATACAGCAGCAGCGGCAGGCTGAGCAGAACCAGCAAGGCTAAGATGAAAGACGTGCCGCTGATGGGCCTGCTCAGCAGAAAACGCAACAGCAGCGCATCCACTGCCAGCAGCACCAGGCAGCTCAGCAAGCCATACCACCCCTGCCGAGAGCGTAAGGGTTTGAAAGTCACTAATCTACCAACCTACCAATCTACCAATCTACCAATCTGCCGGTCTACCGGCTACCAGCATACACCGGCGTACACCAGTGACGATACCTCGCCACATCGCCTCGCACGACGGAGAAGTACAACTCCCGCAGTCGCTTCACCACCGGGCCGATGCGCCCGTCGCCCACGGGCCGATGCTCCACCTCGACGATGGCCGCAATCTGCACCCCCGTGCCGCAGAAGAAGGCTTCCTCGGCGATGTAGATCTCGCTGCGGTCAATGCTGCGTTCCACCGTCTCCATGCCCAGTTCCTCGCGGGCAAGCTCCATGATCGTGGCCCGGGTGATTCCCTCTAGGATGTTGGAGGTCACAGGCGGGGTGATGAGCAAACCCTCTCGCACCATGAAGAAGTTCTCGGCGCTGCCTTCGGAGATGTGGCCCGTCTGGGTCAGCACGAGCGCCTCGTCGAAGCCGCTCAGCACCGCCTCGGTCTTGGCCAGCGCGGAGTTGATATAAGCCCCCGTGATCTTGGCCCGGGCGGGCACGGCATTGTCGTCAATCCGCCGCCAGGACGAGATGCACACCCTGGCTCCCTCCTCGTTCTCGATGTAGCGCCCGAAGGGGACGGCGAAGATGGCGAAGCCGTCGTGCAAGTCGTGCAGCCGGACGCCGACCAACTCGTCGGCCTTGTAGGCCAGAGGACGGATGTAGGTATCCTGGCGGTAGCCCTCCTTGCGCAGCATTTCCACCGTGATCTCGCCCATCTCCTCTACGCTGTAGGGTATCCCCATGTGCAAGATGCGGGCCGAGCGGTGCATCCGCTCGTAGTGCTCCTTCATGCGGAAGAGGTAGAGCTGCTCCTCGGCCTCGTTCCAATAGGCCCGAATACCCTCGAAACAGCCGGTGCCATAGTTGAAGGCATGGGTCATGATGCTGACCTTGGCCTGTTCGATGGGCACGATGTTGCCACCGAAGAACGCGTATTTCGGCATAGTAACCTCCTTGTTACGCTCAGATGCGATCTGCTCTTGCGTGAACTGACAGGGTCAGCACGTGACTCGAATGCCAACTCTGCGTGATACGCACCGCCAACCCGAGAGAGCGAGGTTCGTAGTAGCCACTCAATGTCAATAGGTCAAGGCATAGCATAGGGCCTTGTGCCCGTTTTTGCCCCCCAAAGACGCCCCATAGTCTCCCGCCATTGCGTTGACGATGCTCGTAGTAAGCCACGGAGAGTAGCGGAGTGGCGTTTTGACGGCACTCCACTTCGTTTCGTGCCTGACTACGAGCCATCAACACGTTGCAGGGAGACCACCAGACGCCCACAAGAGGCTAACCCACGCTTAACTTGATGACATTGAGTCGCTACTACAAGCCCACAGTTCATGTCCCACAGAGCGCTACACATACTCCACAACATCCTGCAGCGAACGGCGGGAGGTACGGCCGCCCGGTTCCCGTGCCGGATAGCCGACGGGAATGAGGGCGACGGGCCGCAAGGTGTCGGACAGGTCCAGCGCCCGTGCTGCTGCCCCCTCGTCGAAAGCGCCCACCCAGCAGGCGCCCAGCCCCAGCGCCGTCGCCGCCAGCAGGATGTGCTCGATGGCCACCGCCGTGTCCTGCAGGCAGTACAACTCGATCCCGCGTCTCCCGTAGCGGCTGGCAGAGCGATCCGGATCAGCGCAGACGACGAAAACCAGCGGCGCCTGGGCCACGAAATGCTGGCCCCAGGCTGCTGCTGCCAGCTTTTCCTTGACCTCTGGACGCCGCACGATGACAAAGTGCCACGGTTGCCGGTTGCCAGCGGAAGGAGCGCGTATGGCCGCCTGCAGCAGCCGCTCCGCCATTTCCGGCGGCACGTCCCGCTGCGTGTCAAACCGCCGCACGCTGCGGCGTGCCTCGATCACTTGCCAGAAGTCCACATCCTACCCCATGCTTCCTCAAGTCGTCAGCATATGACAACGAATGCAAGGATTTATCGAATGAATTCGTTTCATCCTGTGGATTCGCTGTCATATCCAATGAGCCATTCTTCCAGCACTTGTTGCAAGGTGTCGCGGCACGCCTCCAGATTCTCGGCCGTAGCCCAGACTCCTGGGCAAGGAGGTATTTCACCATAGAAAGAGCCATCTTCCAGCATCGCGTACGTCGCCGCTTGCATAGCTTTTCGGATGTATTCGGTGAGTATCGTTTACCTACGCAAATCCAACGTCAGTTCCCACTCCCGCAACTCGTCCAGCAACGAATACGCCGTCATGTCCATGGTCAGCGGCGTCACGGAGATGTAGCCTTGGGCCAGCGCCCCGATGTCGGTGCCATCTTCCGCCACTCCGCCGGGTCGTTCGCCGCCGATCCAGTAGTAGGGCTGGCCGCGGGGATCGGCACGTTCGATGAGCACGTCCCTGTAGACCCGCTGCCCCAGCCGGGTGATGCGCACGCCCCGCACCTCGGCCGGCGGAAGAGCAGGCACGTTGAGGTTGAGCAGCGTGTTGGACGGCAGGCCCCGTTCCAGCACCTGCACTGCCAGCCGCGCCGCCACCTGCGCAGCCAACCGGTAGTCTGCGTCCTCATCGTAAGTATCGAGCGAGACGGCCATCGCCGGCAGACCCGCCACCACCCCCTCCATTGCTGCCGCTACCGTGCCCGAATAGGTGATGTCGTGGCCCAGGTTGGCTCCCAAATTGATGCCGGAGACCACCAGGTCGGGCTGAACGGGGACGGCCTCCAGCACCGCCAAGCCGACACAATCGGACGGCGTGCCATTGGTGACGTAAGCCGGACTGCCGTCAGCCAGCGTGACCTGCGAGATGCGCAGCGGCTTGTGCATCGTCTTGGTGTGACCGGCGGCCGACCAACCCCGCTCCGGGGCAAGGACGGTGACCTGGCCTATGGTTTCCAGTGCTTGCTTGAGGGCCAGGAGCCCCGGTGCTCGCACACCGTCGTCATTGGTAACCAGGATTTGGGTCATGACGATGATCCATAATAGAGGAGGAAGAAACCACGCACCCGGCGGGCAACTGAGCGCGGCGGCCATCTCATAGCATTCCCGTGCGCCGGCGCTGCAAGAACTCGCCCGGCCGCAGTACCTCGAACGCTTCCGTGGTCAGGCTGAGGAAATGGCGATTGTCGGAGACAAGGTACCGTGCCTCCATCCATTCGGCGAAGGCTCCAATGAGGGCATCCGCCTTGGCAGGCAGACCCAGGGCGACGTACTTCTCGATGAGTTCAGGCGGGGTAGGAGCATCAACGACATGGAATCGGGCGTTGTCAGCAATCAACCGATGGAGATAGTCTACCCGATCCGCAGCCAGATTCCGTGTCACCTCTTTCATGACCAAGCGGGGAACAAACACATCGAACTTCGCAAGGTTCAGTATCAGCTCCTCGGCCTCAGGATCGGCCTGTGTCAAGGCCAGGATGAACTGGTTGCTATCAATACAGATGCGCATATTCTTCTTCGAAGATCTGCTGTCTGGCCTTGCGCAAGTTCTCGATGATTTCTTCTTTGGTCTCACCAAGCCCCAGTGCCTCGAGCCCACCGGCTTTCTGGATCTGTCGTTGCAGCTCCCGAATTCCCTCGCGCCAAGCTTTGGCTTCTATCTCGTACACCTTATCCTCGACTGCTTGGCGCACAAAATCAGCCAGGCTGGGGACAGCGTATGCCACCTGAGCCTCGCACATCTTCTGATACAGTTCTTCGGATACCTCAAAGGTGATTTGTCGTTCGCTCACGTTCTCCACCTCCTCCCCGCAACCACATTGTAGCACAGACACTGCCGAGAAGCAAAGGCTCCCAACCCCTCACCCCCTTCGTTTCCCCCCTCTTCCCTGCATTTCCCAGGTACGCCACGGGCGGCAGCCATGCCGTGGCCTGCTCTTCTTCCTCTTCCTCCTCGTGCGTAACGAAAATGCGAATCTCCTCGCTCTCACTGACATTGCCGGCGGCGTCGTAGGCCTTGACCTGGATGAGGTGCGTTTCGGTGTAGCCATGGGTGTCGGAGATGATGGTATGGCCGTCTTCGAACCACCATACCAGTTGCCCGTCGGCTTCAGTGATCACTTCCGAGACCCGTACCTCTCCCAAGCCCACTGTGCCGTCGGGGTTGGTGATCACCCGCGTCTCGGAGATGATGGTACCGGGCGCCGGGATGGTGTCTGACATGGCAATCGTCCACTTCTGGCTGTACGGTGGAACGGTGCTGGTAGCGAAAAGCTCTCCGTCCAGGTGGAACTCCACCCGGTCCATGGCCCACTCGTCGGTCGCCTCGGCGCTGACCCGCACCCACTCGTCGTCCTCCATGACATAGACGTCTCCGTCCTCGGGATGAAGCAGCGTGACGGTGGGGGAGATGTTGTCCACAGTGACCTGCACGGACGCGGTACGCGGGCCGCCACCGCGGTTCACCACCAATTGCAGCGTATACAGCCCATCAAGGCCGCTCACGTCCCAGAACTCCAGCACCCCCTCGCCCACCTGGTTGGTGTGCTCACCTCCCAGGTGGCTCCAGGAGGGAGGGTTGAGCCCTGGGCCAAACTCCAGCCGGTAGTTTTGGAAATCGCCGCCGCGGGCGTTACCGATCACGGCAACCACGCCGCTCGTGTAGCTGTAGGGCGCCGGATCAATGATGGCCGTCTCACCATCAATGTGGCTGGGGCCGTGGCTATCGTCCCACTGGCGGGGCGGCTGCTCGATGCCTGCGTCCCGCACCCAGTCATCGGCAATGGGCGGATAGATAGGATACACACGCCGCTCCTTCAGTTCTGGCGGCGTGTAGATCGTGGCCAGCTTGCCGTTCTCACGGTTGACTTCAAAAGGCTGATACAGGGTATCGTGAGCGGTGGGGGCCTGGCCGTACAGAAAGACCTCCTGTACTGTGCGGGGACAGTCGTCGGTCGGCAGCATCCCCGAGGGATAGCAAACCTCGACCCATTCCAGGCCGGGCGGTTCCAGCCACTCCTCCACGGGCAGGTCGCGATGTGCATAGGCCATCACGTCGTGGAAGATAGGGGCAGCGCCAATGGAGCCGGCCACCCTGTACATCGGCTCGTTGTCGCTATTGCCCACCCAGACCCCCACCGCAAGCTGCGGCGTGAAACCAATCGTCCAGGCGTCTCGCCAGTCGTTGGTCGTGCCTGTCTTGGCCCCCATTGGGCGGTCGGGCAGCTCGAGATAGTCGGCAAAGCTACCGAAGGCGGGCCGTTCGTCCACGTCGGTCAGCACATTGAGCATCATGTAGGCCAGGCTGGGCGGGATCACTTCCCGCACCTCCGGCTGCTCATAACGATAGATAACGTCGCCATCCATGTCCACGACCTGTAGCACAGCCACAGGGTCGAGGGTGCGATAGCCGGGGCGCTGTTGCTCTGGAGGCACCGGCAGTCCGGCCATCGTGCCCATGTTGGCGAAGACGCTGAAGGCGTAGGCCATGTCTATCAGCCGCACCTCGCCGCCGCCCAGCGTCAGACTCAGCCCGTAGTAGTCCTTGGTCAGCGTGCCAATGCCTATGTGATGGGCAGTCTCTACCACATTCTTCACCCCCACCTGATCCAGCAGCCAGACAGCAGGGATGTTGTAAGAGTTCTGCAGCGCCTGGCGAAGCTGCATGGGGCCATGGACGCGGCGGTCGTAGTTCTCTGGGGCGTAGATGCCAGTCTCGGGATCAGGGAAGCCCACAGGCACGTCCAGCACCATCGTCGCTGGTGAGTAGCCCTGAGAAAACGCTGTCAGGTAGGTGAAGGGTTTGAAGGAAGATCCGGGCTGCCGCTCGGCCAGCACCACGTTCACCTCACCATCAATGTCCTTGTTGTTGTAGTCCAGGCTACCGACCATGGCCAGGATCTCGGCGGTTCTGGGGCGGATGGCCACCACAGCAGCATTGGAGACATTGTGATCCACGTTCTGGCGCGTCTCCAGTTGCGGAATCGGATCGCGGGGCAGACAGGCAGGATCAGTGGGCGGCTCCTCGTGACGCAGGTGGGCGAGGTGCGAACGGGTGATGCACTCCGCCTGCTTCTGTAGGTCCAGATCGAGGGTCGTGTAGACCTCCAGTCCATTGCGCCAGATGAAGTAGGGATCGTCCGGCGTGTTGTAAGTATCCTTGAGCCACTCCAGCACATGGAGAGCGAAGTGGGGCGCGTTGAGATTGTCAAAGCGCTCCAGGGCCTGCTCACGCACCTTCAGCGGTTCAGCGAAGGCGGCATCCGCTTCCTCCTGGCTGATGTAGCCCGCGTCCACCATGACTTGCAGGGCAATCTGCTGTCGCTCTTTGGCTGGCTCGGGGTTGTCAATGGGGTTAAGGCCAGGATACTGCGGCAGCGCGGACAGCATCGCTGCCTCAGCCAGCGTCAGTTCGCTGGAAGGCTTGTCGAAGTAAATGCGCGCCGCGGCCTCGATCCCGACGGCGAAGTTGCCGTAGAAGTTGGAATTGATGTACCATTCCAAGATCTGATCCTTGGGATAACGGCGGGTGATCTCTATGGCCAGGATCACCTCTTTGATCTTGCGAGAGTAGAGCCGCTGATAGCGCTGCTCTCGCTCGATCAGAACGTTCTTGATGAGCTGTTGGGTGATGGAACTGCCGCCCTGTACCTGACCGCCGCTCAGGTTCTGCACGAAGGCGCGGATCAGGCCCTGCGGGTTGATGCCAGAGTTCTCGTAGAAGCTGCGGTCCTCCAGGGAAACGGTGGCTTCTATCAGATAGGGGGAAATCTGATCGAGCGTGACGTAGGTACGGTCGCCGCGGTAGGGACGGGGGTCAATGGCCTCGTAGAGCAGTTGTTGGCCCGTGCGGTCCCATATCTTGACCGTCTCAAAGCTGACCTGCTCCGTCTCGATGGCTTCGGCATCGGGCAAGTCCTGGGCGAAGTAGGCATACACACCGCCCACCGCTCCCACTGTCATCGCCACCAGCAGGCCGGTGATCAACAAGGTGAGCAGAAGGCAGCCTCCGCCCAGCCACAGCAGGCAGCCGGCGATGCCTGGCCCTTGATTGGCCGCCCGACGGCGTTGCCGCCAGGAGGTGATGCGTTGTTCGCGTCGGTTCATAGTCAGTACTTGCGGGCAGAAGGAAAATGATCTCCTTGTGCTGTTCCCTCCCACGCTATCTATGTTAGCAGAGAAGCAACGAAAAGGCAAATTGTTTGTCGTCTTCCTGACCCGGGCAAGCCGGAACCAAACGAGGATACCTTGCCATCAAGACACGGGGCACTGTCCCCGTTTCGCGTTGATGGCAAGGCCGGCCCATATTGGACGCGGACAAACGCGGAGGGCTACATATTCTGCTTGTGTTCTTACGTGTTCGTCCACAGCCATCCGCGTCCTATTCCCGCACAATCATGGTCTCAATGTGCGCTGAGCGCATCAAGACAGTGGGGGGAGACTGCCAGACACGGAGAAAGATCAAAAAGGAACGTGGTGTCTTTCTGTCTTCGTGGTCAGTTTTCTTGCCGGCTGTACAAGTATCTTTTCGGCAGGGTATCACCAAAGCATCAACAGCGAGCAGTTCGCTGGGTGATTTTGTGCAGATGCGGCTGTTGGTGCCAGTTGCCTATCCGGACAAGTGTGGTATAATGGGTTCGAAAGGCTGGGATGGCGCAGCAGATACACAGGAAGCCCCCATCTACGGAAAGAAAGGGAGGAGATACCTATGACCATCCATTTGTACCTATCAATGATGCCCGAGGCGCTGATCGCCTCAATGCTGACGCCCGAGGAGTTTGGGGTCTACTACGCAGTTGGCGCCAGAAAGAAAGCACGCGGGCAGGCCATCTTCTTTGAGATAGCCCCGGATTTCAGGAGCGACTTCCTGCACATCGAGGAGGGCATGCGGCGTTGTGTGCCCCACGACGATGGTAGCCCGAAACGTTCGATCTACATCTCCGTCTACCGCGTGCTGGAGCATATCCCCCTAGATGTCATTCAAAGGCTCTATCTTGTGACCCACGATGGACGGGTGCTGGGCGTGGAAGCGCACGAAGAAATCCCTAAAGACTCGGAGGGATTGCATCTCTATCAGGAGATTGCGCCTGTACACCCCTTCGTGGTCAGCACGCTGGGCCCACGCGAATTCTACGAGCTCATTGTCAAGAATCCCGTCACTCTTCTCTCCCTGCCGGCAATCTGTTTCGTAGAGCTACGGCTGGGCGAATTAGCCGAGGACCCCAAATACGGCGCTGTGCGGGATCTGCCCTATTCCAGCATTGAGCATCTGCGTCAGTGCCTGGTGGATTTGAGCACCAAGACCGTTCACACCAAAATGGTTGACCGCATCCATCCGGCCTCGTTTCCATACCGCATGATGAAGAACGGCCTCTTCGTGGGAAATGCGGAATGGCTTCTCTACTTCCCTCTGCCATCGCAGGAGGAATTGCGCGCCAAATACTACCGCTGGTGGCGCTCCGCTAACATGTAAGACCGTGACACGCGAAGCGTGAAACGCAAAATGCGTTGCGTGATAGTTGCATTTGCGCACTACGTTCTGCGTATTGCAGTACAACAGGAGAAACAACGATGCCAACGTCTCAGCCCTGGGTTTTTGTCACCATCTTTGCCGGTGCCGTTTCCGTCGCCGTAGCAGTCTGGCTATATGGTTGGGTCCATCGGCAAGATGCCGGAACCAAGAAAGCTCAGGAGGTGGCGTCCTGGATTCGAGAGGGAGCGACGTCCTATCTGCGTCGTCTCTATCTGGCCCTCACCCTCGTCGCGGTCGCGCTGGGCATCATCATTGCGATCGTGTTCAGCTTTGACATCGAACATCTGGGCACGGAGGCGATAAGTGTTGATCCGCTGCGCGGCGGCGGGATGGCTCTGGCCTTTGTGGTCGGCGCGGTATGCTCCGCCGTCGCTGGGTACATGGGCATGTCAGTCGCCGTGGCCGCCAACGTGCGCAGCGCGGCAGCAGCCAATGAGGGCATCAACCAGTCCTTCAGGGTGGCCTTCTATGCTGGATCGGTGATGGGCCTGGCCATGGTGGGCCTGGCCGCTATCGGCATGGGCACGGTCTACCTCCTTACCGGTGACCCCGAGATTGTCCTCGGCTTCAGCTTCGGAGCTTCGACACTGGCCTTGTTGGCAAAAGCGGGCGGCGGAATCTACACCAAGACAGCCGATATCGCGGCAGACCTGGTGGGCAAGGTCGAACTCGGCATCCCCGAGGATGACCCCCGCAACCCGGCGGTGATCGCCGATCTCGTGGGTGATAACGTCGGCGACGTGGCCGGCATGGGAGCGGACATTTTCGATAGCTACGTGGCCAGCACTGTGGCCGTCATGCTGCTGGGCGCCTCACTCTTCCAAAATGATGCTGTTCTGCAAGCCAAGTATACCGTATTTCCCCTGGTCCTGTGCGCGCTGGGCATCGTCGCCTCTCTCATCGGCATCCGCTTCGTGCGCGTGGGCAAGAACGGCAAGCCGGGCCAGGCGCTCAACAGAGGGACGATCATAACCTGCGCTATCTTGGCCGTTCTGACTACTGCCGTCGTGTTGCTAGGCGACTACAAACTCGGCGTGCTGTGGGCCACGCTGGCCGGGCTCGCCACAGGCATCGTCGTTGGCTTCACTTCCGATTACTTCACCTCTTCGGAAAACCGTCCGGTGATCGAAACAGCCCGCGTTTCCGGCTCTGGCGCGGCCATCAACATCATCACTGGTTTCAGCTACGGACTGATCAGCACCGTCCCCTCAATCATCGGCATTGCCCTGGCCACACTGATCTCCTACTACCTGGCAGAGTGGTCTGGGCTAAGTGGCATCTACGGCGTGGGCATCAGCGCTGTGGGGATGCTGTCCGTCAGTGGCATGATCGTTTCCTCCGATGCTTACGGCCCCATCGTGGACAACGCGCGGGGCATCGCCGAAATGGCCGGAATGTCGCAGAAGGTCATTGACACGGCCGACGTGCTCGACGCGGCCGGCAACACAGCCAAGGCCATCACCAAGGGTTTTGCCATCAGCGCTGCCGCCCTCACCGTACTGACGCTCTTCGCAGCCTACGCAGAGGTGGTAGGGACAAGGGGCGTGGAATTGAGCATCAGTTTGCGAGATCCGATGGTCATCGTGGGCGTGCTGCTAGGGGCGGTGACGCCGCCATTGTTCAGCGCACTCACCATGCTATCTGTCACGGACAATGCCTTCAAGATGATTGGGGAGATCCGGCGGCAGTTCCGTGAATATCCTGGCATCCTGGCGGGCACCGAGAAGCCCGACTATGCGGCCTGCGTGGACCTCGCCGCCCAGGGCGCACTGATGTCTCTGGTGCTGCCGGGTTTCCTAGCCATCTTCCTCCCCATCCTGGTCGGCTTCGTTCTCGGCCCCGAGGCCCTGGGTGGCTTCCTGGGAGGGAGCATCTTCACCGGCATCATTTTCGCCCTGCTGATGTCCAACGCTGGCGGGCTGTGGGATAATGCCAAGAAGTTCATCGAATCCGGCGAGCACGGCGGTACTGGCTCTGACGCGCACAAGGCCAGCGTTGTGGGCGACACCGTCGGTGATCCCTTCAAAGATACGGCCGGCCCTTCCCTTAACACGCTCATCACCGTGATGTCCCTGGTATCTTCCCTGTTTGCTCCGATCATCGCTGCTTTCCATCTGTTTTAGGCCTTGGACAGTTTCCCTCCTGGGTGTTGCTATAGTGAAACGGTCTCTTGGCCATCGTCGGTTGTGTAAAACCAAAACGAGAAGTACAATGTGAGGCGATGATTACCAGGGCTTTGATTATCGGGGCTGGAATCGCCGGTATCCAGGCTGCGCTGGACATCGCCAACAGCGGCTACGAGGTGGTGCTGGTCGAGAGGCTACCCTCCATCGGCGGGCACATGGCCCAGCTTTCGGAGACCTTCCCCACGCTGGACTGTGCCCAGTGTATCTTCACCCCGCGCACCGTCGAGGTCGGCCACCACGAGAACATTCGGATGTACACCTACAGCGAGGTGGAGGCGGTCCAAGGCACAGTCGGCGATTTCCGCCTGCGCATCCGCCGCAAGGCAGCTTACGTGGACTGGGATCTCTGCACCGGCTGCGGCGCGTGCCAGGAGAAGTGTCCCACGCGCGTCGTCTCCGACTTCGAGCGGGGAGTCGGCCAGCGCAAGGCGATCTACGTCGTCTCACCCCAGGCGGTGCCCAACAAGCCGGTCATTGACGCCAGCCACTGCCTCTACCTTACTAGCAAGGCGGACATTGAGGCAGGCCGCGTCTCAGCAGTCACCGCCAGCGGCAAGCCGCGTCGCCCGAAGTGCGGCGTCTGCGCCCAGGTCTGCCCTACAGGCGCTATCTCCTTCGAGCAGGAGCAGGCGGTGTTCGAAGAGCGGGTCGGCGCCATCGTACTGGCCACGGGCTACGATCTCCTTTCGCCGACTCTGCTGCCTGAATACGGCGGCGGCCGGTTGCCCGACGTCATTGACGGCCTGGCCTTCGAACGGTTGCTCTCGGCCTCCGGCCCCACGGCGGGGAAGATACGCCGCCCCTCCGATGGCCAGGAACCGAAGGAGATTGTTTTCGTGCAATGCAGCGGCTCCCGCGATCCGGAGCGGGGCGTGCCCTACTGCTCCAAGATCTGCTGCATGTACACGGCCAAGCACGCCATGCTGTACAAGCACAGCGTGCCCGACGGTAATGCTTACGTCTTCTACATTGATATTCGCGCCGGTGGCAAGGGTTACGAGGAATTCGTCACTCGGGCCACGGAGGAGGCTGGCGTGGTCTACCTGCGAGGCAAGGTATCGAAGATCGTCCCTCAGGATGGCAGTCTGATGGTCTGGGGTGCGGACACGCTCAGTGGGCAGCAGGTGGAGATTCCTGCCGATATGGTGGTGTTGGCGACGGCAATGGTGCCTGCCGCGGGCAGCGACCGTTTGGCCGAGATGCTGGGTCTTGCAGGCGACGGCAGTGGCTTCTACGTTCCCGCTAACGCGGAGTTACTCCCTGTGGAGAGCGGCGTGCCTGGCGTGTTCCTGGCCGGTGCGGGGCTAGGCCCCATGGATATCCCCGAGACCGTGGCCCAGGCCAGTGGAGCGGCGGCGAAAGTGTTGAAGCTGTTCACCGCAGAGAGATCACAAGGAGAAGCCCTCCTTCGTCCATCTCCCTGCTGAAGACAGAGAGTTTTGAGCGGGAGGCCTCTGGAAAACAGGCGGTGTGATGCCTTGGAGATTCAAATACCCCGGCCTGCTACTCCTGAATACCGTATCAGGAGAAACAGAAGATGATGGGAAAGCAAGAGCTTTCGATCGCTGTGTCAGCCCTGATGGCGATGAGTGTTGTTGCATCAATCGGCTCTTGTCGCTCCTCTGCCCCCCCCCGACGAATGCCTCAGCCAACCGAAGTGATTTGACTTTGTTTGAGCGAGGTTAGAGAGACACCATCGCCCGTTGTCACGGGAGAGTTGGAAACCAAGAAAGGATATGTTCATGGACAAAATGGTCGCCTACTGCGGCTTGGTGTGCACCGAATGTCTGGCGTACATCGCTACGCAGGCAAACGATGTGGCAGCCATCCAGCAGGTGGCGGAGAAATGGACCAAGGAGTTCAATGCCTCCATCACCGCTGACAATGTCTGGTGCGATGGTTGCCTGAGCGACGGGCCTAGGCTGTGCGTCCACTGCGGGGAGTGCGCGGTCAGAGCCTGCGCCATTGGCCGTGGCGTGGTCAACTGTGCCCACTGCGATGACTACGGCTGCGAGACGCTGACCGGTTTCCTGGTGTACGCACCCGACGCTAGAGTCACGCTGGAAGAGATACGGGCGAGACTCTGACCTTCTAGCTAGGACGCAGGCTTGTGGTCTGACGAATGAGCAAGGACGAATGACGAAAGTTGGTCTTTCGTCCTTCGTCGTTCGTCGATCAGGGCGTGCTGTACGCTTTCGTGCGCGGGCCTGCGCGTCCCGTAGACAACCTGGTACACGTTGAGGATTACATTGCGACGCATCGGCGTTTTCGTCTGCCACTGCGGGCACAACATCGCCGGCACTGTAGGCGTGGAAGCGGTGGCGGAGGCACTGCGGGATTATCCTGGCGTCGCGCTGGCCACCACCTACGAGTACTGCTGCTCGGAACCTGGCCAGAAGCTGATCCGCGACAGCGTCCAAGAACAGGGACTCGACGGTGTAGTGGTCGCGGCCTGCTCGCCAGCCATGCACGAGACCACCTTCCGCCGCGCCGTGGCCTCGGTGGGCCTCAACTCCTACCTGTGCGAGTGCGCCAACATCCGCGAACAATGCTCCTGGGTGCATCAGGATGATCCGGCACAGGCCACGACCAAGGCCATTGCCATCATCCAGACCGTCGTGGAGAAGGTGAAGGGAGACCAGCCACTGGACGTGCTGGCGCTGCCCATCACCAAGCGGGCGCTGATCATCGGCGGGGGCATCGCCGGCATGCAGGCTGCGCTGGACATTGCCGACGCAGGCTACCCCGTGGTGCTGGTGGAACGCAGCAAGCATTTGGGCGGCAAGATGGCGGAACTCAGCGGCACCTACCTCAACTTCGATGCCGCGCCAGAGCTTCTGGCCCAGAAGATTGAGTCGGTCATCCGCCATCCGCACATCCAAGTGCTGATGGAAGCCGAGGTTGAAGAGGTGTCTGGGTATGTAGGCAACTTTCAGGTGAAAGTACGTTCGAAGTTCGAAGTTCAGAGTTCGGCGTTTTCCGAGCGAGACTCCGGACTCCGAACCTCGAACCCCGAACCCTGTACCTTTGACATCGGTGCCATGGTTGTCGCCACGGGCTACGACCGCTACCCACTCACTGCTCTGCCGGAGTACGGCGGTGGGGAGACAGCCGACGTGATAGACACCCTGGCTTTCGAGGCCATGCTGGCCCCAAGCAGCGAGATCCGCCGGCCATCCGATGGAAAAGTGCCCAAGGAGGTGGTGTTCGTGCAGTGTGCGGGGTCCCGTGACGCCGAACACGGCGTGCCCTACTGCTCGAAGATCTGCTGCATGGTGGTGGCCAAGCAGGCCACGATGTACACGGAGCAAGTTCCCGACGGCCAAGCCTACGTCTTCTACACCGACATCCTCTCGGCCGGTCGGGGATACGAGGAGTACGTGGATCAGGCTATGCAGAAGCACCGCGTGCTCTACGTGCGGAGCAAGGTATCCAGGCTATTCCCTGAAGATGGCAAGGTGATGATCTGGGGAGTGGATACATTGAGTGGACAGCCCATCGAGGTGGCCGCTGATCTGGTCGTGCTGGCCACGCCGATGGTGCCCAGCGCCGATACGGCAAAGCTGGCCCAGCGGTTGCGAGTTGCAACCGACGCCAACGGCTTCTTCGCCGAGGCGCATCCCAAACTCCGCCCTGTGGAGAGCCTGACCGCTGGCGTCTACCTGGCAGGTGCTGCGCAAGGCCCAAAGGATATACCCGAGACGGTGGCCCAGGCCAGTGGCGCAGCGGCCAAAGTGCTCATCCTCTTCTCGCACGAGGAGATGACGCAAGAGCCGACGGTGGCCTACGTCGTCGAGGAACTGTGCTCGGCCTGCGGGGCGTGTGTCGAGGTCTGCCCCTACGACGCGCGCAGCATCCACCCTGTGCGTAACTTGGCCATCGTCAACGCTGCGCTATGCCAGAACTGTGGAGCCTGCGTCGTCGCCTGTCCCAACAAAGCGTCGCAGATCTTCAACTGGAAACCAGAGCAGATCATGTCCATGATCGACGCGATTGTTTGATATCAGCCGATTGAGCCGATCAAGCCGATACCCTATCACGACTCTACTGAAAAAAGGCCAAGAGCCATCAGCGGATTAGGCAGATGAAGCGGATGAGTATGAAACAGAATCTGCTCAATCCGCTCAATCCGCTGACGATCTTGGGTTTTCAGAGGAGTCCTATCACGCTTTGACAAATACACTACGCAAGGAGAAGACAATCATGACCATCCCATCTGACCTCAAGTACAGCAAGGAGCACGAGTGGGTCCGCGTGGAAGGCAAGCAGGCGACGGTAGGCGTCACCGCGTTCGCCCAGGAGCAATTGGGCGATGTGGTCTACGTGGAACTACCAGAGCCGGGCAGCGACGTTGAGTTCATGGAGAGCTTTGGTGTTGTCGAGTCGGTCAAGACCGCCTCGGACCTGTTCGCGCCGCTCAGCGGGACTGTTGTCGAGATCAACGAGCGGCTGGAGGACGAGCCAGAGCTGGTCAACCAGTCACCCTACGACGACGGCTGGATGATCGTTGTGGAAATGAGCGATCCCGGCGAGATACTCCAGCTCATGGACGGTGACGGATACGAAGCTTTCCTCAAGACGCTGGAGGAGTAGCGATGCTATCAGTGATCAGGTCTCAGTGATCTGGGATCAGGTTCGGTTGCATCGGTTTCATCGGCTGACCAAAGAGTAGAAGCAGTCAGCGGAACTAGCGGAAAAGAGAAAAACACTCCGCTCATTCCGCTTGTCCACTGACCATTGGGAGGCGAGTATGCCCTACATTCCTAACACTGACGCCGATCGGGCGGCGATGCTGGCTGCCATCGGCGTGGAGCGGATCGAAGACCTCTTTCACGACGTGCCGGAGGAGGTGCGCTTTCCGAGGCTGAAGCTGCCAGATCCGCTGTCCGAACTGGAGATCCAACAAGAATTGCTGATGCTCAGCGAAGCCAGCATCGACCTGAACCACACTGCCTGCTTCCTGGGAGCAGGCGCCTACCGCCACTTCATCCCCAGTGTGGTGGATCAGCTCATCAGCCGCGGCGAGTTCTACACCGCCTATACCCCCTACCAGCCAGAGATCAGCCAGGGCACGCTGCAGGCCATCTTCGAGTACCAATCCATGATCTGTGCCCTCACGGGTATGGAGGCAGCCAATGCCTCCCACTACGACGGCGCGACCGCCGTGGCCGAGGCGGTGATCACAGCGTTCAATGTCGGCCGCCGCAAGCGCAAGAAAGCTATCCTCTCGCCGACGCTCCATCCGCAGTACCGGGCCGTTGCCCGCACCTACACCCAGGGCATGGGCCTGACCCTGATCGGCGACGACGATCTGAGCAACGGGGTGGACGCACTGGCGGCGCTGTGTGATGGCGACACCGCCTGCGTTATCGTCCAGAACCCCGATTTCCTGGGACAACTCTACAGCCCGACGGAAATGCAGACGCTGGCCGACGCTGTGCATGGCTGCGGCGCGCTGCTGGTCGTGGCCACAGATCCCATCAGTCTGGGACTCTTCGCCCCGCCGGGTGACTATGGAGCCGACATCGTCGTGGGCGAGGGGCAGCCACTGGGCAACCCCATCAGCTTCGGCGGGCCGTACCTGGGCTTCTTCGCCTGCCGCAAGCGGTATGTGCGCAGCGTGGCTGGCCGCATCGTGGGGGAGACGGTGGACACGCAGGGACGGCGTGGCTTCGTCCTGGCCCTGAGCACACGGGAGCAGCACATCCGCCGCCAGAAGGCCAGTTCCAACATCTGCACCAACCAGGCGCTGTGCGCGCTGGCCGCGGGCGTCTATCTGGCGGCCATGGGCAAGCGAGGCCTGCGCCAGGTAGCCGAGCTCTGCTACCACAAGGCTCACTACGCAGCAGCCGAGATCGCCAAGCTGCCGGGCTACGAGATCATGGGCGACAGGCCATTCTTCAAGGAATTCGTAGTGCGCTGCCCGCAACCGGTAGATAAGATGCTGCGTTATCTTCTGGATGACTGGGCCATCCTGGGCGGCTACGAGTTGGGCCGGGACTATCCCGAACTGGACGATGGCCTGCTGGTCTGCGTGACGGAGATGAACAGCAGGGAGAAGATTGATGAGTTGGTGGAAGCGTTGGCGGAGGTTGCAAAGGGGGGTGAGGGGAATGACTGAATCTTTGCTTTACGAGATCAGCAGCCCGGGCCGCCGCGGGTGCCGGCTGCCGGAGCCGGATGTGCCGCGGGCGAAATTGCCCGCAGGGTTCCTGCGAGACGACCTGCCGCTGCCCGAGGTGAGCGAGATGGACTTGGTACGCCACTATGTGCACCTCTCGCAGCTCAACCACGCTGTGGACACCGGTTTCTATCCCCTGGGCTCGTGTACGATGAAGTACAATCCCAGGGTGAATGAGGCCATATGCCGCCTGCCGGGGTTCACCCAACTGCACCCACTCCAGCCTCCTGACACCGTTCAGGGTGCGCTGGTGCTTCTGTACGAACTGCAGGAGTTCCTGGGGGAGATCAGCGGCTTCCCTGGCATCAGTTTGCAGCCAGCGGCCGGCGCTCACGGCGAGATGACCGGCGTGCTCATCATGCGCAAGGCGCTCTACGACCGCGGCGAGACGCAGCGGAACGTGATCTTGGTGCCCGATTCCGCCCACGGCACCAATCCCGCTACCACCACTATGTCGGGGCTGAAGGTGGTGGAGATTGCCTCAGACGCCGCCGGCAATGTTGACCTGGACGCACTGAGAGTTCACCTAAGCGACCAGGTCGTAGGGTTGATGCTCACCAATCCTAACACGCTGGGCCTCTTTGATGAGCACGTGCTGGAGGTGACGCGGCTGGTGCATGAGGCAGGCGGGTTGGTCTATGGCGATGGCGCCAACCTCAATGCCCTGCTGGGTATCTGCAAGCCAGCCGACCTGGGCTTCGATGTTATGCATTTCAACCTGCACAAGACCTTCAGCACGCCACACGGTGGCGGCGGGCCGGGCGCTGGCCCCGTCGGCGTCACTGCTGAGTTGGCCCCGTTTCTGCCAGGGCCTATCGTGGTCGAGCAGGAGGATGAAGAGAACGCCTTTCTCACCTGGCACGTGCCGGAGAAGAGCATCGGCCCCGTGAAGAGCTTCTACGGCAACTTCGGCGTGCTGGTGCGCGCCTACACCTACATCCGCATGCTGGGAGCCGAGGGACTGCGGCGGGTCGCCGAGAACGCCGTGCTCAACGCCAATTACCTGCTTAGCCGCATCCGCGGCGTCTACCCGCTGCCATACGACCGCACCTGCATGCATGAATTCGTGGTGGAAGGACGCATCGAGGGCGCGCCGGACGTGCGGGCGCTGGACATCTCCAAGCGACTGATGGACTATGGCTTCCACCCACCGACCAACTACTTCCCCCTCATCGTCCACGAGGCGCTGATGATCGAGCCCACGGAGACGGAGAGCAAGGAGACCTTGGACGCCTTTGCCGAAGCGCTGCTGAAGATCGCCAAGGAGGCACGAGAGGATCCAGAACTCTTACACAACGCGCCGCACACCACGCCGCTGGGCCGCTTGGACGAGGTGCGCGCCTCGCATCCCAAGACCATGCGCCTCTGTTACACGCCGGGATGCTAGCATTGCACAGTTGACATGAATTCCGTTCCCTCCGCTTTTCCGCTGACAGCGATGTGCTGCCTCCCCTACCTCGTCAGCGGAACAGCGGAACGAGCGGAAAACAAACGTTCCGGTCTTTCCGCT
>Ga0075114_10000677_pt1 | contig 20123 bp, 14 predicted proteins | sample AntAceMetag02UKM_FD_69784 | JGI IMG/M metagenome (GOLD analysis project Ga0075114, IMG submission 69784) | Saline lake microbial communities from Ace Lake, Antarctica - Antarctic Ace Lake Metagenome 02UKM | ecosystem: Environmental > Aquatic > Non-marine Saline and Alkaline > Saline | place... | reverse complement strand
TATGTCGCCGGCCCACAAGCTTAATGGCTTTGTCTATCACGACAGTTGGCTACAAAACCTCCTGGTTTCTGCCTCAATGGGAGGGCACCGGAGGTGACCACAGAAAACGTTAGAACCAGGAACAAGCTAACTTGACTGATGCGCAAAGGTGTGGTAAGATAGCAACGGAATCATCCGGAGAATCGTGAGGCTATCTGGCAATCCTTGCTGCTGACTCTCTGCGCTTAGGAAAGGCAAGGGCATCCTATCTGGATGCTCCTTCTTAAGTAGGCCGGAGGCAGCGCAGTATCCTCGGGGATGGACTGCGGATAGGTTCCCCCATTGGCACAAGCTTGACGCTGCCCGCACGCAGCATATGGAGGTTGAAGACCGACCAAGCCGCTGATCGCGCGTCGCTACGCTGACAGCGGTTTTTCTTTTAACCGCCGCCCAACTCCAGGTCGAGTCTCGAGCCGCCAACTGCAGCACTGGAGTAGGCCATCGCCCTTTGGGCAATCTGGCTGACCGTCTTCGAAATCGCGCTGGTCGTCCAACGGCGCTGCATTCATACCCCCAAAGCTTCCACGGTGCATCATCCTGTTGTCTCGGGGAGATCGGCCATGCAAACAGTGTGGATACTCGCTCCAGTCCTCCTGATAACCTTGGTAGTAGTCGTGCTGCTATTGCGCCCTGCGGCTCATTCGAAATGCCCCTCATGTGGCCAGCGAAGGGTGACTGGACAATCTGCGTGTCCCGCCTGCGGCTTCGTTTATCCCTCTCACGCCCAGCTATCAAGAGTCCGGACACGACTGGAGCGTTCTCCGAGCCCTCTCCCTGGACAGGCTCCCTACCTGGCTGGAATCGCAGGCCCCCTGCAGGGCCGGAACATCCCCATCACCTCCAGCCATTTCACCATTGGGCGTAGCGGAGACAGCGCGTTGCGTATCGAAGGCCGCCTGGTATCTCGACAGCATGCTCTGATTGTGAGCCAAAATGGGCGCTACATTCTCTATGATCAAGAGAGCACCAATGGGACCTGGGTAGATGGTCGGCGCATAGCTCAGCACGCACTGCAGCCAGGTGAACAGATTCAGATTGGTCCTACTGTGCTCGTTTTTCAGCAGGCTGGAGCAGTGGTCGAACCCCAGCCTGTGCGGTCGGTAGAGGTCGCGCGGGTTCCCACCCCATCACCTGAGGCAGTGGCCCAACGAGTGCATGCCTTGAGCGAGTATCATCTGCTTTCCATCCCGGGAGGCAGTGGAGGAGCAGCCCGTGTGTACAAGGGGGTTTCTAGTCGCGACGGCTCAGTAGTGGCGGTGAAGATGCTCTATCAGACAGACCCGTATCTGCAGGCCAAGTTCGAGCAGGAAGGTCGCAAGATTGGTCTCCTCCTCCGCCATCCTCACATTGCGGAGGTGTATCACTACGGCCAGAGTGACGACGGGTCATTCTACATCCTCATGGAGTACGTAGAGAATGGCTCATTGAGACAGCGGATCCGTCCCGGAGGTATGCCTCGAGACCAGGTCGTTCGCATAGTGGGCGAAGTCTGCGATGCCCTTCACCACGCCCACAGCCAGCGAGTTATCCATCGCGACATCAAGCCGGAGAACATCCTCTTCACCTCCCATGAGGAAGTCAAGCTGGTGGACTTTGGCATCGCCAAACTCGCTGGTGCACGCACGATGACCCAGGATGGACTGCTGATCGGGACACCGCTCTACATGTCGTACGAGCAGGCCAAGGGACAGCCGGTAGACCCCCGAAGCGACATCTATGCCCTAGGAATCGTCCTGTACGAGATGCTCACGGGTCTCGTGCCCTTCACCGGCCAGCCTCTGACGGTGGTGCACAGGCATATCACCGAAGCGCCTACGCCCCCCAGCCGAGTTATCAGCGGCATTCCCGCTGAGGCTGAGCGGGTGGTGATGAAAGCACTGGACAAAGACATCAACAAGCGATTCCGGACTGTCGAGCAGATGGCGCGGGCTCTGGGATATGCGGCCCCGTTCTCCCAAGCCAAACCATCGATCGCCATACCGCGAATTCTCCCAGAGGCACGTCGCCGGCAGGCTGAAGCCGCGCGGTTAATCGTTGTGCACAGTGGGCATGTCATACCATTGACCGGTGGTGCCACTGAATTGCACCGTCACGTTGTCAATCCCGCCGACAGGCTCATCTCCCGACAACGCCACGCTCGCATCATCCGACGCGGTCCCGGTTTCTGGCTGGAAGACATGGATTCCACCAACGGCACCTATCTCAATGAGCAGCGTCTCTTCGAGCCTGCCTTGCTGCGGTCTGGTGATGAGATCAAATTGGGAGCAAGCACATTGCGGGTCGAGAGTTGACCGCCGGGCGGAGATCTGTCGCCCACTCCGCATTGACCGAATGCAGAAGCAAGCAGCAGATGGATCTCAAACTACCAAGAGTTGCGCGCTGTGCTTGCGGCAATCTTGGACCAGGTGATGCATGAAGGAGGTGAGATGGCGACATAAGTATTCATACTAGCGAGCAACGATAGGGTTCTATCAGCCACCCACTGATTGTGAAAGGAGTTTTGATCATGGAACCATATAGACCAACCGGCCTGAAACTGATTGCGATTTACTTCTTCTTTATCGGCCTACTAGGGGTGCTGTCTGCCCTTGCTACGCTCTTCATACCGTTGCCAAACCAGCTGGCTGGCTTGACCATAGCCATAGGACTGCTAAACGTCGTCTTCGCAGCGCTCTACATCCTCGTTGGCTGGGGATTGTGGGAAACGCGCGAGTGGGCGCGACTCGCTGCGGTCGTGCTCAGCATCCTCTCCCTGATTGGCTATCTCTTGGCCGGCGTGTACTTCATCGGAGGATACGAGCTGGCTGGGTTCCGTCTCTCGCTTCCTGGCGTGGGCCTTGGCATGTTCGTTCTGGCCGTTGTGCCAGCGTTGACCCTATGGTATCTGTTCAAGCCAGAGGTGCGAGACTTGTTCGTGTCAGGCGCCTACGCTCCACCTCCACTTTCTCCACTACCTCCCACGGTCTCCGCACCTCCACCACGTCCAACGGCTCCACCACCACGTCCGGCGCCGCCGATTGACCGGACCCGGCTCGTCGGAGAACCGCCGCCGGTGACAGCCTGGTTGGTCATGCAATCGGGCCCTCGCGCAGGGAAGCAGTTGGGCCTGGGCACGGGACGAAACATGATCGGGCGCGATGGCAGTCGCTGCGACCTGGTCCTGAACGACACAAGTGTCTCAGCCCAACATGCTCAGATACGCTTCGAGCATGGGCAGTTCGTCATCCATGACCTCGCCAGTACCAATGGCACCTCCGTGAACAACCGCCGCATCCAACGCGAGCCGCTCATGGACAACGACGTGATCCGCCTGGGCAACGCGACGTTGGTCTTCAAGACTGTGGGCAGAAGGCGACAGTAGGCTCATCAGGCTAGATCGTGCAAGCAAAAGGAGAGACATGATATGACAGCAGAATACGAGGAGACCATAGTCGTGGGGCAATCACCTGCCGGCCAGCGCCCTGCGCGGCCAGGCGTCATGCCTACCGAAGTCATCGGTGAGGGGTTTGGTATGCCACCATCTGGTCCGCCTGGGGTTGGCGCCCCCTTTGGCGAGACGCCAAGTGCGAAGACGATGATCCTGCATGGAGCGGCGCCCAGCTTCGCCTGGCTGGTCATTCGAGAGGGGCCACGGGCCGGACGACTGCTCCGCCTGAACACCGAGACCACCAGCATCGGACGCGATCCCCAGTGTGACATCATCCTCGATGACGACGCGGTATCTCGTCAACATGCCAAAGTGCGGGCCGAAGAGAACGAGGACGGGGAACTGCAGTTCTTCATCCACGACTTGGCCACACCCAACGGCACATCGGTCAATGGCGAGGAGATCATCAAGCAGGTCCTGAGCGATGGCGATGTGGTCGAAATGGGGACCACGAAGCTGGTCTTCAAACAGGTCTAGCGTGCTGTGAGGAGAATCATGGTAGAGCGAACACGGATGTTACACATCTCCCCCCCTGATGTAGCTTGGTTGGTGATCATGAAGGGTGGACGACGCGGTCGAGACTTTCGCATGGAGCAGGTCACCAACATCGGACGCGACGCGATGCGCAATGACGTGATCCTGGACGACGACGCTGTCTCGGCCGAACACGCGCGCATCAAACTGGAACGCAAGCGGTTCGTTCTCTACGATCTGGCCAGTTCGAACGGCACCTTTGTCAACAAGGAGAAGATTGAGAAACGAGCGCTGGATGACGGCGACGAGATCACCATCGGCGAAACCACCTTCGTCTTCAAGGTGGCTAAGAGTAAGTAGGACACCCGCTGCGGCTCGACCCAGCGTGGATCTGAAAGGAGGCAATACCAATGGATGCTACTATCTTCGGTCAGACCGGCTTGTCGTGGGAGTGGTACAACTGGGCTGTGTACTTGGCATTCGCCATCACCTTGGCGGTCGCTCTGTGGATCCTGTATGATTCACAGCGCAAGCTCAATCAGGCTATGCTCTGGAGGATAGTGACGGTCGTGTCTGCCATCTTCGTCATACCCTCGCTGGTGTTGGCGATTGATGGCCGCTTCTCGGCGCTTCCCCTGGCGTTGAAGATGCTCAGGGCGGTAGAATTTCTCCCCTACCTCGGTATCCTGGGGGGACTGGGGGCACTGTTGGCCTTGATTGGCTACATAGGAGGATGGGGTGTGGAAGAATACGAAGAGCCTTTGCCACCCTTTCCCCCGCAGCCGGTCCTACCCACACAGCCGGCGCCAGGGCTAGGTCCGCTGCCGACTCCGCATATAGGGCAAACCGAGCATGTCGCGCCGCCAGTCTTTGCTGGTCCGGGAGCTCCAGGCCCAGGTCCGGCGCCGGTATCGGCCAAGACCATGCAACTGCAGAAAGAGCTAGCGCAGATGGCCTGGTTCATCGTGCGATCTGGCCCGCGGGAGGGCAAGGAGTTCCGGCTGGGAGAGATCACCAACATCGGACGAAACGCCATGCAGAACGACATCGCCATTGACGATCAAGCAATCTCCAGCCAGCACGCCCGGGTGAAGCTGGAGGACGGCCGCTTCGTTCTCTACGACTTGGCCAGCACGAACCACACCTACGTCAACGGCGATGAGATCCAGAAGCATGTTCTGGTTGATGGCGATCGGATCAAGATGGGTGAGACCGATTTCGTCTTCATAGAAGTCAAGGAGAAAGACGAAGACCAGGAAGATTAGGGATGCCTGCCATCGCTAGTAGACTTGGACTGAACGTTGGATCTCGAACTCACCCGGGTCAGGTGCGGGAGCGGAATGAGGACAGCTACCTTGCCCTGGCCGCTCCTGCCCTGACCCCGGAGATAGATGCCTTGCTGGTTGTCGCCGACGGCATGGGAGGGCACCAGGGCGGCGAAGTGGCCAGTACCTATTTGGTAGAGCAACTGGACAGTCTCTTCTCCTCCTCGGCCTATAGGCGCCTGGTTCACTACAATCCAGAACACGCAGACTACTATGCCGCCGTACTGAAGGAAGTGCTGGAGCAGATCAACGAGGAGCTCTACACCCTGGGTTCCAACCGGAAGGAGCTGCGCGGCATGGGTACCACCGCCACCGTCGCCCTCGTGACAGAGCAGCGGCTCTTTGTCGGGCACGTGGGCGACAGTCGCGCCTATCTGCTGCGCGATGGCGTGTTGCGGCTCCTGACGCAGGATCACTCCTGGGTGGCCGAGCAGGTGCGGGCCGGCAAGATGAGCCCTGCGGAGGCTGCTGTTCACCCTCGTAAGAACGTGCTTACCCGCTCCCTGGGCAACAGCCTCGTGGTGCGGGTGGACCGAGCCCTCCACCAACTGAGGCCGGGTGATCAACTGCTTCTCTGCTCCGACGGGCTGACGAACTACGCTAGCGATGCCGAGTTGCACCAGGCGATCACGACGCATGCTGAGCCTCAGGCTGCCTGCGACTGGCTTGTCAGCCTGGCCAATCAGAGAGGGGGCGGGGACAACATCACGGTGCTCGTCGCTCGCTTCAGCGGAGATGCAAAGGAGAACAGCCTTCTTGGCCAGAGCGGTCGGGCGAAGGGACCGCAACGGGAGGGCGATGCAGCTACCATCACGCAGAAGATCATGCGACCCCGCCAAAGCCGCCGCAAGCTGAACCCTGCTCTAGTCCAGGGGGCACTACTTGGGTTTGCTGCCGTGCTGCTCAGCCTGGCAGCGGGTGCTGTCGCCTATCTCGCGGCGAGCTACTGGACCACTGGCCTTGAGCCCATCCTGAGGATCTCGCGCGAGATCGCTGTTGCCGTCGGGGGAGCCGTGCTTCTGCTGTTGGGCATCCTGATAGGGCTGGCCTTGGCCCGGTTACGGCGGTCCGCGGAGCCAAACGAGGCAGAGAGAGGAACGAAGTAAAGAACCAGTTTTGCGGAAAGACCATCGTCTACTGAGACCTGAAGTCCCAAAAGGAGACTTATCATGGCTATCAGGCAGAGGCTATGCGCCTTGGCGCTAGTGATCATTGTGTGTGTGGCGACCTTGACTGCGGGTCTGGCTGGGGCGCAAGGGGATCTGACGCTGCGCTTCACCAGTGTGAACAGTCAGGCTTTCCCGGATATTGAGACCACTGTCACAGTGGTCGACTCCCATGGCATTCCCATTCAGGGCCTCGATGCTTCGAAGTTCGAAGCATCTGAGGATGGGGTGCAGGTACCGCTGACCCAAGTCGATGAATTCATCAACCCTGATGTGACGATTGCCGTGATGCTGGCAATCGACGCCAGCGGAAGCATGGCCGGCGGACCGTTGGAGGAGGCCAGGCAATCGGCTATCCAGTTCGTTGATGGGCTCGGCCCCGACGATGAGGCCGCCGTCATCGCCTTCGGCAACAGCGTCAATCTGAAGGAGCTTGATCCCTTCAAGGAGATTGACTTCACCACCGACAAGAACGCCCTGAAGAACTTGATCAATGGCATCACAACGATTGCCGGCGTGACAACCACACCGCTCTACGATGCCATCTTCAAGGCCGTGGACATGACTGCGCACCATCCCGCAGGCAATCGAGTGGTCATCGTCTTCACGGATGGCAGGGAAGGAGACGACCAGGGCAATCAGGTCAGCAGTCTGTCCTCAGAGGCTCCCATAGATAGGGCCGAGGAGAAAGACATCCCGGTCTTCACCATCGCCTTGGGGCGCAACGCGGACGAGGACTACCTGAAGGAAGTGGCCATTCGCACGGGCGGAGAGTACGAATCCACCCCTGACGCACCCGAACTGGCCGGCATCTACCAGGGTATAGCTGATCGGCTGAGGAAGCAATACTGCCTGAAGTACGTGTCCAAGGCCGAGGCCGACGGGCGAGAGCACAAACTAACCGTCAAGGCCATCACTCCTCTAGCTGAGGTGGACAACCACACGGAATTCGTGATCGACCCTCCTGCGGGCGGACCAGGAATCCGTCTGTTCTATCTCCGGCCCAGCGAGGTTGCTGGGGAAGAGCCGTCGGTCGAGCCGCTGGGTGAAGGGCATGAGGCAAAGGGCGTGTTGACTGTCAAACCCGATATCGCCTCCCGCAACCCGATTGAGCGAGTGGAGTATGAGGTCAATGGAATACTGCAGTCCACTGTGGACACACCTCCCTACCACTTCATCTGGGACACGGCAACTGAGAGGGTGACTGAGCCCACGCCTTATACTCTCCTCGTGCGGGCTGGCGACACGATGGGCAATGTGGGTGAGAAGAGCGTCGTCCTGACCGTGCTGCCAGCCTCGCTGTTTGCTGGCCCGCCGCCGTGGGTCTATGTGGTCATTGTACTCGGAGCCCTCCTGCTGATCGCACTGCTCATCTACGCCCTGCTTCGTCGTCGGCAAGCGCGGCAGCCAGTGGCGCCTGTCTACATCCCGGAGACCGTTCAGTCGCCACCCTTGGGTTGGGACGACTCCACGGCGCCAGATATGCCCAGCGTGCCCTCGACGCCAGGGGTCATCACCGCCTACGGCGAGACGGTGCCAGAGATGCCTGGGCTAGGTGTGGTCGGAGCCCCGCCAAGCCAGAAGACCGCCATCCTTGAGAAAGAGGCACCGATCATGGCTTGGTTGATCATGGAGAAGGGAGATCGGCCAGGCCAGCAATTCCGTCTGCATGCCGGGGACACGCTCATCGGGCGCGTAGGTACCTGCGACATCATACTCAACGACACCACCGTCTCTCGACAGCACGTGAAGGTGCGGATGGAAGAGAAGGCCTTCTATCTGCATGACCTGGCAGCCACGAATCCCACGCGGGTCAACGGGCAGGAGGTCGGCCGGCACCGGCTGGTCGAAGGCGATCGAATCGAACTGGGCAACACGGTTCTAGTGTTCAAGCAGGTTGCCCCATAAGACCCGGCAGCTCCATGCTGCTGCGCTTGCGGTCCGGGGATGCTCCTTGCGGTACGCGGATCGGTTTCACCGCGCTTGTGCGTCCTCTGCGGTGCCGTTCCGCGTACCGTTGTGTATCCAGCTTCCGAAGGGAGGGATGATTCGGAGATGGACTCGCTCCTGCAGTTCCTGGTCATATTCTTCGTGGGCAGCGCTTTGCTCATTGCCCTGGCATTGATCATCAATACGAGCGTCAGAGCAAGAATACGCGCGGGCAAGGCCGAATTCATCATTGACACCTCTAGGCCTGGCTGGCATCGTGCACCCCGGCAACCACCTATCAAGCGTAGGCAGCGTCCGAGTGGACGTGCTGAGCGCCCATACCACACCTGGCTGGTCGCCAAGGTGAGGAACAGGCCTGATTGGGAGTACGGCCTGGATGGTCGGCAGCAGGTCTACATTGGCCGTCGTTCCGATAACGACATAGCGTTGCGCGACCCCGCAGCCGATACCCGGCACGCCGTGATCTACTGGCACGAGGGGCGCTACAGGATCAACAACCTCTCGCCGCGGGGAACCAGAGTCAACAATCACTTGATCACCATGCAGAACCTGGGCAATGGCAACAAGATCCGCATGGGACGCACGGAGCTCATCTTCCGGCAGGTCGAAGGAGACAAGCGGCGATGACCTTGGTGGGCACGAAGCTGGGCAAATACGAGATAGTCGAAGAGATCGGTCACGGAGGTATGGCCACGGTCTATCGTGCCTATCAACCCTCGCTGAATCGCCACGTGGCGATCAAGGTGCTGTCCGGACAACTGGCGAAGGATGAGACGTTTCGCCAGCGCTTCGCTCGCGAGGCCAAGGCAGTGGCTCAGTTGAGCCATCCCAACATCCTGCCCATCTACGACTTTGGAGAGCAGCCGGCGCTGGAAGCTCTGTACATCGTCACAGAACTCATCGAAGGAGGCACCCTGAAGGCGAAGTTGGGAGCCCCTCTCAACGCACACGAGGCAGTGCGACTGGCGGCGGAGATCGGCCGCGCCCTTGACTACGCACACCGCCGGGGCATCGTGCACCGCGATGTCAAGCCCAACAACGTGCTGTTGGCAGACGATGGTCGCCCCCTCCTGACCGACTTCGGCATTGCCAAGATGATTGCCGGCACGCAGTATACCCAGAATGGAACGAGCGTGGGCACGCCGACCTACATGTCTCCTGAACAAGCCAAAGGACAGGAGATAGATGGGCGAAGCGACATCTATTCGCTGGGCATCATGCTGTACGAGATGCTCACTGGTCGCGTGCCCTTCCAGGGGGATACTCCGCTGGCCGTGGCTCATCAACAGGTCTTCGAGCCACCTCCCCCTCCCAGGCAGTTCAATCGCCGCATTCCCAAGCGGCTGGAGAAAGTGCTCTTGCGCGCTCTGGCAAAGGATCGAGAGAAACGGTTCCGCACAGGGAGCGATTTTGCTCGGGCACTGGAACGCGCCGTGGGCCGGCAAAGGCTAGCCATCTTACCTACAGGCCGTACTGGCCCCAGCGGCGACCCAGGTGCTACAGAGGCAGCCCAGCCGCACATCATCCGTGACACGACTCCTGCGCAGCGGCTCGCACGAGCCACAGCGACAGGCACTGCGCGCGTCGGCAAGGGTATGGGCAAGCTAGTGTGGCGCGCCATTGTCTGGCTGTTGCGCACACTCGGGGCCGTGGTTGTAGTTTTCATTATCGCCGTAGCACTGCTGGGAGTCGTGTTGGTATGGGGTGGTGCTCGGCTAGCCGAGAGAAGCATACAGCAGGTGGAGTGGCACACAGAGTACCTTCCCCTCGATACCGACTATGCGATGACCAAGAAGGCTTTCCTGAGCGTGGCCGAGCAAGGGCTCGCCCCCTATGCCCTTGACAGTGTGACAGACCTCGTCGTGGACTTCCGGTCACCAGATGAGGTCGTGCTTGGCGCCACTGTCTGGGGCCGGCGGCTGCGGCTGCAGGGTCGTCTCTCGGCGCCAGATGGCATCCCGCAGGTTCAGTTGGAACAACTCAACGACTTCCCACTGTACGTGGTCGGCGGGGTGCTATCTCGTGGGATCAACCGAGGGCTGTCCACAGCTTTCGTCGACGAGCCGGTACACTTGATCAAGCTGCAGATCACCGAACAGCAGATCGCGGTCCGCGGCAGTCGAAACCCCGATAGCGACTACCCCTGGCCGACTGCCACTCCCACGCCGCTACCCACGCCAACACCAACGGCCACGCCTGTGCCGCGGGCCGAGCTTACTGTAGCCAACGAGCTCGACGAAACCGTCACTCTGAAGATCGGTGACCAGCAACTGACCATTCCAGCGGGCGGCCACGGAGAGCTGTCGCTGCCTCCCGGCAGCTACTTCCACAGAATCACGATTCCTGGCTACGAGGACCGCACGGGCGTTTCGTCGTTTGTGGATGGTTCGCACGAGTGGACCATTCGCTGAACTGGTTAGCATTCTCGGAAGGAGGAGGGCGTGTGAACAAGCACGGGGTATGTATATGGATCACCTTGGGCATTCTCTGCGTTTGCGGTGGTGCCCTCCCGTCAAGTGTGTCAAGTGCGTATGGGCCAAGGGAGTCTCCGCCCTATCCGACACCAGATTCTTCTCATCTCTACGGGCAACGGCCAGGCGTTGGACAGGCTGCCCAGAGCGATGGACATGTGTTCCTGTTCCAATGGGGTGCCCAGGCCCCAGTGGGGGAGTTCAATGAGCCGCATGATGTGATGCTAGCCCCTGACGGTACGATATACGTGGTGGACATGGGCAATCATCGTGTCCAACACTTCTACGGAGACGGGAGCTTCGTGACGACGTGGGGAAAGCTTGGCCTTGGCGATGGGCAGTTTCACTTTCCCCGGGCTGGGGCAGTGTCTCCCGATAGCACGGTATACGTGGTGGACTCTGATAGCAATCGCATCCAGAGGTTCTCGGCAAGTGGCGCTTTCTTGGGCCAGTGGGGAAGCTATGGGCTTGGCAATGGCCAGTTCAAGCTGCCCGCCGGAATAGCCGCGGCCCCCGACGGCACAGTGTACGTGAGTGACTGCGGCAATCATCGCATTCAGCGCTTCTCAGGTACGGGTGAATTCCTAGGCACGTGGGGCTCCTACGGCATCGGCGAGGGGCAACTCAACGAACCCTGGGGAGTAGCGGTGGCCCCTGATGGCACGGTTTATGTGGCCGATAGGCTCAACCACCGCGTCCAGCGCTTCTCAGCTACAGGGCAATTCCTCGGTGAGTGGGGAAGCCGCGGTGCCTACAATGGCCAGTTTAACGAGCCCAGGGGCATAGCGGTAGCCTCCGACGGTACCGTTTATGTCGCGGACAGCCTCAACCATCGCGTTCAGTATTTCGCGACCACAGGCCAGTTCCTGGGCAAGTGGGGCTCTCAGGGTGACAACAATGGGCAATTCGATTGGCCTGTCGGTGTAGCGGTAGCTCCGGACGGCGCAGTGTACGTAGCTGACAGACACAACCACCGTGTGCAGCGCTTCTCAGCGATCGGCCAGTTTCTGGAGACATGGGGTAACCGAGGTGCAGCCGATGGGCAGTTCGATCACGCGATGGACATAGCCGCAGGAGCTGATGGAAGCCTCTATGTGGTGGACAAATGGAACAACCGTATCCAACGCTTCTTGGCCAACGGGGCGTTCCTGGGCAAATGGGGTCGGGGTGGCAGTGGCGATGGCGAGTTCGCCGGACCGGATGGAATCGGAGTAGCCTTGGACGGCTCCGTGTACGTCGCAGATTCCTACAACGATCGCATACAACATTTCTCGGCCACAGGCGAGTTCCTGGGGAAGTGGGGCTCCTACGGTACAGGCAACGGAGGATTCAACAGACCCCGCGACGTGGCTGTAGCTCGTGGCGGCACAGTGTACGTCGTAGACACCTGGAACCACCGCGTCCAGCGCTTCTCAGCTACAGGTCAGTTCCTCGGGAAATGGGGTTCCCAGGGCGGCAGCGACGGGCAATTCAACGAACCCCAGGGCGTGGCGGTGGCTTCAGATGGCACCGTCTATGTGGCTGATACCGGCAACAATCGCATCCAACGCTTCACAGGCACAGGTCAGTTCCTCGGGAAATGGGGTTCGCAGGGCAGTGGGGATGGGCAGTTTGAGGGACCATTCGGAATTACCGTGGCGCCCGACGTCTCGGTCTATGTCACGGATTGGATCAACTTCCGTGTGCAGCATTTCAGCTCCACAGGGCTTTCCTTGGGAAGTGGGGGTGGTGGGGTCTCAGCGAGGGAGCATTCGCCTGGCCTACTGGCATCGCCATAGGTGCCGATGGCACCGCCTACGTATCTGAATGGGACAACTGCCGCGTGCAGGCCTTTGGCACGGTGTATCCGAATCATTGGCGCGGAGAGTACTACGCCAACCCCTGGCTGGCTGAGGCGCCGGTGCTTATCCGTCAGGACGCGGCCATTGACTTCGAGTGGTTGGATGACTCACCAGGGCCAGAGGTGCCAGTGGATTACTTCTCGGCACGGTGGTCTCGCCACTCATGGTTCGATGCCGGCAGTTACGGCTTCACCGTCTTCGCGGACGATGGGGTGAAGCTCTGGGTCGATGATCAGCTACTCATCGAGGAATGGCGCACCGAACAGCGAGACACCTTCCGTGCAGTCACTACCCTGAATGCAGGGTATCACCGTGTTCAGATGGATCACTTCGAAGGATGGGGGTGGGCTGCGGCTCAGTTGTCCTGGCAAGCCCGGTCGCCTGACAGCTACGAACCGGACGATACCTGTGATGCAGCTGGCTGGATTGGCGTGGGCAGTCCAGCTCAACGCCATACCCTCGATTGGGCCAGCGACGAGGACTGGGCGAAGTTTAGCGCCACTGCTGGAACATGGTACGAGATTCTCATCTCCAATCCGGGATCCAACGCCAACACGGTGCTGGAGCTATATGGCCCAGGTTGTGGCAGCATTCTGGCCGCCAACGCTGGCTACCCGGGCAACTGGAATGGTTCACGCATTGTCTGGGTAGCCCCAGCCAGTACCACCTACTACGTGAGGGTCAACCCCTTGCGCAGCTACTACACCGGCAGCGGCAGCGACTACGACCTGACAGTGGCTGCCATAGAGCCTCACGGCATCCCTTTGCAGATACGCAACCAGACTGGTGATCTGGCCGCGTACCCTTGGACGGAGGTCTATGTTCCAGGGGCTACATCGCCTACCGCTGTTGACTGGTACGGCATGAGCGGCTACAGCTACCTGGACGTGCCAGACGGCACCTATACCTTGGTGGCAGGCTCTGATGCAGATCACTTCCTCTTGGTGCAACCCAACGTCGCGGCCCCTTCCGCTCCAGTCCTGGACACCAGAGGCACCGTGAGCGTAGACGTGCGTGCCTATCAACGAGATGGAAGTCCTTTGACAGGCTGGAACACAGGGGTTTTCCTTCGGCCCTACTACGGCAGCTACGGCCTAGTGGGCTTGCCTGATGACGACGGCTACCTCCACGTGGATGCCACCCCTGGCACCTACAACGGTTTCGTCTGGAGTGGCGACTATCTCTACGATCTGGTGCGGCCCAACGTGGGCATCTGGGGCCCGACGACGCTCACCTTCGATGCCCGCACCATGCCCACCGGGCAGATCGACGTGTCTCTCCCTGCAACGGATAGGGCTCGTTTCGTGCCCCAGGGGAGCCATACCAGCTATGCTTGGAGTTTCTATGTCTACGATGGCGATTCCGTCATCCTCTCGCCCGACAGCTACTCTGTCATAGGTTCGCTGTTTAACAACACAACAGCGGGAGGATGGTGGTACTATGGCTTCTCCGCTCCGGAACCCCTGGTCGTGACCACTGGAGGCACGACCCACTTCCAGGGAGGGGGAACCTTCTCGGCCTCTACCAGCGCAGAGCCATCCACCGTCCAGCCTGGTCAGGAGGTGACCATCACCAACACCTTCCAGGATGGCTTCGCCAACCGCCTCACCTACGTCGAGGCCTATACCCCTACCCTGGCTGCCGGTGTACAAGGGGAGGTGCAGGACAGCCCCCTGCCCAGTCCGTTCGGTGAAAGACCAGCCCTGGGAGGGGACGTCGGTGTTGCAGAGGGGGAAAGGGGTTTGGGCCGCCCACTGGCGCAGAAGATGGTGCAACCCATGCCTCACGCCGGCGCGGCTGTCAGCAAGCCAGATTCCCTTGTGGCGCGTCCGGCCGCCTGGGGCTATATCTACCCCGTAACGACGGTGTGCAATCCCAACGGCCAAGTGGTTTTCCAAGAGAACACCTGGCGAGGCTTTTCTACCATCGACTTCACGCTGCTGACCTCGGCTACGGAGGGCGTCTACATCATCAATGCCAGCCTGGATACAGGGCCACATCAGGGAATTGTCCAAGGAACAAGTGGTTTTTGGGTAGAACCAACACCGACTGATACGCCGACGCCGACACCAACGCCAACTGACACTCCGACTCCGACGCCTACTCATACACCGACACCAACGCCAACATCTACGCCGGCAGGGACAAAGGTCTATCTGCCTGTCATTCTGAAAGCATATTCAGCCGCCTGCGCTCGCTACGAGCCTAACGATTCCATTTGCGATGCCCACGGCCCACTTGTATCAGGTCAGGCTTACTTCGCCTACGTCTGCGAAGGGGACGCCAATGACTACTACTACTTCGACATCAGCACCCACAATCCCATCACTATGGACCTGACTGGTATTCCGGATGGAGCTGACTATGACCTGTTTCTCTATGATCCGTCGAAGACCGTAGTTGAGGAGTCACGGGCAAGTGGCAGTGGTGATGAGCACATCAGTCATGTGCCGTCTGTCACTGGTTCGTACTACGTCCGGGTCTGGCCCTACACTGGGTACAGCGAGAGCACACCATATCAGTTGGTCGCAAGATTCGAGTAGAGATCAGATGCAAGCTGACAGGCAAGGATTGGCTGAGCCGGGAATACTTCCAAGGAGATCTCGTCAATGGTATCCAAACGATTGAAGCACTACGAGATCCTGCACAAGATAGGTGTGGGCGGCATGGCCACGGTGTACCAGGCACGTGACACCCGTAGCGGCGCTATCGTGGCCATCAAAGTGATGCACCCGCACCTGGCGGAGAATCAGCGATACGTCGAGCGGTTCCACCGCGAGGCTCGAACAGCGATGGCCTTGGACAGTCCCTACGTGGTACGAGTGCTGGAGTTCGCCCACGAAGGGGGCGTTCATTTTCTGGTCATGGAATACGTCGCCGGAGCGACGGTGCAGCAGCTCATCCAGGAACGAGGGGCCCTCCCCATTCATCAGGCCGTAGACATCGCTGCTCAAGTGGCTTCGGGACTGCACGCTGCGCACCAGCATGGCATTGTGCACCGCGACATCAAGCCCCAGAATGTCATGATCACGCCGGATGGAACGGTGAAGATCATGGACTTCGGCATTGCCCGAGCGACTGGTATGGGCACCCTGACCCAGACGGGGTTGTTCATGGGTAGTCCGCACTACGTTTCGCCGGAACAGGCGGAGGGGAAGCGGGTTGACATCCGCTCTGACATCTACTCCTTGGGCATCGTGCTTTACCAGATGCTGACCGGTATTGTGCCATTCAGCGCCGACACGCCCTGGGCTATCATGCGTCAACACCTGGATCGCGAACCGGTACCTATCCATCGTCTGCGGGTGGATGTTCCACCAGATGTGGAAGGGATAGTGAACCGAGCGTTAGCCAAGAACCCTGTTGATCGTTATCAGACCCCTGCAGAGATACACACGGCTCTGCGGGCGATTCAGTCGCCGAGCACGGCCGTCCGCCAGGAACTGGCCACCATCGTTGACCTGCGGCCACAGGCCACTCCTCCACCTGTGACTCCGCCACGTCGTAGGCCGCTAGCCTCGAAGCAGCGGGTCTGGGCCGCGATCGGTGCCGGAGCGCTGGTGGTAGCGGCAGCCAGCGCGTGGATAGTGTCTTTGAATGGGTGGAGACTGCCACTGACGCCCACTCCATTGCCTCTCCCTACCGTAGCCACGCGGATGGAAAACCCGACCGAGGCACCTTCGGGTTCTCCGCGTGCGCCTACGAACACTTCCACAAGGGCCGCAACACCCCAGCCGGGTCTGGCATCATCTCCTACTCTCACATCTACAGCGTCGCCGACGGCGACACCGACTTCCACACCGACACGCACATCATCGCCGACCCACACCAGCACCCCAACGCGCACGCGAACACCGAAGCCAACGGCCACGCCGAAGCCGTCGCATATGCCAACGCCCACTTCCGTGCTACCTACTGACACGTCAACCCCGTTGCCGCCGTCGGACACGCCTGTACCGCCCACCGATACGCCTAGGCCGCCAACGCCCACTCTGGAATCGACCAAGCCGCCGTTGCCCACAGACACACCGGAGCCAGAGCCGACAAAACCGCCATTGCCCACAGACACGCCAGAGCCAGAGCCGACAAAACCACCTTTGCCCACGGACACTCCGGAGGCCAGTCACGCTGCATGAGGAGTCTGAGATGATCTGCGGAATCAGAGTTTCTGCCAAGGCGACATCGCGAATGGTAATGAGCTGTGTCGTCGTTGTTGTCATAGCGCTTTTGGTGTTGCTCATGTGGGAGGGAATGCTCCTTGCCTATTCGTATCAGGTTGAGATAGGAGCATGGGGTCAGCTACGCTCGACAGATCCACGGGGCCTTGCGGCTGCTGGATTGCCCGTGGGGGATGGCGCACTCCTATACGCCGCGTCCGCACCTGCCGACGACGAACCACGCACAGTGCTGGGATACCGCACCTATTCCGGACCAACTCTGGATGGGAATCTGGACGAGTGGGCTGCGGTACCTGAGACCACCCTCACCGCCAGCACAGCCCGGTGGTATCACGATCAGCAGGGAGGATCCCCCCCAACATGGCAGGATGCGAGCCTGACGCTGCGGGCCATGTGGGACAGCCAGCACCTCTATTTCGGGCTGCATGTCAACGACGATGTGCTGGTGCGGGACAGCGGCAACCAGATATGGCGGGACGATGAAATAGAGATCTGGGTAGACGGGAACGGGGATGGCGATACCTGGTCCGTCTACGACCATCAGTACACCTTCAACACCGATGGGACGGTCACGGACAAAGGGATCTCGACGGACTTGCAGGTGGCGATGCGAGAGGTGCCTGGTGGCTGGGACGTTGAAGTCGCTGTGCCCGCTTCGCATCTCCCACCAGGAAAGTTGGCAGAAGGCAACCAGATGCGCTTCACTTTTGGCTATCGCGATGATGACGACGGTGGGACTTGGGAGCATCGCTTCGTGTGGGAGGGAGACGACCAGAACAACAACACTGCCGTCGGCTACGGCTATCTGCTGCTGAGAGGCCCGGCCGCGACCCCGACGCCCACTGTCACCCCTACGCCGACCGCTACGTCCACTCCGACTGCTACCCCTACTCGGACGCCGACTGTCACGCCGACAGCAACCACGACACCCACTGCCACGCCACAGGGCGAGCCCGACCTGTCAGCCTCCACCAAATCTGCGTCTCCCGAAATCGTGGACTACTTCCAGGACGTCACCTATACGGTCGTGCTGCGCAACAATGGCGACGGCCCAGCAACAGTCCATCTGACCGATGTGCCGCCATTGCCTTACAAAGCCGCCAGTGCAGTCGGTGGCATCTGGTGGGACGATACTGCTGGCGCCATCAAGTGGCAAGGTACCCTCGCAGTTGGTGAGTCGCGTCTCTTCATGTTCGAAGTATACGGACCAGCGCCACCCATCCCACATGACACCATCTACACTAACGAGGTGACCATAGACGACGGCGTTCATCCGCCCTTCGTGCGCAGCGCCAGCGTCCTGGCCAATCCCTGGCCCACGGCCACGCCCACACCAACTCACACACCGACTCCGACAGCCACGTTAACACCGACCTGTACGGCCACACCTCTCTCGATCCAGTTGGTGGTCTATCTGCCCATTAACTTGAGAACGTACTCAGCGGCCTGTGCTCGCTACGAGCCCAATGACTCGATCCATGATCCCTACGGCCCGCTGGTGTCAGGCCAGCTCTACTTCGCCTACATCTGCGAAGGAGATGAGAACGACTATTACGACTTCGGGATTGGCACGCTCAATCCCATCACCGTAGATCTCACCCAGATTCCAGATGGCGCTGACTATGACCTGTTTCTCTATGATACCAGCAAGGTCATCGTCGCCGAGTCGCGTCAGGGGGGCAACGGTGATGAGCACATCAGCTACGTGCCCACCGTCGCCGGACGCTATTACATCAGGGTTTGGCCTGACGTCGGGTATAGCAACACCACCCCATATCAACTGGTCGTTGTCTACAGCTAGGCCAATGAGCGCTATCCCTGACCTACGGAGACGAAAATGAGCCAGTTTGTTGATCGGACTCTAGGTCAATATCAGATCGTGGAGGAATTGGCGCGGGGTGGCATGGCTGTCGTCTACAAGGCGTATCAGCCCAGCCTGGACCGCCATGTGGCGATCAAGGTACTGCCAGCTTTCTTCGCCCAGACGCCAGGCTACCTGGAACGCTTTCGCCGAGAGGCCAAGGCCATGGCCAGGCTGAGCCACCCGCACGTCGTCGAAGTGCTGGACTACGGCCAGCAGGATGACACCACCTACCTGGTGATGATGTATCTAGATGGGGGGAGCCTGCGTGACCGATTGGGCCAGCCTCTGCCCCTGGAGACAATCGTCCGCTGGATGGAGCAGATCGGCAGCGGCTTGGCCTATGCGCACGAGCAAGGAGTGGTGCATCGCGATATCAAACCGGGCAATATCCTGTTCACCAGCGATGGCCGCGCCATGCTGAGTGACTTTGGCATCGCTAAACTGCGAGAGGCTTCGCCGCTGACCCGCACGGGCACCGGCATGGGTACACCAGAGTACATGTCACCAGAACAGGGGGTGGCGGCTAAGGGTGTGGATCATCGCAGCGATATCTACTCCCTGGGAGTGACCCTCTACCACATGGCTACGGGCGATGTGCCCTTCCGTGCTGAGACTCCCTTTGCCACCCTGCACCATCATCTTCACACCCCCTTGCCTCCACCGGAGACGCGCAATCCTGGCATCGCGCCGGCCCTGGCCGCGGTGATCAAGAAGGCGCTGGCCAAGCAGCCTGAGCAGCGTTTTCAGAATATGCAAGAGTTGCTGGATGCTTTGCAGGCCGCCGCTGCAGCCCCTGACTACATGCCTGCAGGCATCAGGACATTGGAGCCTCCAACGATTGTGGACACGAGGACTCCTGGCCCGCTCCGCAAGGAACGGCGGCGCTGGCTTTGGGCGGTGGTTGCCGTGTCGCTGATCATTCTCCTGTCGCTTGTCGCCTTTGTGCTCTTCCGCCGCAGCCATGAACGACAATGCGAACTGCACTATAACCGGGGCATCACCTATCTGAATCAAGCGGACTGCAAGCTGGCGCTTTACGAGTTCGATGAGGTGCTCACTACGTGCGCCGATTTTGAGGACGCGGCGGCTAAGCGGACCGAAGCGGAGCAGGCCTGCAATGTGGACGACTGGTATGATCAGGGGCGGGAAGCGCTTGAGGTGGGCAACTGGGCAGATGCGGACGAATTCCTCGGCAATGTCTACGAACTCGACCCCGATTATCGTCAGGTAGTGAACAAGTTGCTCACCGCTCGCGTGAGCTACGCGGAGCAGTTGCTGGCTGAGGGCAATCTTCAGACAGCATTGCGGGTGTTCGACATGGCCCTGTCAGTGAACCCCGCGGCGGCCGAGGTGCAGAGCAGACATGACATGCTCAGCCTCTATCTACA
>Ga0075114_10000668_pt1 | contig 20400 bp, 20 predicted proteins | sample AntAceMetag02UKM_FD_69784 | JGI IMG/M metagenome (GOLD analysis project Ga0075114, IMG submission 69784) | Saline lake microbial communities from Ace Lake, Antarctica - Antarctic Ace Lake Metagenome 02UKM | ecosystem: Environmental > Aquatic > Non-marine Saline and Alkaline > Saline | place... | reverse complement strand
GCTTCTAATTTTACAGGAGCAGCATACATTTCATTTGGACCAGATTTATTTTACGATTATTATGTTTTAAACCAATTCGCCGACTGTAAAGTTTATGTTGCGGAGGTTGATAGTTTTGGACAATCTGAGCTTTGGGATTTGTATGAATTTGAAGGGTTAGATCAATATGGTTATTTAAAATCAGAACGTATTCAGATGACAGTAGTATTAGCCGAAAAGGGTGTATCTTCAACATATGAGAAAATACCTGTTCAGTCTCAGTATCGAGACGCACATCTCTGGTCAACATATAAAAAAGGTCAAGAACTATTAATGTCATCAACAAGAAAGCCATTTGTAGGGTCCGGCATCACACTACAAGAAAAAAGCAGATCAAAAAAACGATCTTTTATCAAATTAATATATTCAAGATTCAAAGAAAAAGGACTCATTTGGATCATTGGAAAAGCTATTCGCAAATGTATTGCACACATTAAGCAACGAGGGAAGAAGGACATTAACGGCTTTAGATATTTAGGTAAAATTTGAGTGAACATAAGAGACTATCCCGTGAAAATCACCAAACAAAGCTTAAACAATAAACATACAGCCAGCCCTATGTCCTTCATAAAAGAACCATAAGTATGTCAAAATATCATGAACCAGTAGTGGCAGGACAGATGGGAATGACATGGAGTTTGATAGCTGTTTTGTCGTCGATTTCTTCTGTCTGGGTATCACCCAAAGCTCCATATTTCGGGATACTGATAGCACAGAGGAAATATAAGCAGTTAGACAAGCTTTTCTGGCGTCTGGTGATTATTGTCACTACCGTAGCCAGTCTGGGGGCATTATCTATTTGGTCTTTAGTCTTTATTCTCTATAAGGTACAATTTTCTCTAATTACTCGTATCCTTCCACCCTTGCCAACGGGCCTTTTTTTACTGGCAACAGTTATTATGGTTATATCCGTACCTTTTTCTGTTTATCTTCGTGCACATAAGATGGAGCCATTGATGGTTTTGTCAGTTATAAGCGGGGTCGCACTATGCGCAAGCAACCTTACTCTTGGAAAGTATTTTGGCGCAACCGGCATGGCCGCGGGGTACCTGGTTATGAATATTTTGTTAATTCCGTTTGTATTTCTGATCTGGTATCGATGCAGGGCTAAGTGGCATGGATTATAATTTAAAAAAAGCAATAAAATCGAACATAGAAAAATTACCGTTGGGATCAACAGTTCTTCTTCCCTGTTTGAAATTTATTTATTTATTTTTTATTTATAAGCCCTTACATATACGCTCCAAATATCTAAAAAAAAGGACAGAAATTAAGGAAGCAAAAGAAATATTGAAAGCTTGTCAGTTAAGCCATGTAAAAGAAGTTATCGTTATTTATGATTTACTCTCATCCCCCCCAACGTATGGTGATTTTCTATATGTTGTCATGTTGGCGCGATATTTTTTTTTGTTTAAGAAAAAAGTTAATTTCTGGATCATCAATTCAGAATTCCGTTATGATACAAGAGAAGCTTATTCAGTTAATGAGATCCAGAAATTCATAAATAATATTTTAGAAATTCCCCAAGTACTTTTGAATTTTGGTAATACGATAGATATTAAAACTTATACATGGCCTGAAACCTTATCTCTTTTAGACAAATACAAAAACAATGCTTCAAGTTATATTTGCTTTAAACAGTTGGTTACCGAAAGAAAAGCAATCTATTTGCATTGTTTTAATGTAATAAATTATTTATTCAAGTTGGGACCCAAAATCGAACATAAAAAGTTTTTATTATTTGCTGAAGATCTTTTGTCCTATTTAAACATCGAAATACCTCGAATTCCATATATTACCTGGCATGTCCGCTATTCAACAAAATGGGGATTCAATAGAAATTTAACCGATGATGAATTTGCGAGAATTTATGCCTCTTTGAGCACCCTTTTTCCTGATCACAAAATTATGATTGTTTCAGATGAAATTGGATGTGGCTTTTTTAAAAAGTTATCTTTAAAAAAGAATTTGGGTCTTATTTTTTCCAAAGATTTTTCTCATACCTTTATGGGCGATGCTGCGTTAATTCTCAAAAGTGATTACTTTTTTGCCCTTAGAGGAGGCGGCATTAGCGCTATTCCAATATTTTCCCAAATGCGTTATGGAATCATCGCCACTCCTGTACATGAATCAACCCAAAGTAAAAACAAAATCGCTTTATGGTCAACAAAAGAACAAGTGTTTAAAAATGCTGCCAAAGGCATGCCGGATGATATATTTCTATCTAAAAGTATGAAAATAAAATGTCAGAATGTTGAGATACAGATGAACACAGATTATAAGACTTTAAAATAAAAAATCCGTTTTTATCTGTAAAAATCTGCGTCCCAATTGAAAAAGGAGAAAGTAAAATGTTTACTTTTATCATTGGTGAGATCGGCTGCAACCACAAAGGCGATATGGATATTGCACATGAGATGATTATGGTTGCGGCTCAGTTTTGTAAGGTAGATGCAGTAAAGTTTCAAAAAAGAACAAATAAAGAATTGCTAACACCTGAGGAGTATAATTCTCCTCATCCCAACTCTATCAATTCATACGGTAAGACCTATGGGGAACACCGTGAATCCTTGGAGTTTAACGTTGAACAACATATTCAACTGAAAGAGTGGTGTAAAGAATGGGGAATAGAATATAGCACGTCTGTTTGGGACCTGACAGCCGCAAAGGAAATGGCGGGTTTAAAGCCGAAGATGCTGAAAATCCCATCAGCATCAAATCTTGATTTCAATATGTTAAGGTGGTTATTGGATAATTATGCAGGAGAAATTCATCTTTCATTAGGAATGACAACCAGACAGGAAGAGGACCGGATAGTTGATCTATTTGAGAAATATTCAAGGAACAAAGATCTTATCTTATACGCTTGTACCTCAGGATACCCAGTTCCATTCGAGGATATATGTTTGCTGGAAATTTCAAGACTAAGTGATAAATTTGGTTCCAGAGTAAAGGCTATCGGCTTTTCAGGCCACCATTTGGGTATTGCGGCAGATACGGCTGCTTTGGCTCTTGGCGCTACATACTTTGAGCGGCATTTTACACTTGATCGTACTTGGAAGGGCACAGATCATGCGGCAAGTTTGGAACCGGATGGTATGCGCAGATTGGCAAGGGATATCCGAAATGTTTCAAAATCGCTCAAATACAAGCAAGAGGAAATATTGGAAATAGAAGTGGTCCAACGACATAAGCTGAAGAGGAAAATAAGTGGCAAAAAATAACGTTGCATTAGTGCCTTTGCGTGGAGGCTCCAAAAGCATTCCAAAGAAAAATATTAAGCTTATTGCGGGTCAACCGCTATGTGCATGGGTACTGAGAGCTGCAATAGCGTCCGGCATATTTAGCAAAGTAGTTATATCGACGAATTCGAATGAGATTGCCGATGTAGTGAACAAGCTGCAATTGGGCGTTGAGGTTATCGAAAGGCCTGATCATTTGGCTACAGATACGGCGTCAACGGAATCGGTTATGCTTCATGCCGTCGAGAACCTTGATTTCGATGTGCTGACAACGATACAGGCGACCTCGCCGTTGGTGCTGCCAGATGATTTTACTTTGGCTTATAAGAAAATGTGTGAAGAAAACCTGGATTCTATTGTAACGGGGGTGAGAACCAAACGGTTTTTTTGGGAAGATAATGGAAAGCCTCTTAATTATGACCCACAAAAGCGGCCACGCCGGCAGGACTTTCAGGGCGTAATCATGGAAAATGGCGCTTTTTATATGACAAAACGAAGTATACTGAAAAAATACAAATGCCGCTTGGGCGGTAAAATTGGTGTTTACGAAATGGGGGCGGATTCTGCTGTCGAAATAGATGAACCCGAAGACTGGTGCAAGGTAGAAAAATTGCTTATAAAGAGAAAATGGAAGACCGATTTTCGTCTTCAAAATATTAAATTGCTTGTAGTCGATGTAGACGGGACATTAACCGATGGCGGCATGTATTATTCATCAGAAGGCGAGGCATTGAAAAAATTCAACACACGAGATGCCAAAGGCTTGGAATTGGTTCGCAAGAAAGGGATTGAAGTTGCTTTGATGACAAGTGAGAATTCTGAAATTGTTGCAGCCAGGGCGAGAAAACTTGGCATAAACCATTGCTATTTAGGAATAACAAACAAGAAAACTTTGCTTGGTGAAATAACAAAAGAGATGGGGATGACACTTTTAAACGTAGGCTATATTGGTGACGATCTTAATGATCTGGAATGTATGAAAGCTGTGGGGTTTTCTGCAGCACCATGCGATGGTGAAAGCGAGATTCTGGATGTTGCAGATTATATAAGTGCTAAGACAGGTGGAAAAGGAGCCGTGAGAGAGATCTGTAATTTGATACTTTCAGCCGGCGCCGAACTGAAATCGAAGGGTAGAGATAGGTAGGAGTTTTGTAAGTTCAGTTCACTGATTGAGAAAAAATATGTTGTATCGAAAATTCAAGAGCATTGCATTGCAGACAATATTGTTTCCTATCAATCAGTCTGAACGGAAACGATTGAGGTTAGTTAAAGGGATTCACAAAGACAGAAAGCGTTGCTTTTTAATTGGAAATGGGCCATCAATTAAAAATCAAGACCTTACTCTATTGAAAGATGAAATCGTTTTTGTAGCAAACCACTTTGTTTTGCATGAACAGTATGAGGAAATTTCGCCCACATACTATTGTGTGTCTGACCCCAGATTGTTCATTAAAGGCACAAATCGTGAATGGGGCGAACTAATGATGAAGAAGACAAAGTCCACGATAAAATTTTTTCCTTTGAGAGCAAAATGGGCTGTGCAAAGAAGCAAATATTTCGTGGGCAATGAAATTTATTATCTGAACTATATTGGGCATAAAAAAATCTGGGAACAAAATACGATGAGTCTCAATATTGAAAAAGGAGTTTATACTGGAGACACTATCATTGTCGATTTCTGTTTGCCCCTTGCATTTTACATGGGCTTTCTGGAAATTTATCTGCTTGGGTGTGACTCTGATTATGGTTTAGAATCTGCAGAAGACTATTCAGAAGGTTATTTTTATGACCCCTCGAAGACTACCGCCCTCCGACAAACTAAGGAATATCATAGGAAAAAATGGTACAATAATATTATTAAGTCATATGAAGTAGCTGAGAAAAACTTTGCTAAGAGAAGTCGCAGTATCTATAACGCAACACATGGCGGAAAACTTGAAGTTTTCCCTCGAATTGAATATGAGACGGTGATAAGAGAATCTTCAAGAACGGATGGCAGGTAGAACAATAGGTGATGGAAAAAGTAGCTGCAGTAAAATCAATGTACAAAAATGTTGACCATAACTTAGCAAAACTTATCGGTCTTGCAGGTGGAACCCCAGTCAGTTCCGGCGATATGTTGGCTATTAAAATCAACATGTGTGACGCAAGGCCCCCTGAGACAGGCACGATCACCCATCCGATCTTTCTTGATGCGCTGCTGAGGTATTTGCGGGAAAATTATGAAGATCTGAACATTTATGTTGTTGAAAGTGATGCAACTGTTGTCCTTGCTGACGAATTTATCAAATGGTTTGGTTACATGCCTGTTTTGGAAAGATGGGGTGCCAAATGGTTTAATCTTAGCAAGGATGAAATAATCAATACTGAAATAAAAGGTAACTTTTTGAAGTCTGTGTCAGTCCCTAAAATTCTTAAAGAGGCTAAACTGATCAGCCTGTCTAAGCTAAAGACGAATTCATTAAGTAAAATAACCTGTAGCCTAAAAAATCAATTCGGTTGTTTACCAATCCGGCAAAAAAGTATTTATCATGATCATTTATCAGAGGTCATTGTGGACGCTAATTTAGCTATGAAACCAGTATTCTCTATCGTTGATGGTATCCTCGCAATGGGTGGGGCAAGAGGGCCTTCTTTTGGAACACCTATACATGCTAATATTATTTTGGCAGGCCATGATCCTGTTGCCGTGGACAGTGCTTGTGCAAAAATTATCGGGTATATGCCAGAGAAGGTAAAACATATCAAACTTGCAGAGAAGTGCGGGTTAGGGTCTATCAAACACAAATTAACAGGTGATAAAATTTCGTCAATAGATTTCGAGATTGATAAGCTAACCGCTGTTCAATCTTTTGTGGCTGATAAAATAAAAAAAATCATGCGTCAAAGTTCTAGGAGTAAATGGAAAAAGAAAAAATAAATATCGCGATAATCGGAGCCGGCGCTATCGCCAGGCGTGCCCATCTGCCGGCCTGGAAAACAATTCCTGATGCCAATGTTTCTTGTATTGTCGATGTTGATCAAAACCTTGCCCAAAAAGTTGCGGCAGAGTTTGATGTTGACAGGACGACCGATGATATCCAAATGGTATTGGATGATAGTAGTATTGAGATTTTGGATGTCTGCACACCAACTCCGACTCATCATAAAATTATGCTTGATGCCATTGAAGCAGGTAAACATATTATTTGTGAAAAACCTTTGACCAGTTCATTGAAAGATTCAATTGATATATACAACAAATATAGAGAGAATACCGAGAAGCGCAAAATTTCACTTATTTACAACTGGCGATACCAGGACAACATACGAGAGGCGTTGAACAGACGTCTCGGAAAGAAACCTGTTGGCGATTATATCAGTTTACACGGAACGGCTTTTTCACATATTCCGGTTGGCTGGACATCCAATACCTGGCTATACCATGAATCTGCTGTTTTATATGACTTTACTCCACACTTGATTGACGCTGTGCAATGGCTTGTTGACAAGCCGGCTGGCACTGTGTTTGCCCATGGAAAAGAATTTACAGAGAATGCAAAATTCTTGTCGTCTGCACAAATTATTATTAAATACGAAAATGGTCCCACGGCAATCTTGGATACTTCATGGGAAATCAACAGTAACCAGTTTAATATTGACGTTTATGGAAACTGCGGACATCTCCATATTGATTTCAAGAGGGATAATTTCTTTGAATTTCATGGGGCGATGACTCCACTTGATGAACTTCGTTGCTTTGTCAAGAAAATGAAAAATATTGCCAATGGAATTGTCCGGAAAAACATATCCACCAAGATGCTTCTTGCCTATCGTCCACTCTTTAATAATTTCATCCAAGCCATAAAGGAAGATAACGAATCTCCTATGCCAATTGAGCGGGAGATATGGGTTGGCACTATCTTAGAAGCAGCCAAGATTAGTATAAAGGAAGGAAATCCGATCTCCTGCAGAGAACTTTTGACCAATGTGCGTGATTTACACAAAAACTCTTAGAGCAGATGACCATATCTACCCAACAATTAAGAAGAACTTTTCATGCTTTCCAATGATAACTGATAAAAGAAATAGAGCGGAATTACGTTCGCTGAAATCTGTGGGTATAGGAAGGAAAGTGGGAGTGGTTCTTTTGTGCTCAGTCTATATACTTGGGGTAACGAGTAACCTTTATTTGACAAGAATAAACCCAGACCTCAGGGATATTTTGTTTTTGTTGACCGGGTTTGATATTATAATAGTTGGAGTTTATCTAATTATTATTTGTAGAATTGTACAAAGAAGATTATTTAAGCACAATGTGTTGTTTTATATGTATGCTGTGTCAATACTTTTTATACAAGTTTATTTCCATAAGTTAGACATGACGATTTACATGAGACTTTGTGCTTATATAATAAGCGGTTTTTTCTTATTTGTTATTATTGGTCAAATATTATATTTTGAGAGATATTTATTGGATAATTTTCTGAAGTTTGTAGCTTATTCTTGTGCTTTTTTGGGTGCAACAGCGATTATTTCTAATTTTGGAGCGCCAACCTTTTTCTCTCTACCATTTTCTGATAAATTCCATTACGGTGTGTTAGGGCTTCATGGTACAGGTGGTATTCTGGAACATCCAAACACCTTAGGCACGGAGATGCTATTTGGAATAGGGTGTTCCTGCTATCTTTTTATGAGAGAACGGAAGTATATTTACCTAATCTTGTTAGCATTCGCCGGATGTGGCTTATTATTAGGGTTTCATCGTGGCCCCTGGTTAGCCTTTTTCTTAGCAGTTTCGGTTTGTACCGTATCTATATTCAACATTCCGCGTAGGAAACTGTTAATTTATTATTCTATATCAGCGCTAATGGTTTATGCAATCTTATTTGGCCTGTATGAGTATGCATTGAAATCGGATATATTGTATGGTTTTTTAAGGATTGAGCAACGTATGTCAGGAAGAGGCGAAATGTGGCCAATTGCTATTGAGTTAATCGAAAAATCACCATATAAAGGTTATGGTTTTCTTTCCTCTGATTATTTGAGATGGATGTATGTATGGTATGATCCAGGCACCAGCGGATTTCATAATGTAATTCTGGATACAGCCTTGGGTTCAGGGATGCTTGTTTGCTTCTTTTATGTCCTGCTGTTGATCATTCCCTTTTTACGGGCTCTATTCTGGAGTGAGGATTCTGACTTAAAGAAACTGCTTATATTTATTACAGCGGCAATATTGGTTTCTGTTTGTTTTGTAAATTATAATATTGGTGGATTACGTTCAACTTCTATGCTTGTGGCAATTTTGCTGGGGGTAGCATACAATGCAGGTAGAGAGAAAAAAGTGGAATCTTTCGTCGAAAAGAAGATGCCAATTGGTGTCTTTCCTGATTATCACCTACAACCGAAAAGATGATTTGACTGAGGTTATGAATTGTCTTCTAAAGCAGACTTATCAGCCCCTTGAGATCATTGTAGTGGATAACAATTCAACGGACGGGACTGACAAGGTATTTGATAGGATGTTTGACTTGCCGCATATCAGATACTTCAAAATGTCTGAAAACTTGGGGGTAAGTGGTGGAAGAAACGTTGCAATTAAGAAAGCAACTGGTGAAATATTGATAACCATTGATGATGATGCAATTTTGGAGGATCCAGAGGCAACAACCAAGATAGTAAAAAAGTTTAGCGAAGAACCATACGTCGGTGTGCTTGCATTCAAGATCGTAAACTATTTCAGCGGTAAGCTTCAAAAGAATGCATTTCCCTGTAGAGATAAGAAGAGAGACCCCGACAGGGAATTTGAGACTACATGGTTTATTGGCGCTGGTCATGCAATACGAAGAGAAGTTTATGAGACTGTTGGTATTTATAGGGATTATTGGCCCTGGGGCAGCGAGGAGTATGATCTTGCACTTCAGACTGTGAATTTAGGGTTTAAGATAGTCTACTTTCCAAAAGTTGTTGTACGACACAAAATCTCGCCGGCCGGACGTATAAGTAATTTAGGAAGATTTAAAGCAATTGCACTTAAACACCGGCTCAAAGCAGCTATACTAAATTTGCCGTGGTATTCAGTTCTGACTATGCTATTAGTTCGTTCTGTTCAGGTTCTCTTTGTGACTCGATGTAATTTTTACTCATTAGCTTTGGCCTATTACTGGCTGATCCGAGATTTGCCAAAAATGATAAAACAACGTAAATTGATTTGCAAAAAAGCGGTTCGTAAGCTTCGAGCTTTAAAAGGCCCATTATATTTCTGAACAATATATTCTGCTGTTAATCACCTCAAAGATGTAGATGTTTAGTGTGAACTTAATTCCCTTGGGGTTTATTCCCCGCTGCTTGCGGCGTAAAATGCCGGTGTGAACGAATACATACATAAGAGTCATAATGTAACGGTATTGATATACCATTTGGTGTTTCCGGCCAAGTATAGGTGTGTAGTATTTGATGATCAAGTGGATAATGTTCTGGAGGAAGTTTGTATAGATATCGAGAAGCGATATCAGATGAAGTTCTTGGAGATTGGTACAGATAAGGATCATGTTCATTTTCTGGTGCAATCTATTCTGACATACATTGTGACTAAGATCGTAACGATGGTAAAAAGCCTCACTGCACGAGAAGTGTTCAAGCGCTGTCCCCAGGTGAAGAAGAAAATATGGGGAGGCGAATTCTGTGGGGACGGTTACTTCGCAAGCACTATCGGGAAGCATGGGAATGAGGATACGATCGGCAATTATGTGAAAAATCAAGGAATGGAATATCAGAAATTGCATGAAGATCGGCAATTATCGCTCTTCTAATACCCCGTCCGCTTGCGGCGGGGTAGTTTATTTTTACAATCGAAAATTCGGTCTCATTACCATGTTTTGGCTTCAAAACAGCCTCGGAAAAGGCTATTTTTGAGGTGCCCAACCCGGTTTTTGATCTCCGGGCGCACCTCATCACATCAAGCCTCCCACTTCAATATTTCGAAGATCTGACAAAAGTTGAAAGAAGTGATTGGAAGATAAATAGGACCGAATGACATTTTCGAGAAACTCGTGAATGAAAGGAGATTTCTAAGATGAAGAAAGTCTATGTTGGCATGAGTGCGGATTTGTTGCACCCAGGTCATATAAATATCCTTAAACACGCCGCAAAGCTGGGAGAAGTGACAATCGGATTGCTCACGGATAATGCAATTGCCGGCTACAAACGTCTGCCATACCTTAGTTTTGATCAAAGGAGGGCTGTCATAGAGAATATAAGGCACGTAAAGACCGTTATACCTCAGGCAACCTTGGACTACACTGAAAACTTGAAGAGAATAAAGCCTGATTATGTTGTGCACGGGGATGACTGGCGGAATGGCCCACAGGTAGAGACTCGACAAAAGGTAATTGAGAGTCTAAAAGAATGGGGTGGGAAATTAATAGAAATTCCATACACTGAAGGTATATCGTCTACAAAACTTAACGAGGCGTTAAAAGAAGTAGGAACTACACCGAACATTCGACTGAAGAGATTAAGGCGCCTTATTGAAGCGAAAGAGATTGTTCGTGCTCTGGAAGTTCATAATGGTCTAACTGGTTTAATCGTTGAGAATGTCCAAGTTAATCATAATGGAGGCACAAAAGAGTTCGATTGCATGTGGTCGAGTAGCTTGGCTGATTCTACAGCAAAGGGGAAACCTGATATTGAAGCGGTAGATATGACATCAAGGATGGTTACTGTTAATGATATTTTTGAGGTTACAACAAAACCATTGATTTTTGATGCTGATACAGGAGGCAGACCAGAACATTTCAGATTTACTGTGAAATCATTGGAGCGGCTCGGTGTTTCTGCTGTTATTATAGAAGATAAAATAGGTTTGAAGAAAAACTCACTCTTCGGAACTGAAGTGCCACAGAATCAGGATACGATTGAACATTTTTGTAATAAGATCAGGGGTGGGAAAGATGCCCGGATAACCAGTGATTTTATGATAATCGCCAGAATTGAAAGCTTTATACTGGAAAAAGGTCTTGGTGATGCGTTAAAAAGGGCCGATGCTTATATAGAGGCCGGAGCAGATTCAATAATGATCCATAGTAAAAAGAAAAATCCAGAAGAAATCTTCCAATTCTGTAAAAAATATAATGAATTTAAAACTCGAGTGCCTTTAGTCATCGTACCATCAAGTTACAATAAAGTATATGAAGAGGAACTGGTGAATGCAGGCGCGAATATAGTTATATACGCAAATCACATGCTACGATCTGCTTATCCGGCAATGTTAAACGTTGCTGAATCAATTCTAAAGCACGGCAGATCCCACGACTGTGATAAACAATGTATGTCCATAAAAGAAATACTGAATCTAATTCCGGGTACGAGGTAGGATATGTTGTCACCAGAGATTTTCTTTCATTTTTTCTCCGAAATGGGTTCATCTTTTTTTGCGGGAGTACCGGATTCTTCCCTTAAACATTTCTGCGCATATGTCACCGATCATGTTTCCAAGGAGAATCATGTAATATGCTCAAATGAAGGAGGGGCTATTGGTATAGCTGCTGGGCATTATCTGGCATCCGGTACTATACCTGTCGTCTATATGCAAAATTCAGGCATTGGAAATGCTGTGAATCCTCTATTATCAATTGTGGATAACGATGTTTATTCAATTCCGATTTTGCTTGTTATCGGCTGGAGAGGGGAACCTGGAAAACATGATGAACCCCAGCATAAAAAGCAAGGCAGAGTTCTGCTTCGTATGTTGGAGTCCATGGAAATACCCTATTTAATTATTGATGGCAGTGATGATAATGCAAAGCATGCGGTAGATTCCGCCTATGAATACATGGAAAAGGAAATTTCCCCTTTTGCTTTGGTTGTTAAAAAGGGATCTTTCGAACCATATCCACTGAGTATTGGGGAATCTTTACGATATAATCTTGTTAGAGAGGATGCCGTCAAATTGATCATAGATTCTCTATATTCAGATGATATCGTTATTTCTACTACAGGGATGACATCCCGAGAAGTGTTCGAATATAGGGAAACTGTCTGTCAGGGGCATGCAATGGATTTTCTTACTGTTGGCGGTATGGGCCATGCGTCCCAAATAGCTCTCGGCATTGCATTGCAGAAGCCTAAAAGAAAAGTTTATTGTCTTGATGGTGATGGGGCGCTAATCATGCATATGGGAGCTTTGGCGATTAACGGAATTTCTCAACAAGAAAATTTTGTCCATATCCTATTGAACAATGGTGCTCATGATTCTGTTGGGGGCCAACCGACAGTGGGTTTTGAAATTGATTTTACTCAGATTGCCGCCGCCTGTAGATATAAAACAGTTGTCAAGGTAAGCAAGACGGAAGACATAATTGCTGTACTCAAGAAAGCTAGAAAAGATCTCGGGCCGCACTTTATTGAAGTAAGAGTAAATAAGGGTAACAGAAAGGATATCGGAAGACCAACTGTTGGCCCGGTTGACAATAAAATGGCATTCATGAAATTTGTGCAGGGAAAGTGATGGAGCAGACGATTTATGCAGGAAGACGGTCTGTGGGCAACCTTTCAGGAGTTTTAGCGCGGAATAAGGCCAAAAGGGTCTTTTTGGTGAGAGGGAAAAAGTCTTACAGAATGTCCCATGCTGAAAATGCGTTAAAAAAAATATTCCAGCCTTACGATGTTACGCAATTTTATGATTTTCAGCTCAATCCAAAAATAGTGGATATTCAAAGAGGGGCTAATGTTTTAAGAAAAAACCGTTGTGATTTTGTAGTTGGTGTTGGTGGAGGAAGTGTCATTGACATAGCGAAAGCTGTATCCGTTCTTGCCTGCAATCCTGGGGAGGTGAGTGAATATATTAGAGGTAGGCGCTCATTGAATAAAAGGAAACTCTTAACAGTAGCCATACCAACTACTGCGGGCACAGGGAGCGAATCAACCAGTTTTTCCGTTGTGTACATCGGAAAAACAAAATACTCTTTTGCCAATATATCGATCTTGCCTGATTTTGCAATTCTTGATCCTACTTTCACTGAAAGCATGCCGTCTGCTATCACGGCTTCAACAGGTATGGATGCGCTCTGCCAGGGTGTTGAATCATTTTGGTCTGTAAAATCAACCAAAGAATCAAGGAAACTTAGCTCCAAGGCAATGAGGCTTTCAATTTCATCCCTTGAAAAAGCGGTAAAAAAGCCAGACTACAAAACACGGGAAAATATGCTTAGGGCAAGTAATTTGGCTGGTCAAGCCATAAACATTGCAAAAACAACTGCCGCCCATTCCATCTCCTACCCTTTAACGTCTTTCTTTAACATACCTCATGGCCACGCAGTGAGCATAACTATTCCCCTTTTTTTTGAATTTAATTACGACGTAACAAATGAGACACTCCAAGACAAACGAGGGGTTGAGTTTGTAAAGAAGACAATGAAAGAATTGTTTAGCATATTTAACTGCGAAACCGCTACGGAAACAAAGCAGGCCATGATCAGAATCCTCGAGAGCATAGGGCTGGAAACCAGACTGTCAAACCTTGATATTACAACTAAAGACTTTGACATTATAATAAATAATGGGTTCACGCCTGAAAGAGTTAAAAATAATCCGCGATTATTGACTGAAGCACAGCTTCAAAGAATGCTTTTAGCTATACTATAAACATATTATTAATTTTTTGAAAAGGGATCAATCCCATGAAAGCAAGTAGTGAAATTCCAAATATTAATGAGTTACGCAGGATTTGTCAGAAATCAAAGGAAGGTCATAAAGGTGCATATTATTCAGATTGGTCTGAACGTTTGCCAAGAATCTTTTCCATATATATCACAAATATTCTGCTTAATACTTCTATCACTCCAAATCAAATAACTATTTTTAATATATGTTTAGGTGTTGGTGCAGCTGGTGTACTTTGGCCGATGAAGTGGTGGTCATATCTTATTTATGCTACTATTTATTTTATAACCTCTGTAATTGATTGTTGCGATGGTGAAGTAGCTAGATTTAAGGGGCTCTATAGTAATTCAGGGCGATATCTTGATACATCGCAAGTTACATTGTCAAGAAGCACTATGTTTACTGCCATGGGTATTTTTTACTATATTCATTATGATGAATTATGGGTATTATTAGCTGGTTTTATTGCTTCAAATATATACCTTCTTGCCAAAACGCTTTCATTTACAAAATATCGGGTTATAACATCAAGCACGCTTGCAGACAGAATGACCGGAATGCCACCAGAGAACAAATCTATCCAATCGCTTATGAAATTTGTTTTCGAAATAGTAGTTGTGAAACCTCCTGCAACATATCTTATTTTAATTATAAATGCTATTATACTTTATTTTGTAAAGTTAGATATGATTGGTTTTATACTTGTCGGATTTTCTATTCTACACATTATAGCTATTGCTGAGTTGTTATATGAAGTGGCCATATTGAAGAATCTTGATCTCTAATTTTCAGAATGGGTTTTTAGCATACTATTATGAATCGTATCCAAGCTAAGGTCTTTTTTTATTCTCAGCCATATTATCCTGACATGAACACCACAGCCATTATCATGTCCGATCTGGCGGAAGATTTGGCAGCTTTCGGGCTGGATGTCCATGTTATTTGTGCGCAACCTACCTATCTGATTAGCAAAAAATCTCCTAAAACAGAACAATTCAATGGAGTGAAAATAAAGAGGGTATGGACGTTCCTGTTTAACAAGAATAGGAACATTGGACGGTTGTTTAATAGTGCAAGTTGTTTCTTAAGCATGCTTCGCAGACTGTTTTTTGGGAACAGGAATGATTTTCTGGTGCTTAATACCAACCCGGCTTTGTTGCCTCTTTTAGGTTTTGTTGCCAACAAGCTGAAGAGGCAGAAATACGTTGTACTTATTCATGATCTGTGGCCCGAACTTCCTGTCCAGGTGGGCATGATTTCCAGGAATGGATTCATCTATAGATTGATCGATTTCGTAAATAGGCTTGCTCTCAGGAACGCATCTGGGATTGTGGTGCTCTCAGAGACAATGAAGAATATGATTTTAAGAAAAGTCCCTGAACAGAGGAAGAAGGTTCATGTACTTCCTAACTGGGCTGATCGGAATCGAATCTATCCTGTGCGGAAAGAAGATAATGAAATCTTAAAAAGGATTGGTCTAAAGGATAAGAAAGTTGTCATGTACTCAGGCAATATCGGGCGATATCAACCGATGGAGGTTATGATACAGGCTGCCGGTGAGCTTAGAAACAGGGGCGATATTGCATTCATTTTTGCGGGTGACGGAGGAAAAAAGAAACAAATCGAGCGGATGGCTGCTTCAATGAGGCTTGATAATGTCACTTTTCTTCCGTTCCAGCCTCTCAACCGTTTGGCTGAATCCCTGTCAATGGCAGACCTTTCACTTGTGGGTATTTATCCTGAAAATGAAGGGGTTATCATGCCAAGCAAGTTGTATGGGCTGCTGGCCGTTGGAAAACCGATTATTTGTGTTTCGGGTCCAGAATCGGAAGTTGTCGGAATATTGAAAGCCGCAGATGCAGGCATCCATTCATCTATTGATGACCCGAAAGAGCTGGCGCGGAAGATTGAAGGAATTTTGGATAATGAGATGAGGGCTGATGAAATGGGCGAAAATGGAAGGCGGTATTTTTCTGAACATTTTGAAAGGAAAAAGATTACTCGGCAGTGGAAGGATATGTTAACGAGCATTTAGCCCTTAAATAAGATATCTCACGCAAAGGCGCAAAGATGCAATTTCTCCGTGAATTATGTCAGATTTGAAAAATTATGGAAAATAATGCCAAGATTTATGTGGCCGGGCATCGGGGCCTTGTCGGATCTGCCATAGTCAGGCGATTGGAGGCAGACGGGTACAGCAAAATCGTTACCCGCACGCACGACCAGCTGGATCTTATGGACCATTCGGCGGTTCGGGATTTCTTTTATAGAGAAAGACCCGATTATGTGTTTCTTGCTGCTGCCAGAGTGGGGGGTATTCACGCCAACAATACCTATCCAGCCGAATTCATCTATCATAATCTGACCATACAAAACAATGTCATCCACGAAAGCTATGTAAATGGCGTAAAAAAGTTGATCTTCCTGGGATCTTCTTGTATCTATCCGAGGTTGTCCCCGCAGCCCATAAAAGAAGAATACCTCATGACAGGCCCCCTTGAACCCACAAATTCCCCTTATGCGGTAGCCAAAATCGCCGGGATTGAAATGTGCTGGTCATACAACCGGCAATACGGGACCCGGTTTGTGCCTGTAATGCCCACAAACCTCTATGGGCCAAATGACAACTTCGATCTTGAAAATTCTCATGTTCTGCCTGCCCTCATGCGAAAATTTCATGACGCAAAGATAGGCGAGAAAGATTCCGTCATCATTTGGGGAACTGGAAAATCCAGACGGGAATTCCTCCATGTGGACGACATGGCGGATGCCTGTGTTTTTTTGATGCGAACCCCTTTCGAAGAAAAGATTTTACCCTTCAACCCTTTATGCCCACTGATGAATATCGGTGCAGGTAAAGATGTTAGCATCGTGGGCTTGGCGGAGATTATCCGCGAAGTCAGTCACTTCAAAGGAGAAATGACTTTCGACACAACCAAGCCGGATGGTGTTTCGCGCAAGCTCCTGGATTGTTCACTTTTAAGGGAACTGGGTTGGACAGCGAAGATACCGCTGTATGAAGGGATTAAGTCCACCTACAATTGGTTCCTTGAAGAAAAGTCCTTTTTATCCGCAGATCAGAAAATGAAAGGAAGAGGGGGCAGGGATCGTTCGTCAGGGGAGACTGGCCGGGGCGAGACGGTTGCGAAGTGCGAATGAGTTATGACAAGTGATATGGCCAGGGAGTTGAGGTGTTCCATAGCTTGCAAAGCAGGTCGATTGAGTGGATCGAGTAAAGTGCTGTTTCGACCCAATTGGTCGATCTGGCTTTCTTTCTCAGTCTGCGTATGGACTTTTTCATTAATGTTCGGGTTTATGAGGATCGCTTCAGCAGAAACTGAACGGACTTGTTTTCCATTCGAATTGCACTGGGCAGGGGTTACTGAGCTTTCAGATGAAACAAGGACCATCAAACCAGCGGGAAGCACTGGATTTATCAAAGTTGGTGAAGATGGGCACTATTATTCTGGAAATCAGAAGCTACGATTTATTGGGGTTCAGATTCCGCCAGTGGCTGGGCCGAAGGACGCTGAAATACTGGGAAAGCGACTGGCGGGTTATGGATTCAATTTATGGCGGACATACCCGCCCTATGTAATCCCAGGTGCCAAACAGGCAGTGGATCGTTTTGACGGCTTTTTTGCTGCCATGAAATTAAATGGCATTTACACCTATTTGCAGCTGCATGGCGGTGGACGGCTGTTGAGAACTGCTTCCGGAAACCCAAAGTTTATGGATTTTTTTGGCCTAAGTAAAAAGCACATAAAGGACTTAAAAAAGGGGCGTTGGAATTCCAACCACCCCGATATTTTGTTGGTTTATCTAATGGAACCGACAATCGTTCAGACTGAGCGAAAGTCCTGGCGGTTGTTGCTCGAACATGTAAATTCTTTTACAAAACTGGCATATAAAGATGAACCCGGTATTTTGTGCATTGAGTTGACCAACGAGTGTTATCTCTTAGGCGTCTGGGAGATGGGGATGCTTGGGCTGGGGGTGTTTCCGGAGTATTATGAGGGGTATTTTGGAAAGCTTTGGAATGAATACTTGATCGAGTTGATTCAAAAGGAATTAAACCACGAAGAATCGAAGAACACGAAGAAGAATATTCTTCCTTTGCCGAGTCAAACGGCAAAGGAAAAGCTTTCGCTTAAAAAAGCTGGAAAGGACCTTGTAGAATCCGAAGATCAAATGCGAGGCGTGTTAGAAGCACGTTGGGATGATGGGTCTGGGATTGGGTTGTTGGAGGATGAGGATCCGGTTGCTGGGACTGTAAAGAGGTTGCCGGAGAGGCCGCAGCGGGATAAGGGCAATAAATTCAGTCGGACCCGGACATTGGACTTGATGGCTTTTTATGCCTTTTTGCAGAAACGCTATTTTGAGGAATCGAGAAAATACTTAAGAGAGATCGGCTGCAAGGTGCCTGTTGTGGCGGGGAACTGGAGCCAGTTGAGTCTGCCGGGGTTGGAAACTTTAGAGGGGATGGATGTTGTGGATACACATCTTTATTTTGACATTCCGGTTCCACAAACAAGGCAGGGGAGATATCGAAACCATAATATGTTTGAGACCTATGGTCTGAGGAACAATGAATCGGTTCTGGCAAGCAATGCACTGAAGGGAAAGGCGTTCAGTGTGAGCGAGACCGGTTGGTGCTATCCAAACGAGTATCAATGCCAGTTTTTGCCGAACCTGACGGCCTATGCATCCCTTCAGGATTGGGACGCACTGATTCTGTTTATACATGCTCCGAAACCTGGGGATGGAATCGGGAATGGCAGTTATCCTGATGATTCATTTGAAATGAATCCGCTCACCATGACCCAGGCTTTTATTGCAGCCAGGGTATTCAGGCAGGGACTTGTCAAGTCTGCTGAAAAGGAAATTGTTTTCTCGTATCCTCAAGGTGACGTAAGGTCGCTTTATCTTGAGAGCTTGACCGGGCATGGGGTGTGGCCGGCTGCACCCTACCCGTTGGGCATTTTGAGCAACGAAAATTCTAAGGGCTCACTCCCCTTTGAGATCGCCTTGAAGCATAGAGTTCGAAAGCGTTTTCTTGATGGCGGGCATCTTTCCATCGGGATTGAGAACGGTGGGGGAAAATTACCTGAATTCCGGGAACTCTCCAAGGTGGAACTTAAAGCCCTGGCAGGGCTCAACCAGGCCGATTTCATCGCGTCGGATACAAAAGAAATTTTGTCCGACAAAAGAAGGCAATTGTTACTGGTTGATGCCCTTGAATACAAAACCATTACGGGCAGGCTTGAGGGGCGTATTCGAGTTGACTCCGGTGAATTCAGTGTGGAGATGAGTGAGCCGAGATATGGCTCATTGAGCTTGTTGGCTCTTGATGGAAAGCCGATTCTGGAGTCAGGCCGGATGCTGCTCTCTACAGTGGCAAGAGTGCGAAACACGGGGATGAAATGGGATGAGGACAAACATCATGTGAAAGAATGGGGGAAAGGGCCGGTTCTGTGTGAGAATGTTCCTGGTAAAGTTTCTATCCGGATTGGAGAAGGGAGAAGGCCTGTTGTGTGGGCGTTGGACGGGGGCGGACGGAAGACTCGGAGGGTCCCATGTGAGATGATGGAAGGGAAGGTTAGTTTGGAGATAGGGAGGGAGGAGACTATTTGGTATCTCGTAGAGATAAGGGGTTGGACGTCGGAGATCAGAGGGCGGAGATCAGATGAACTATCTGACGTCAGACATCCGAACTCCGAGAAAAGAGGGGAATAATGAATCTTTTGGTGACAGGCGGGGCAGGTTACATCGGCTCCATATGTGTTGAAATGCTCCTGGAAAAGGGGCACGGTGTGGTGGTGGTGGACAACCTTCAGGAAGGGCACCGGGAAGCGGTGTTGCCCGATGCGATCTTTTATGAAGGAAATTTTGGGGACAGGGAGCTTTTGCAGAGGATTTTCAGGGAAAACGCACTTGATGGTGTTATCCATTTTGCTGCCGAAACTACCATTGCCTTTTCAATGACAGACCCGGCACTTTATTTCCAGAACAACACGGTCAACAGCATTACGTTGCTGGAAGTGATGCGGGAGTTTGATTGCAAGCGGATGATCTTCTCTTCAACTGCTGCGACCTTTGGGGAGCCCGAGTATACCCCGGTTGATGAAAGACACCCGCAGGAACCTATTAATGCTTACGGTGAATCAAAGCTTATGTTTGAAAAAGTTCTGGATTGGTATCACCATGCCTATGGACTTAAGTTCAATGCATTTCGATACTTTAATGCAGCCGGAGCAAGCAAAAGGTTGGGTGAGGCCCATAAACATGAAAGTCATTTGATCCCAGTGATTATTCAGACGGTTCTTGGGCAAAGAGACAGGTTAGAAATTTATGGTGATGATTACCCCACAAAAGATGGAACCTGCATAAGAGATTACATCCATGTATTGGACCTGGCGGAAGCTCATATAAAAGCTTTGGATAATCTGGATCAACATCCGAACGGCAAATACAA
>Ga0075114_10000666_pt1 | contig 20412 bp, 20 predicted proteins | sample AntAceMetag02UKM_FD_69784 | JGI IMG/M metagenome (GOLD analysis project Ga0075114, IMG submission 69784) | Saline lake microbial communities from Ace Lake, Antarctica - Antarctic Ace Lake Metagenome 02UKM | ecosystem: Environmental > Aquatic > Non-marine Saline and Alkaline > Saline | place... | reverse complement strand
AAATTGATGGTGCCAATTGGTGGAATATGTTCTCCCGCATCATTGTTCCCCTTATGATGCCAACCATTATGTTTGCGGCTGTATTAACCATGATCTCGGCCTTCCAGGTATTTGACATTATTCAGGTGATGACGGAAGGCGGTCCTAACGGTCAAACCCAGGTATTGCTGTTAAATATTTACAATTATGCATTTCGGTACCAAAAAATGGGTTGGGCAGCAGCAGTTTCTATTGTGATGTTCTTGATGGTATTGAGTATCTCGATTGTGCAGTCACGTGTCTTACGCACAGACTGGGAGTATTAATATGGCCACACTAACAAACCCCCGGTTAAAACGTAAATTCCGTTTTAACTTTGCGTATGTCATTCTTACTATTGGGAGTTTGATTGCACTGCTTCCGTTTATCTGGATGATTTTAAGTTCATTTAAGACTCTTAAGGAGGTGCGTCAGATTCCGCCTACGTTCTTTCCTCAAAAATTTACATTAGATAATTATGAGAAAGTACTGACAGACGAAGATCTTCCCCTGGGTCTTTTTTACCGGAACTCAGCCATCATCGCTGTCGCGAATGTAATTCAGGTATTATTCACCAGCTCACTTTTTGGATATATTTTTGCCAAATACGAATTCAAAGGGAAAAAGGCGCTTTTTTGGTTCATCATGTCATTAATGATGATTCCGCAGCAAATCACGATGATCCCTGGTTATCTCATTCTTGCCAAGTTGGGATTAATTAATAATCTGATGGGATTAATCATCCCTGCGGCGATCGATGCATTCGGCATATTTCTCTTCAGGCAATTTGCGCTGTCTATTCCAAATGAATTAATTGATGCGGCCCGCATTGATGGGGCGGGAGAATTTCGGATCTTCCGAAGCGTAGTCTTACCTCAATTGGGGCCAGCCCTGGCAACCTTTGGCATGTTAACATTTATGTTCAATTGGAATGCCTATCTCTGGCCATTGATTGTGCTGACTGAAAATAAAGTCCGCACACTACCTATTATATTGACCTGGTTTTCGAATAGAATGGTTGATAAAACCAACCTGACGATGGCAGCCTCTGTCCTGGTTATTCTCCCAGTTTTGTTCATCTTTTTACTTGTTCAACGTTGGATTGTTGAAGGCATAACCTTAAGTGGTATGAAAGGATAAATACTATGGCAAAAATTACTTTTATCGGAGCGGGCAGCCTTGATTTTACTACTGAGCTAGTCCGTGATATTCTAACCTTCCCGCGGTTGCAGGATGCCACCCTCTCTTTGATGGATATAGACTCAGAGCGGCTCGAATGGGCTGAAAAACGGGTTAATAAATTAGTGGACGCTGGTAACCACCCTGCAAAAGTAGAAGCTACTTTGGATAGGGTTAAAGCGCTCAAAGGCGCGGATGTTGTCCTAACCACGATTCTTGCTGGCAGCACTGAAGTCTGGCGGCATGATATTGAAATTCCCAAGAAATTCGGAGTAGATATAAATGTAGGTGATACTAGAGGTCCAAGTGGTATCTTTCGTTTCCTACGCACCATTAACCCGATGATGGATATCGTTCGCGATATGGAGAAACATTGTCCTAACGCAATACTGCTAAATTACACCAATCCAATGGCCATGCTCGTCTCTGCCCTCCAAAAACAGACCTTTATTAAAGTGACAGGATTGTGCCACTCGGTACAGGGAACTGCCATGATGCTGGCTGATTGGATCGGCGCGGCTTATGATGAGATCGATTATCTGTGTGCCGGGATCAACCATCAGGCCTGGTATCTCAAATATGAATGGAATGGCGCAGATGCTTACCCACTCATTCACAAAGCTGTTACCGAGCGACAGGAAATCTATAACGCAGAACCTGTCCGAAACGAAATGTATCTTGCTCTTGGTAAGTACGTTACCGAATCAAGCGGACATAATTCTGAGTACAACTGGTGGTTCCGTAAGCGCCCTGACTTGATCGAAAAATATTGCACTCATGGCACAAACTGGAATCCCGGTGAATACGCCTATATTCTTAAGGAATATCAGCACAATGAAGCCACCTGGAAAGATCAAGTTAAAAAGGCATTAGCCAGCCCTCTAACACCTGAAGATCTTGAACGCGGCCATGAATACGCTGCCTATATCATCAATGCACTCCAAGGAGGTAGTTCCTTCAAGTTTAATGGCAATGTGCAAAATACACAACTCATTACAAACCTGCCCGAGAACGCTTGCGTAGAAGTACCTGTCGTTGTTGATCGCGCTGGTTTTCACCCCCTCCACGTTGGCGCGCTGCCACCTGAAACAGCCCTGCTGACCCAGCTTTCTAGTGGAATCGAAGAGATGGCTATTCAAGGCTCCATCTCAGGTGATCCAACTCTTGTGTACCGTGCCATCGCCCATGACCCGCTGACAGCGGCTGTTTTGTCGCTGGCTGAGATCAAAGAGATGACTAATGAGCTTTTCACCCAGCATAAAGAATTTTTACCTCAATTTAAACATCACCTAGTATAAGATTTATCCTACTAGATTCATTTAATTTAATTTCCCATACGTTGCATAGAAAAGGAGGTGAAAATTAGGAAGCGAAAAACCATCAAAGAAAGGCGTAACCAGTCGAAGAGTTTTGCAGAGCTCCCAAACGACTATAGCTACGCCTCGGTTGAGATTATAACTCAATCTTGCCAGGGCTAGCTATCCCAAAAAATCTAACTGATTTGAGGAGATAGAAAAAATGAAAATAGAAAAAAAAGGTCTGTTTGTATTGATGATTTTAGTTATGGCGCTCACTGCCTGTGCACCAAAAGCAGTCGAGACTGAACAGGCTGCAGAACCTGTTGAAGCCGATCCTGAACCAACTGAAGCCGAAGTCGAAGCCGAAACCGAAGATCCAGTGGTGGAAACTGAAACAATAACTGTTATCTTCCCCAAGCATGAAGCTGAATGGGCAGATGTCTACGAACCCCGAATTAAACAGTTTGAGGAAGAAACCGGTATTAAAGTTGCTTTGATTCAAAGTGATTGGGATTCAGTTGCTGATCAGATTATTCCTGAAATGGCAACCGGGGGAAGCGCCTATGATGTTGTGGAATTTGACAATGGCTGGGTAAATGAATGGTGTGGAGCGGGTTGGACGACTCCATTGGATGACTACATGCCTGCAGGTTTTACTGACGGCATGATCCCGGGATTGGTCGATTTGTTTACTTGTCCAGATGGCACTCTTCACGGGGTTGTCTGGAATAATGATACTCGCTTCTTCTATTACAACGAAGCCAAGTTATCTGAAGCAGGTTTTGAGGCACCACCAACGACATGGGAAGAATTTGTCGAGCAAAGCCAGTCCGCTGTTGCTGCAGGTGTCGTTGAATATGGAATGGATCCGTATTGGAACCAAGAATGGTCTCTCATGAACGAGTTCCATTTCTGGACATATGCCTTCGGTGGCGAGGTTGTTGATAAAGAAGGTTGTTTCTTATTTAACACAGATCCCAATACTCTTGCAGGTCTGGAATTCGCAATCGAATCCCTCAATAACGGTGTTTCCAATCCTGCGGGCATGACCTATGATCAAGCGAACGCTCAAAATCTCTTCCTGACTGGCAATTCGCTGTTCTTCCCACAAGGCATTTCAGGATTAAAGCCATTAGCCGATGATGAGACTATTTCCAGTGTTGCAGGAGAAATCGAAATAGGCCTTGTCCCTGCTGGAGGAAAATCACTGACCTTACCTGAAGCCTTCGCAATCCCCGCAACTTCCGAACACAAAGAAGCTGCCTGGAAGTTCATAGAATATATGACCAGTGTAGAGTCCAATGTTGTCATTGCTAAAGAAATCGGTTTGTTACCGATTTGGACAGACCTGTATACTGATGCAGATTTAACTGCACAATACCCCCATTGGGCTGGTTTTTACGCCCAGTTGGATAATGTGCGCGGTCTGTCAACATTGACCTGGTACGGCGACTTCGTCGATATTGGTCAGACTGAGTTCCATAAAGCTTTGGCAGGCGTACAGACTGCCCAGGAAGCCCTGGATAACATGGCTTCTGGTCTTGCAGAATTTGAATGCGTGCCTTAGTAAATATCTTTGTTTTGTAAGATAAAATAGCTGGTCTGTTGGAAACCAACAGACCAGCTAAAATTTTGAAGGAATTTCATTGTTATGAGTAAGACAGAACAGCCAACAGAAATTCGTACGAAACCCTTCAGAAGATTATTTTCGGGTGAGGGCTGGTTTGGATTTATGCTTACCACCCCAGCTTTGGTTGCTGTTTTAATTGTTGTTTTTGTTCCCTTCATAAATTCTTTTTGGTTGAGTTTTCAGCGGTATGATTTGGCACGTCCTCAAAATGATGCTTTTATTGGCCTTGGAAATTACATAAAATTGTTAGGGGACCCCCGTTATCTTGGTTCACTGAAAGCGAGTGCCACCTTCAGTCTGGTTTCAGTTGTATTTGAAATTGTGCTCGGTATTGGTATAGCCATGGTTCTGAACAAATCTTTCAAAGGGCAGGGATTTGTTCGAGGATTGATGATCCTGCCCTGGGCGATGCCATCGGTGGTCAACGCTGCCATGTGGAAATGGATTTTTAATGCAGATTACGGGGCGCTAAACGCGTTAGTAACCCAACTCGGAATTGTTCAGGATTATCAGATCTGGTTGGCAAATCCTGTAGCGTCGATGTCTTTGTTAATACTTGCCAATGTGTGGAAAGAAACCCCTTTTACTGCGATCCTGGTGCTCGCGGCTTTGCAAACTGTTCCAGAGGATTTATATGAATCTGCCAGAGTAGATGGTGCTTCGGCATGGCAGCAATTTTTTCTTATTACACTCCCCTTGATTGCTCCTGTTGTTATGGTAGTGGGTTTATTGCAATCTATTTGGGGATTTCATCATCCTTTTGAATTGGCGTATATTGTTACCGGGGGAGGTCCATATAGCACAACAGAACTCATTCCCTTACGGGTTTATGCCCAAACATTCCGATCATTACGGTTCGGCTACGGAGCTTCGATCGCATATCTCACCAGTTTGTTGCTGCTATTTCCGGCATTAGCTTATATTCGCTACTCGTATAAAAAGGTTTTGGAGTATTAATATGCTTCCCAGGTTGCGTAAACTTTTTCTCTATCTTATTGTGCTTTTGATTGTTGTCTGGACAATAGCTCCATTTCTGTGGCTGATTATTTCATCTTTTTCATATCAGATTGACTTGGTATCCATTCCACTTCAATGGATACCAAAACGTATCACACTAGACAATTATCAACAGTTGTTCCTATATAAAGGTAACTTCAATGTAAATGCTGCGCTATTCACAAGTTCGATCACAAATTCGATGGTCATTGCCTTCACAACAACTTTACTCGCAATAGTATTGGGTGTGTTGGCTGCGTATGCTTTGGCGCGAGTCAAGTTCCCCGGCAGCAATTACTATATGATTTTTATGATGGGAGCCCAGATGATCCCTCCGATTGCTATTGTGATCCCACTGTATGTAATTCTCCGTAAATTGGGGTTATATGATACTCGTTGGGGCATCATTTTGGTCTATCAAAGTTTTGTTCTGCCATTAGTGATTTGGTTAATGCAAAGTTACTTTGCAACTATCCCTTCAGAGATAGAAGATGCTGCCCGTATTGATGGTTGTAATCGCATCCAGGCTTTGGTACGGGTTATATTACCCCTATCTGGTCCAGGCTTGGTTAGTGTGATCGTATTTGCTTTTATCGCCTCGTGGAACGAATATTTGTATGCGTTTATTTACTCAAGTGTTGATGCAAAAACCCTACCTGTCTTAATTGGCGAATTCAGCACTAAATTGGGTTTAGAATATTTAAAAATCGCTGCTGCAGGTGTACTTGCAAGTCTACCTCCAATCATTCTGGCACTAATATTTCAGAAATATTTAATCAAGGGGTTAACGGCTGGAGCCGTAAAGGGTTAAAAACTTGAAGATTTCTATGCCAGTCCCTTCGTCTGTCGTGTTTTCATTGACTGAGATATTTCAGATGATGAGCGAACTCATCGGTCAGCTAAGAACCACCTGCTGCAGATTACATATAAGCAGATTTAAGGAGAAGCAGCTGTATCATAGTCGTGGTTGGGTTTTGATTCTGATTATCGGTCTAACTTTGAGCCTGCCTGCTTGCGCTTCAAGTGAACCTATAACTGCTTCCGCTACAAAGGAGACTAATATTAAGCCTGATGGAACATCTCCCGATCCTGCCACCAACTGGTGGCTCCCTGCCGCTGGTCTCACCTGGCAATGGCAGCTGACTGGCAAACTAAATCTCGAACTGCAAACAGATGTGATCGACATCGACCTTGATGTTGGTCAATCTGTTGTGGATTACTACCATAAAAAAGGAACGAAGGTCATATGTTATATCAGTGTAGGTTCTTATGAAAACTGGCGAACTGATGCAGATCAATTTCCAGCTGAAGTCCTTGGAAAGGATTATGAAGGTTGGAGCGGTGAAAAATGGCTCGACATCCGGCGAATTGACCTTCTCGCTCCCGTCATGCTGGCTCGTCTTGATGAATGTGCTGCCAAAGGGTTTGACGGTGTTGAACCCGATAATATGCAAATCTGGGATAACGATACAGGTTTCCCACTGACATATGAAGACCAGCTACGATATGCTATCTGGCTGGCAGAGGAAGCACACAAGCGGGGACTTGCCATTGGGCAGAAGAATGCCCCCGACCAGACAAAAGATCTAGTGGATCTTTATGATTTTGCTATCACTGAAGACGCTTTTTATTATGATTGGGCGGAAGAGATAGCACCATACATTGATGCTGGGAAACCCGTTTTTGCGGCTGAATATACCGATCTCCCAGGAGATTTTAAGGATTTTTGCACTCAATCAAATGATCTTGGTTTCAGTATCATTCTCAAACACCGCGATCTCGACGCCTGGCTGGAAACCTGCTCATAGATAGGATTCATAAATGAAAAACCCTCTTTACGAAATCAAACGTAATGATCTTGTTTTGGCTTTAATATGTTTTATTTTCGGCCTGGCCTTTTATATGAGCACGTTAGCCCCTGACTTGTTATATGGCGATAGTGCTGAATTTCAAACCCTGAGCTATACCTTGGGAATGACTCACCCTACAGGTTATCCGGTGTATCTTCTTATAGCTAAGGCGTTTATATCTCTTGTCCCGCTGAATGAGGTCGCTTATCGAGTAAACTTGTTGTCTGCTGTCTGTGCTGCCTTGACTTTGTCCTTCACTTATTTGGTGGGGTATTTATTAACTGGCCGAAGGGTGGCTGCTATTTTTGGTGTAATTATCCTCGGTACGATTGATATATTCTGGACTCATGCCATAATTGCCGAATTATACGCTCCTGCAGCTGCCTTGGTAGCAGCAGAACTATTAATCCTTATATTATGGAAACAGAAAAAGAACCCACGCTATCTATTTATTGCAGGATTATTGGGTGGCTTGAGTTTAGGTGTGCATAATATTGTCTCGTTGATGGCTCCGGCGGTCTTGGTTTATCTGTTTCTCTCTAGAGCTAGTTGGTCTGATTGGCGTTCTGCAATCAGCGGGGCCCTTGTGGGTTTGGTCTTAGCCTTGGCTGCTTTTTTGGTTTTAGATGCCTTAGAAGCACCGTCAAGTTATTACAACAGTGTCGTGCGACCATCACTTAGCGTTTGGGATATGGATATTGAGGATTTCGACTTTCCTCTTGACCGTTTAGGATTCCTCTATGTAGCTCGTCAGTTTCGTGGATTCATGTTCACCCAGCCCTTAGATCAAACCTGGGGTAAGTTTATCAATTACTTTGAAGGTTGGCGTTGGTTGGAGATGATTTTTGTAGGTTCAGGATTAATAACATTATTTTTCCGGCGCTGGCGAGAGGCGCTATTGTTGAGCTTGATCTGGTTGGCGATGATAATCTTTATTGTCAACTATGATGTTGATGATTATTTTGTCTTTTTCATCCCATCCTATATTTTGTTAGTGCTTGTAGGTATGGATGCGGTAGCAGCATTAGGGGATGGAGTGTCCTGGCTGATCGAGCGTACACCGTTGAAGGATAGGGCTTATCTGACAGGCTCACTGTTTTGTGTTTTAATAGCTATCCCGCTTATCACTCTGAATTACCCAACTTGGATCGATAGTATCCGGGAGGGGTACCCAATCCCAATTGAAGATATGGGGGATTATCCCTACCCGTATTACGATCCTGCTAAAGTTCATAACCAGGCATTATTAATCGTTGATGAATTGGAAGATAATGCAATTGTATTTACTGGCTGGGATATGTTATATGCCTATTATTATGTTGCGCATATAGAACAGGGTCGGACCAACATTTCTTTTCATGAGACCTATCCTCAAGATGGCGTTGAAGAAGTAGCTGACTCAGCCTTGGATTATATAAATAACAACATCAATTCGAGGTCTGTATATATCACAGATGAACCGGGTGCGTTTCGGCCTTATTTTAAAGTTACGAAAGTACATGGGACACTGCTATATGTTCTGTCAGAAAAACGCTGAACATCTATAACATGTGTAAAATGTTATTATCAGGCCTTTTCTTATATAAAGGAAGGATTAATTTCAATGCAGCTTTCAATTGGAAAAATTCGTGGTTTAGCTCAAACAACATCCTCACGGGGTACTTTTACCTGCCTTGCACTCGACCACCGGCAAAATCTGCGCCGTGCTCTAAATCCCAAGAATCCAGATGCTGTTCCTGATAGCGCTTTGACGGATTTTAAATTAGAAGTTACATCCGCTCTGGCAGGAGAAGCATCTGCTGTATTACTTGACCCGGAATATTCCGCAGCACAAGCTGTAGCAGCGGGTGCAATCCCGGGAAATACTGGATTGGTCGTTGCTCTGGAAGCTACGGGTTATTCCGGAGACCCAACAGCGCGCCAAAGCCGAATATTACCTGGTTGGAGTGTAAAGAAAGCCAAGCTTATGGGTGCTAGCATGATTAAATTATTGGTCTATTACCATCCAGATGCTCCCACTGCTGCAACTATTGAATCCTTCACCAAGAAGGTTGCAGATGAATGTAAGGTTTTTGATCTAGGTATGATGCTTGAACCACTCTCTTATTCTCTCGATCCTGACAAGAAGACCTTAACTTCAGATGAAAAACGCTACGTAGTTGTTGAGACGGCTAAAAAATTGACCCCACTTGGTGCAGATGTATTAAAGGCTGAGTTCCCTCTGGATTCCAAAAACTCTGATGAAAAAACCTGGGCTGCAGCCTGCGCTGAGGTCTCTTCAGCATCAGCTTTACCCTGGATATTGCTCTCAGCCGCTGTCGATTTTGAGACATATCTGCGCCAGGTAAGGGTGGCTTGTACTGCTGGTGCAAGCGGAATTGCTGTTGGGCGCGCTGTTTGGAAGGAAGCTGTTGAGATGGCTTCTGAATCACGGACGGATTTTTTGCAGACAAAAGCTAAGGAACGTTTATCCCAACTTTTTTTATTATGTTCAGAGCTTGGAAAACCTTGGCATAGTTATTTCCCGGGTCTGGAGAGTTCCGTTCCTGAAGATTGGTTCACAAAGTATGATAGCTAAGCGACATTCGATAATTTGGTCTAAGCTTTTCTATTTTTGTTTTTACGCTGCAGCAGCAGTATTGTTGCCATTCTTAGCTCTCTTTTATAAAAAACTTGGTTTATCTGGTCGTCAAATTGGATTATTAGCCAGCATCCCACCATTGATCAATCTTATTGGCGCTCCCTTGTGGGCGGCATTGGCAGATACATATAACCGCCAAAAATTGATCATGAGTATAACAATTGCTGGGGCTATCATCCTGGCTTTAGTGATTTCTCGAATCACTGCTTTTGCATTACTCATTCCAGTATTAGTCGTTTACGCACTATTTACCGCACCTATCATCTCCTTGATGGATGATACTGTCTTGAGAGAATTAGCAGATCGGAAAAACCAATACGGACGCGTGCGTATCTGGGGAGCTATAGGATGGGGCATATCAGCTCCAATAATTGGTTATCTGATTGATCGAAATGATTTGCAGTGGGCCTTTTTTGGATATGCTGGAATTATGTTTATAGGGTTCTTGATTATCCAAAATATTTATTTTCCCCCAGGAAATAGAAAGGAACCATTTTGGAAGGGAGCCCGATTATTCCTTTCCAACCGAACCTGGCTGCTATTTCTTTTTTTGGTTTTTGCAGGTGGTGCGGGACTGGCTGTTATTCAAAATTACCTGTTTTTGTATATGAGTGACCTGGGAGCAAATAATATTTTGATGGGACTTGCATTAACTTTCGCCACAATATCAGAATTGCCAGTTTTTTTCTTTTCAAACCAATTGCTTTTACGATGGTCAGCAAAGAGTTTATTTATATTTGCTGCCTTGATTTATGTTTTCAGGGCGCTGGCCTTATCATTTATCACCGTACCTTGGATAATATTAATCACACAGCTTCTTCATGGTTTGACCTTTTCCGTAATGTGGGTCGCAGGAGTTTCTTTCGCAAATGATATTGCTCCACCTGGATACAGCGCTACAGCGCAAGGTATATTATCTGGTGTGTTTATGGGTATAGCAACAGCGGCTGGAGCTTTCTTCGGAGGCATTTTGTTCCAGGATTTTGGGGGAGCTATGATGTACCGCATAATGGCAATCGCTGTCGCAGCTTGTGTTGTCACCTATTTGTTTTTATCATGGTGGTTCGAACAAAGAGATAGAAGAGTGTATTAATAATCATCTGGAGAATTCTATGGCTGAGAAAAAATTCGATATCATCGTTGCTGGAGAAATTAACCCTGATCTTATCCTTACCGGTGATGTTCAGCCAGAATTTGGACAGGTGGAGAAACTTGTCGATACTGCTTCATTCACCATTGGTTCATCGCCCGCAATTTTTGCTTGTGGGGCAGCACGACTTGGCCTGAAAGTGGCTTTTGTAGGTGTTTGTGGAGATGATACTTTCGGACATTTTATGCTTACCGAGATGCAAAAAAGAGATGTAGATGTAAATAATGTGATCATAAAACAGGATGGAAAAACGGGATTTAGTGTCATCCTAAACCAAGATCTAGATCGGGCGATACTCACTTACTCAGGCCTCATTCATGCTTTGAGGGCACGAGATATTCCTGAGGATTTGATTCAGCAATCAAAGCACCTTCATATTGCATCGTATTTTCTTCAAACAAGACTTCAGCCTGACCTTCCGGCGCTCTTCGGCAAAGTACGAAAATTAGGGTTAACCACATCGCTGGATACTAATTTTGATCCTTCTCAAAAATGGGCTGGTTTCGATGATATGCTTTCTGAAACGAATGTGCTTCTACCTAATGAAAGGGAAGCCTTGTCGCTATCAAAGGAAAATACTATTGACTTGGCGGCAAGAAAGCTTGGAAATAGAGTAGAAGTTCTGGCAGTAAAGCTTGGAGCAGATGGGGCATTGGGGATATGGGATAATAAAAAAATTCAAATCCCATCAATTCCAGTAACAGTTGTGGATACGGTTGGTGCAGGCGATTCTTTTGATGCGGGTTTTCTTTATGGCTATATTACTGGATGGAATTTGGAAAAATCTTTACAGCTAGCTTGTGTGTGTGGTGCATTATCTACCCAGAAAGCAGGTGGAACAGCAGGTCAACCAGATCTAAAAGAGGCGATGCCCTATGTATCTTGATGAAATTGTGAAACTTCAACAACGAGGAGAACCACGGGGAATACCTTCTATTTGTTCAGCCCATCCCACAGTATTAAGAGCTGCCATGCAAAATATTACTGGACCGCTTTTAATTGAGGCGACCTGTAATCAGGTTAATCAATTTGGTGGTTACACGGGAAGGACTCCTGTAGATTTTGTACGATTTGTAAAAGAAATTGCTCAGGAAAATAAATTTCCTTTTGAAAATATAATCCTGGGTGGTGATCATCTTGGTCCATCGGTCTGGCAAGATGAATCTGCAGACTCAGGGATGAAAAAAGCGGACAGGCTAATTAGAGATTATGTTGAAGCGGGTTTTACAAAAGTTCATCTCGATTGCAGTATGCGCCTCGCAGATGATCCTGAAGGTTTTCTGAATGTGGAAACTTCAGCCAAGAGAGCGGCCAGATTAGCCAAGGTGGCTGAGACTTGGGGTAATGAAAACCTGCGGTATGTTATTGGCACTGAAGTTCCTCTTCCAGGTGGGGCAACAGAACACGAAGAAGGTGTAAATGTAACAAATGTTACTGATTTGCAGCGGACGATTGAATGTGCTCATGAAGAGTTCATACATGAAGGTCTAGAGGAAGCCTGGGAAAGGATCATCGCGGTCGTTGTTCAACCGGGGGTGGAATATGGTGATGATTTTGTTTTACCATATGTACCTGATCGAGCGCAGGAGTTATCAAAATTCATTAAGAAGTATTCAATGGTTTATGAAGCTCATTCCACCGACTATCAAACTCGAGAAGCTTTAAAATCTCTTGTTCAAGACAAATTTGCAATTCTAAAGGTAGGCCCGGCTTTAACTTTTGCATTCCGCGAGGCTGTTTACGGATTGGCGATGATTGAAAATGAGATCATTAAAAAAGGAGATCGTTCAAATATAATCTTGACTTTAGATCAGGCCATGATTCAACGTCCGGAATACTGGATTAAGTATTACCACGGAAGTGATGAAGAAATTGCTTTCAAACGTAAATATAGTCTGAGTGACCGAATCCGTTATTATTGGCCAGACGCATCAGTACAACAAGCTTATAACCAAATGTTGACCACTCTCAATCAATTTCCTATACCAACTGAGTTAATAAAGGAATACCTGCCAGATATTTCTAAAGAACTTTTTGATCGTGGCGAATTAATCACTCCCGAACAAATTATGTTGTTGAAGGTTATCCGGGTCTTGGATGACTATAACCAAGCATGCAACTTAACTCGGACGGGATCGATTATTGCTAACACTAAATTAAATTGAGATTTAGCTCTTGGTTGATCAACTGATTATAGATGTCATCTCTGGTGTCAACCTCGGGTCTTGAGGCTATTTATTGGTGTTGTAACCAAGCTTATAGAAGAGATTTACTTCCCTTATTCAAAACGTTTAATGATCCGACTCATGTCCTAGGTTATAACAGCAATTCCTTTGTTAGTCATGCTATGTGGGTGACTCGTTAGCTTCAACCTGGTGATGGTACATCTCTACGAACTGCATATGTTGAGATGGTAGCCACCGATCCTGAATATCAGGGAAGGGGATTTGCGACAAAAATAATCCGGCGTTTAATGGAAGAAATATTACACCAACAAGCATTTTACTCTTTTTCAAGCTGTGGTCTGATGGCTGCTGTCCATAAGGCATAGCCTTTCTCGTTCGGGTGGATGCCATCAAACTTGAATAAGCTGCGGTTTGGTTTGCCATCTTCGCTGAGTAATTGGTGGTTGAAATCGACAAAATGTAAGTTTGGGTTGTCTTGTGTGTAATTCTGAATAAGTTGATTGGCTTCGTTGGCAATAGGCCAAACCTTTTGGCGGGTTGGCGTGGGTGTGATTGCAATATAATGAATTGCTATTTTTGGTAAAGCTGCTTGAACACGTTGAACAAAAGTCGTGTAACCCTCAAATATCTGGCGTGCAGTGTCAGGTCTATTATCTGTGGTGTCGTTAGTGCCAACGAACAAGACAATAGCACGAGGTTGATAGGGCAGAACGATTCGATCTAGATATTTCACCATATCCCGCATATATGACCCACCAAAACCACGATTGATGATTGGCAAAGGGGACATATCCTGAGCTAAGGTATTCCAGAAGTTGATGCTGGAGCTTCCAATAAATAGAATCGAGTTTTTTGCAGGCGGGTGGAGTTGGTCCTGTACTTCGAATTTTATTATTGTGCTTTCCCAGGCATCCGGGTCCCCTTTTCTTGCCTTATAGCTGGATATAATGAGCTCCATAATATCGAGACTCTGCTGCCAAAAATTCTTTTTTGTTTCCATTTTGAGTACCCTCTTATTGTTTATGTGAGCGGTATTGAAATCGAACCAACATTACTTAATCTGGTTAAGGATCCACTGCCAGGCCCCACAGCAAGATCCGGCCGTCAAAAGTCCCCGCTGCCAGTTTTCCCCGTCTTTGGTCTCCCGTCATCCATCCCTTTTCCTCGGTCTTCCGTGTTCCTAACTCATCTTCATTGCATTTGTAGCAATAAATGTGTCTGTGAACTTATCTAAAAGATCTTCACCTTTATCTTCATAAAAACTAATTAGTACGAATCCAGCATCCAGCTGCCCCTGGATCTGATCTGTGAGGGAATGACCAAATTCGAAAACCGATTTTTCCTTGATATACTTCTTTTTCTCTTTGGGTGTTAACGATTCGAGATCAGAATAAGGTATGCCATGAACCAGTTCATAACGATTTGATTTATCTGCTTTGTCCCAATCGATCATATACATGATAGGGTTGCAAAAACCTGATAGAATTTTTCCATTCACCTTGAGAACCCTAAAACTTTCTTTCCAGACAGGCAAGATGTCATCGATAAAACAATTGGAAACTGGGTGGATGATCAAATCAAAGGTTTTATCCGCAAAACAACTCAGGTCCTGCATATTTCCCTGGACTGTTTTGATATCCAGATCATATTCTGCTGCAGCATCCGAATCTCTTTTTAGCTGTTGATCGGAATTATCAAAAACCGTCACCTTTGCGCCAGCTGCTGCCAGGATTGGCCCCTGCTGGCCACCGCCGGAAGCCAGGCAAAGGATATTCTTACCCTTGATATTTCCAAGCCGTTCTTTTGGTACTGGTTTCAATGGGGTCAATACTATTTCAAAGTGTCCATTTTTAGCTTTTTCGATATCTTCATTAGATGCAGGCAGGGTCCATTGATTGCCTTTCTTAACTTCCTCATTCCAGGCTTCTCGATTATGTTCAAGTAAATTGGTCACGATTGCTCTCCCCGTTGTAACAGATTATCAGGAAAATACCCGAAAATCAGGCTCAGTTAAAATTGATTGTTTTCAAAAACTCAACTCTTTTCCTTTCGATTTTCTCCATATCTTCCCCAATCCACATGAAATGGCCTCCATGGGTTTCAACCAACTCATAATCTGCCAAATTGCTGGTAAGGTATTCAGCATTTGACCACTTAACATCGTTATCATCTCTGCTATAGATCAAAAGTGATTTAACATGAATGTTGTCAACTGGAATTTTTTCTATAGAAGTCATTAATTCAACATCATGATCCAACCCTTCTTTTCGAATGCTCATTGGACCGGTAACTTTCATTAGATTCACTAGCCAATTCCTTCTGGCAGGATCTTCTGCAGCGAGATTAGTAAATTTATCGATTCCCTCTTTGTCAAGTAATGTTTCAAGACGCAGGATGCTTTTAAAGGTCATCTTGAAAGCCCCTTTAACCATAATGATGGTTAGCCAGCTCAGAAGATCCTGAATTCCTTCGCTTAGGAATAATTTCATCCAAAAAGAGTCTTCTGCGTTATCAGGTATATCATAGACAGTACTGACACCGGCTTCCATGATCAAGGCATGTGTCCTGTTGGGGTATTTATTTGCGAGATTTAGTGCAAGCGGTCCACCAGCGGAGACTCCAATGGGAACGACCTTCTTTATATTCAACTTATCCAATAATTTGATATATTGGTCGGCTTGCTGTTCATAGGATAGATCTTGAAATGGTGTCTGAAGGTATCCGGTCCTGGAAACCGTGAGTATCGAATATCCTTCATCCACTAAATACTTGATGAAGTAATCCTGATCAATGCCACCAGGTCCCCCATGCATAAAAAACAGGACCGGCCCTTCTCCAATCAGTCGGTAATGGATTTTCTCGGAAGGTAGATCCATTATCTTCCCCTCATCCATTACTTTTGAAGCAGATCTTTTCCAGATCACATATTTGATCTGGATGGTGATAATTATTGCCAAGATAATTGTAGAAATAATTAACGCAATATTCATGTTTTTCTTATTGACTCCGTCTAATACTGGGCTTCACTCCGTCTTTCGTTTCCGGTACTCAGTCAAGCCTGTTCTGAGTACATTTCTATCTCAATTGAGGTCCACTTAAAATTGTTGCATGAACCTGCCGAGCATGCTGTAACTCCAACTATCATATCCATTTCGGCTCTAAGCTCTATGAAATCACCTGCTTTTGATAAGGGTGATTGAATTGTTATTTTCCCTTGTCTAGAAATTTTTATGTGCATAAAGATATTAAAAGGTATAGTGATATCGGAAGCTTGAATTCCATATTTCTTAAAATTGGACACCAGATTATCCAAGCAATTTGAGTGTGCTTCAGCAACCCCATAACTCTTTTCAAACATTACCTGACTGCACGGTGCATATAACATAATATGCTTTCCAACTTGATCATCAATAATGGAGAACATGGGATTACTTCGGTTCGAATAAAGGGTATCCCCTTTCGACAAATACAATTTGCCATTGTAGTCAGTTGTATGCCCAGAAGATAAATGTTCTTCTATGTTGTCTTGTGCAAAACAAAACAAATCCGAAACTTGTTCACCCTCAACATCAATGATCCGGATTACCTGCCCTTGTTTTATTGTGAAGGCAATGCCTGATTGTGGATCAATTTTAAATCGCTTGATTGGAAGAGAAGAGCTATTTGTATTCATTTCATTCCCAATTATTTATGGCCCTAACGGATGATCTCAGTGGATCAATACTTCGGGCATTCGCTTTCTGGACTTAGTAATCAGTATTCATTGTCAGTCACCGGCTTTCAATCGCGACCGCAGTGAATAGAGGCGCCCAATTTCAAAGTCTCAATCATCGTCGACCTTGATGATGATCTTCCCAAAATGTTCACCTGCTTCGAGCCGCTGATAAGCCTCTCGGGTCTGTGCCAGGGTGAAGACGCTGTCGATGACAGGTATTAATTCTCCCTGGAAAAAATGGGCCATTACATCTGAAAATTCCTTTTGATTCGCCATCGTGCTGCCGATCACCTGGAGCTGGTTCCAGAAGATCAATTTGATATCGGTCTCTGCCAGCGCTCCTGTTGTCCGGCCGACCGTGACTAAACGTCCACCCCTGACCAGACTGCGCAGGCTCTGGTCCCAGGTGGCCGCTCCCACAGTTTCGAGGACCACATCAACGCCCCGCTGATCGGTAAGGTCGGCAAGCTCTTTCCAGATATCCCCGGAATTACGATCTAGAACCTGGTCCGCTCCCAGTCCTTTTGCAGATGACCCTTTTTCAGCGGTGCTGGTGACGGCAAATACCCTGGCACCGGCCAATTTGGCGATCTGGATAGCTGCCGAACCAACCCCGCCGCTCCCCCCCAATATCAATACATCTTCTCCAGGCTGAACAGCAGCCCGGGTCATTAACGACCGCCAGGCTGTCTGGAAGACCAGCGGCATGGCAGCAGCCTCTTCGAAGGAATTTCCATCCGGGAGTTTCAGTACATTTTCTTCATTAACCGCAATATATTCCGCAAATCCGCCAGGCATGCTATCGCCAATGATCCCATAACTTTCACACAGGCTTTCTTCACCGGATAAACAATGTTCACACTTCCCGCAAAACAGGCCTGGATTGATAACGACACGATCCCCGGTTCTAAATTGAGAAATGGATTTTCCTACCTCAGCCACGATACCGCTAATATCCGCACCGCCCCAGAATGGGAAAGAGAAGGTTTCTGGATCGGCCTCGCGCAGTACTAAAAGGTCAAAATGGTTCAAGGCACAGGCTTTGACCTTGACCAAAATCTGATCGGGGGCTACTTGTGGATCCGGTACTTCTGAAACCTGGATCTTTTCCGGCCCGCCTGGTTCGTAAAATACAGCAGCTTTCATGGTCTGTTCCCGTTTAATATGAGTAAATGAATCTCAAAAACCCCATCGGTATTGGTAGAGTTATTGATTATATTGTAAGTTGTATGATGGGAATAGATATAGGATCAGTAATTCTCAGAACTTACTGCAACCTCACTCTACTAACTGCGAACTGGGCCACAGGCACCCGGTCCCCGATTCAACTCTAACTTTATTTTCCCGGTTCAACCTCTGTCTTGGATCGATCTGGCGGTAAGAGGAAAACCAATAGCAGGCCTATGATCAGCAGGGCTGGTAGGGGGATATAGACCGGAAACCAGGGGTCGCTGATAGGTGGGGGAGGCTGGGTCCATCCCAATTGCCAGCCGACGATCCCTACCAGTGAAATCAAGCCTGGGAAGAACGCGCTGAGGATACCGGTCTTGATCGCAGAACTCCTGGATTTCTTTAATGAATAGAATTGGATTATCCGATAAAGGAAAATGAATCGGGGAAATGTGTAGATAAGTGATGTCAGGAATATTCCCCCCCGCACGAACCAGAACCCGGTTTGCCAGGGAGCTTCGATGTATTCCCATATCAAGGCCATGACCGAATCAGGTCCTGGTCCGAGGTCTCGCCTGTAAGCAAATGGCAGGAAAAAGACCAGGATTGTCATGACTATTCCGATCAGAAGGGGTGACGGATTCAGAGAGGGTTTGTTCTTTTTGTTTTGGCTATTTTCCATGGAGTGTCCCGTAAGTGGAGTTAATATGAAATTAGAATTTTTTTTCCCCGGTCTTCCGTCTCCTGTCCTGAGCGGACCCTGAGTGGAGCGCGAAGTGTGTAGTCGAAGGGGAGGCTTTCCTGATAATCATTGCGATTAGATTTTGATACCATTACTAATTTTATCCATCAAACTACCCTGGGTCCTCAGGCCTTTCAGGGCGGGAGAAGATCGCCTCGCCTGAAATGACATTGTCCTTCCATACCAGGCCATTATCGAAACTGAACCGCCATACTTCTACTTCCCGACTCCCGGTCATCGTGTTGCCAGCCCGGGTCATGTGGAACCACTCGGTCCACTCCACTTCCTCGCTGCGTGTGTTGCCTTCGCCGTCCTTGGCTTCAGCTGTATAGCGCCGGAAAAGCTCAATTTCTATATTGGCGCCATTGACAAAGTACTTTCCTCCATAAACGATCTTGTCCCCAGGTACGAAACAGGTGCCATCTGCTTCAAATTTGATGTCGTATAGTGGGGTCTGCTCAGATATGTCAAAGAAGAAGCGCCAGGGACCATCGGTGATGCCGATTGGTTCCTGGTTTGCATCTGCAACTGAAACGGCACCGAGAGGGTCTTCCCGTAATCCCGTCAATAGATCGCTGCCGGTTGTGAAATAGAATGCACCCACAGCAATGATAAGGAGTATGAAAATGATCAAAGCGAAACGCCATAGTTTACCTACAGGTTCAGGAGGACTATCACCTTTCCATCTGCCTTCCCCCTTGGCGTTCAAATCTTCCTGTAACTTCACAGCTTCATCAAATGCAGCTTCACCAAGATTTCCCAGGGTCTTTACGCGGTCTTTGAAATCCTGCTCAGCCTCCCAGGTGTGGGTCGGGCGTTCAGGATGGGTTTCTGGAGGATCAGGATTCTGGTTAGAGGTCATTGGTTTATCTTCCTTGGTAGTGAAGAGTACGATCCTGCATTAATCCGTTTGATATTGCGCGGATTGTGAACTAATTTCTGCTTACAAATTAGAATTGTCTTGTTCTTCTATAACAATGTCCATGCTGTACAAAAGTCCGATTGCTTCCGGCAAGGAGAATTTTGCTTGTGTCAAGATGTTGGTTCCTGCGTCGATCTGATAATTTCGTGCCCGACTCAGATCTGCTTCTGTAAGATTAGTATGGCTAAACAGGCTCTTGTCCAAATCAGTTCCCTCAAAGTTCACCTTTGATAAATCTGCTTCTCGAAAATCAACTTCATTTGCTATACAGTTCTTTATCTGTATGCTGCTCAAATCTAAACCAATGAATGTGCTGTGATTGATCATACAGTCGAAGAAGCCATCCAGCTTGTTGAGTTTAGATCGTGACCAATTTCCTTGTGTCCAGTTGATCCCGATTAGCTTCGATTTCTCAAAACGGGTTGATGGAAATGAGCTTCCTGTAATTTCAGCTAAACTTAGATCACATTCCTGAAATGTACAATCGATAAACCTACAATTACTGAATTTGGCTGATTCAAAAGAACATTTCACAAATATGCAATCTGTAAATTCTGTTGTCAAAGTTTCGCCTTGACCTACTAAAATGTTTTTAAATATTTGATCGAAATATTCTTCAGCGTCATTTATAGAATTCATTGTACTAATTTTCCTTGTGTTTTGGAGGCTGTGGTCTAACGGATGAGTTTTGCGAAACACCCTACCCTTCGGGTATAGGGCACCCGCAGCCGGGTCCTTTTTTCCGGTCCCCCGTCTCCTGTCATCCTTCTTAACTGGCTATCGGGTGGAGCGGGGATTAGGTAGCTTCTTTTCGAGTAACTTCCTCCTGTAGCCTAGCAAGTAGACCCTTAGAATCAAGAAGAATTTTCATACCATCAGCTACCACCTCGGCAGTACCACTGTCTGGGGGAATAG
>Ga0075114_10000659_pt1 | contig 20511 bp, 18 predicted proteins | sample AntAceMetag02UKM_FD_69784 | JGI IMG/M metagenome (GOLD analysis project Ga0075114, IMG submission 69784) | Saline lake microbial communities from Ace Lake, Antarctica - Antarctic Ace Lake Metagenome 02UKM | ecosystem: Environmental > Aquatic > Non-marine Saline and Alkaline > Saline | place... | reverse complement strand
AACCCAATCGGCGTAGAGATCCTCGAAAGTGTAGCTCACCTCTTGTCGTCCCAGAACTGTGTTGAATCCCGCGATCCCTTTGTCCTGACAGGCAATCAGGTCCCGCAGGACGCCTTCGCCAAAACGCTCGTAGAAATAGAGCAGCATCAAGTGGGCCGCGCCATAGTGCTCGTACGAGCTGTCCGGACCCTCACCCCAAGCGTTGAGTTGGGTATCCGGCGATTGAGAAAAAGCTGCTATTCGTCCGTTCTTTTTGAAGCCATTCAGGGAGGTCGCCAACTCTGATGCGCCTTCATTGACCCACGTCTCCTCGTTGGGATCAGAGCACCAATGAATCACGTGCTGGAATTCGTGGGCCAATGTGCTCTGATACGCACTGGTTCCCGGTCGCACTGCCTCAACATTGATATAGACCATCTCGCGCTCGTTGCTGTAGGGATAAATCCGGCAGGAGTACCCATCGGCGCTATTGAAGTATCCCGACGCGCCCTGGAAGCTTGCATTGAGCACAGAGAGATGCACATCGCCGTCAATCCCGGGGCTGCGCTCCACCCCAAAGTACCTGTGATTGGTAGGATACGTAAGCTCCCCGAATACGCGCGCCGAACTCTCCAGATCCTCCTGGCTCACCTCAAGACCATCCTCGAGCCACATGTAAAGATGCGGGGTTATGCAGCGAAGAGTAGCCTTGATCTCACGCCCTCCATCTGAGCTTTGGTCGCTGATCCAGAAGGACTCCTTGTCTCCCACCTTGTGCTGTACGTTGACGGGCCGACAAGTCAACAAGGGGTCTCCTAGGGACGGTATGAGGCGTGTAGCCAAATCTGCCAGGTCGCGAGCGGGCAAGTCGGATAGTATCACGGTGGTCGACCTGCTGGCCGGGCTCATCACCAAGGGCAAGATATCGCTCTTGTACAAGGGGAGGGGGTCTTCCACGCCTGAGAGGCGTTGTGCGCCTGCCGGTGGCGCAGGAGCTTTCCCACATCCGCCCATACACGTCACAACTATGCTCGCCAGCAACCAGCCCAGGCACAGCAGGAGCACGTAGTTTCTCAGCTTCGAGCTTTTCACCTTGATAGTCATCCTTGTGTCAACAGTCAGCGCACCGTGCGCTGACTAGCTCACACTTTGGCAATCTCCAACATAGCCCCGCAGTTGGGGCATTGTCGCTTGGCATCCCGTATCGAGAATTCCGCCCCACAATAGGAACATCGCTTCGTGGCCTTGGAAGGCATGAGGCTCTTGAAGACAAACACAGTATGGTCTTCGCGGTGCTCCACGTAACAGGCCTCTTCACTGCGCAGCCTTTCGAGCACCTGCGCGGCTAATCTGCCCGAGACATCGAGCTCGGCCTGCACTTGGGCCACCGTCACCTCGCCCCCAAGCCTCTGTGCCAATTCCACTGTGTCCGTAGCCAATTGATCGGGGTCCAGTTGTGCCAGCCTCCGCAGACGATTGACCGCCCAACCTACCAGGACAATTCCCCCAGCCAGAAGGGCCATACCGGTCAAGATGATCGTCCCCTTGCCCTGAGACCCCATGAGGAAGATCAGGCCGAACGTTATGAGTACAACAGCAGCTACGATGAGTAGGATTGCAGAACTCCTTTTCACGATGATTCTCCTTCTCTAACATGAGTCGCTTGCGGCGGGTCAAGACCCGCGCTACTTCCAGGCCTTTGTAGCCCGCTTGAGAGCCTCTCCCATCCCAACGAAGACTGCTTCTATCTGATCGTCGCCTAAGTGCTCGGTCGTGAAATTCTTTGCCTCCCGGCTGAACAGCAGCGGGTGATGCCCCATGTACTTCTCGTTCTTCACCAGTTTTCGGAACGGCAGCCACATTTCATGGAACTCAGCTACCTGGGACGGGAGATGCACAGTGAGGGGCTTGAGCTTATAGCGCTTCTGTTCCTCGTAGACTTTCCCCACACTCTGCAGGAAGCGGTTCATGCCCTCGTGTAGCCCTTTGAGCAATCCCAGCACTTCAGCCACCGTTCTCAATCCCTTCTCATACGCGGCTTTCGTCTTATTCAACTTCACCATGGCCCGCAGGGCTTCTCCCAGCTCCCCGTCCTTGACGAGAGGATCCTCCATGGTTATCAGTGTCTGCTCCAGGCCTCGCTGCAAACTCAATCGCTCTGCGTTGTTGGACAGGAAATCCTGCCGTGCCTGACGTTGAGAAGCCTCGACGCTCGTCTCTTCCCATTGTTGACGAAGGGTCGTCTGACGTTCCTCAGCGTCCTTCTTCGCAGTCACCCACTTCTCGCGAACCCTGTCCAGGGCAAGGATCATTGTCGCGCTCTCTCTCGCCAAGCCCTCGAGGCTCTTCTTCAACCTTCTCCTCTTCCCCATGTTCGTCAGCCAGCCCATCGGAAACAACCCCAGACTATGAAGCTGATCGTCCAAACCTTTGATCTCATCACCGAGCGTTGCGACCCGGGCCTTGAGGTTCTCTTCCTGGCGATCCAGTAGAGGATTGGCAGTGCGCAGCGCCTCGATCTCGCGCTGGGCCTGCAACAGGGCTTCGTTAGCTTTCTTCCGCAGCGAGCCCACCTCCTCCGTGAGAGAGTCTATTTCCTCCTGCAGGTTGCGCCGCGCTTCTTCTCGCTTCGTGGCTATGAGTTCAGCCAACGCAGGGGGAAGTCGGTCCGGGTCTTTCTTCAGCAGCACAATGCAGACACCTAGTTGCTCTTTCCAGCGCTCCAGTTCCTGGGCATGAAGATCGTTGAACTGGTACTGGATCTCTTCGACCTCATCAAAAACTGCCTTTATACGACGACGGTCTTCCGATACATAACGATGGAAATCACCCAGGCGAAGTCTGGTCTCCTTAGCCATGCTCGCTCCTTTCCAATGCACGCTTCTGCAAGCGACGCTCCTGCAAGCCTTGTAAGCCCACCCCTCTCGCGTGTGACCAGAGGCGTCGCTTGAGATCCCAGATCGTATGCGCGCCCAACGGTGCTCCAGGGGCCACGCTATCCAGTTCAGTGAATCCCCCCCGTTCATCCCAATACAGAGGGCAAGCCCCACAACAGATATGCTTGAGTTCGCAGCGCTGGCACACCGGCGGCAGGAACTCCTTGCGGCGCCAATAGCGGGCCGTGCGCGTGTACCAGACCGCGTCGAAGGAGTGCTCCAGGAGACTCCCAATACCTTGCTCGAAGCTCGAGCAAGGTATCAGTTCGCCCGCAGGATTTACCGAGAGGAGACCATCCACACATGCACACGATTTCGATCCCAGCCCAGCCTCAATCGGGTTGAAGAGGCAGTAGGGCACCGGCGAGTACCAGACCAGCCGCGTCCCCTTCTCTTCCGCCCAGCGCTGTACGCTGTTTATGATCTCTCCAATCTCGCTGTAGGTGACATCATCCTCATCATGTCGCAGTGCAGTGCCAGTCCGAATGACCATGTTCATGGAGAAGTACTCGGATCCCAACTCGTCGGCGATGTAGTTCACCAGTTCCTGCAGGTGATCTCGATTGCCTCCGCAGATAGTGGTGTTGGTATGGGTGTAGATCCCAGCCTTGCGCAGCAAGTGAACAGCCTTGGACGACCGCGCGAAGGCTCCGGGATGTTGCACCACAGCATCATGGACGGCCGCGCAGCCGCCTTCCAGGCTCACCTGGGCCGAATCGAGACCCGCATCCGCCAGGTGAGACACAAACTCGGGATCCGCACAGAGGACCCCGTTAGTAATCAGATTGACGCGCATGCCCTTACCCTTGGCATAAGCAATTAGCTCAGGCAAGTCCTTACGCAGAGTCGGCTCGCCGCCTGTAAAGGAGACCGTGGGACAATGCGCCTCATCGAAAATGCGGTCGATGACTACCTGCACCTGCACGGTAGTCATCTCGGACACCTCGCGCCCGCGCTCCGGCGAGTCTGCGTAGCAGAACGTGCAGCGGTTCTGGCAACGGTAGGTCAGGGCAATCTCGGAGAGCACCGGCAGCTCCCGGTGGTGACTCCCAAAGGGTGTAGATTTGATCGAAGGTGCGCCACACACATTGTCTTTCAGCAAGGCCGCAACACTATACAGAAGATTGAGCAAATCGGCCTCAACGCGCGTCTCCGGCACTTCGTACTTGGAGGCCACCTCTCGTACTGCCGCCATCGCGTCCGGCACCTCGTGCCCGTCGTAGAGCCGTTGCAGCAACTCCAACGCCACCTCGTTCAGGTGGTGCATGCGGTTGGGGCGCATGATGAGCAGCCCGTCCTCGGGTCGGATGTAGATATATTCCCTGGTTGAGGTTACCAGCTCGACCGCGAACTGTTGTATGTCTATCGTTTGCTCTTGCAAAGGAATTCCTTTTCCTCGTACTTCAGCGTTCAGCTATCAACATTCAGCCGTCAGCGTTCAGCTAGCAGCGTCGCGCTGAACGGAGTGGTTTTCGCTTCGCCTTGGCCACTCCTCCTGTCCCTGGCTTTTCTCCGGTCAGACCTGTGGCTGAAAGCTGAGTGCTGATTGCTGACCGCTTGCTCTATCGGAAGCACTCTCGACAAACACAATCCTATGAACCCAAACAAGCGCACCCACGCCTAGAAACTACTCACACAGGCCGAATGGCAGGCACTGTGACAGGCACTGTGGCAGACACAGGCGGAGTGACAGGCCGAGTGGCAGGCATCATGCACACAGGCCGAATGGCAGGCATCGTGGACGCAAGCTGAATGGCAAGCACTGTGACAGGCTGCGTGGCAGGCATCGTAGCCTACTTGCCCCGCCCCAGGTTCTTTTCCGGTCAGCCTAGCGATACCGGCTTCCACACTTCCCACCACATCGGTCATTGCGGCCTCGACCCCCTGGGTCAGTTCCGTGGCGAAGCGCTCAATGGGAGTAACAACCTGTTCCGCCGCCTCCATCACGGGTCTCAGAGCATCGCCCAATCCTTGCCCTCCAGGAGTCGCCTGTGGACGATAGCGATCTCTGATGATCATCCAGGGAATATAGGGCCTATCATAGACTCTCCCCATGGGTCTGCCGAGCTCTCGGTCCCGTTGGAACGCCCCCCAGGCAGTTTCTATCCTGTGCTCGTACGTCTCGCGGGTTGCGTGGGGGTCAGCGTTCCACATCTTGGGCTGCACGGCCTTTGCCACCGCCTCGAGTATCCTCGGGATTTGAGCCTTGTCTATGGTGCCATCCTCCAGAATAGCTCGGATCAGGGCGGTCTCGTAGCTCTTCATCGGCAAGCCCGGGTTCGTGATCTCAAGCTGCAGCGGCACCCGGTTGATGATAGTCAGAACTCCCCGCTGTTCCAAGGCCATGACAATGAGAGCCACGGTCTTAGTCGAGTTGCCCAGATAGAAGGCCGCCTCGATGGCATTGAGGTCTGGCACGACGCCGGCCATTTCGAAGGTCTCTATCTCGATCTCAGGCGGCGCGTACTTGGGCTTTCGCTTCTTTCGTCTGCGCACTGCCAGCACCACCACAATGCCAACCACCGTGGCGACCATGAAGCCCAATACGCAGATGAGCATCGTTCCCGCTGGGCCAATCCCACCCGCGACCGGCTCCGGCTTGGCTGTCGGCGCGTATAAAGGAATGGGGGTATCCTTGCTTACAGTAATGAACTCGCCCGGGAGATAAAACTTGGGCACCATGTGGTATTGCCGGGGGAGATCGTTCTCCTCGATGTAGATAGATAGCCAATTCTTACCCGTGGACTCATCTGGAGTAGGGAAGTAGATCCAGCGATCATACTGGCTAGTATCCTCAACCAACAGATCCGTGGCATCCACCACCTCGTCCGTTACCTGCTCTGGCTCGGTTAAGCCGGCAGGGATCTCCACCGGGAGCACGTAGTACAGTTCCAGCTTTTCGATGGGGAGGTCCCACTGAAACGGTGCCCATCCGATGGTGCTATACTCCCGGTCTTCGACTTGCGAGGTGTCGAAGACGGAACGATCCACGGTGTAGCGCACTTCAACGGTATATTGTTCCCCAGCCCTCGTAGGCCGTTCGAAATCAAGTCGATAGTGGTTGGGCAGATCACCAGGGGCCAAGGTAACGACGAAGGGGCCATCGGGCCCATCTCCCTGGGATGTGACGATAGTATGAGGTGTATCGAAAGGCCCAATATTACTGATCTTGCTCCGACCCTCGTTCTCGGTGAATATCAGACTGTACTCCACATCCAGGCGGCCATCGTTCAGCACGATGACATAAACCTTGACCACGTTAATGGTCACCGGGTCCACCGCATAGACTGGCATCACTCCGGCCCACAAGGCTCCTACCAGCAAGGCCAACAGTACGATCATACGTTTCTTGATCATCGTCGCTACTACCTCCCAAGGCGGGATGAAATACCCTCCATCAACACGGCTCCCGCGAAACGGGGCAATGCCAGCATCCGTTCCCAGCGCCAGGGCTCACGATAGAGCCTATGTAACCACTCCAAGCCTATCCGCTGTATCCAGCGAGGAGCGCGCACCGCACGGCCAGAGATGAAGTCGAAACTGCCTCCCACACCCATGGCCATTGCCACCCCCAGGGTGCTCCGATTGCGGTAGATCCACTTCTCCTGCTTCGGTGCGCCATACGCGACCAACAAGAAATCCGGCCGTGCATCGTGGATACGCTTCAGTATTTCAGCTTCCTCTTGCACGTCAGCAGAGCCAGCGTAAGTGCCCACCACTTGCAGTCCTGAATACCGAGCGCAGAGACAGCGGGCAGTTTCTTTCGCCACTCCTGGAGCCGCGCCCAGTAAGAAAAGTCGATACCCCTTCCTGGCGGACAAGGCCGCCAGCCGCTCCACCGTATCCACTCCGGCCACCCGCTGGCGCAGGGGCTGCCCCAGAAAGTGACTCCCCCACAATAAGCCCACTCCATCCGGTAGGGCCAGAGAGACCTGATTCAATATCTCCTTGAAGTCCTCATCATCCTGGGCGGCCATAATGAACTCTGGGTTCACGGTAGCGACTTGATGTGCCTCGGTACTACCCACAAACCCTTCCATAATACCTAGAGCTTCATCATAAGTCACATCATGCACGCGCACCCCCAGGACGTTAATCATCCGGGGACCTACTCGCTCGTTCACTTGCTATCCTCTTCTGCCAGGCTTCTCGCCTCCAAGCCGAATACTACGAGTCGCCAACCATCTCCAAGACGTCCAACACCTCCCGTGCACAGCGCTCCCACGAGAAGCGAGATGCCTGCTCCAAGCCGCGTTGACGAAGCTCTCGCCGCAGTGCACCGTCGGTGACGATCCGCCGCATGGCCTCGGCCAACCCTCGGACATCCAGGGGGTCCACTAATAGGGCAGCGTCACCCACTACCTCCGGCAACGCCGAGACATTGGAACAAACCACCGGCGTGCCACAAGCCATGGCCTCCCACGCTGGCAGGCCAAACCCTTCATAGAGACTGGGTAACACAAAGGCTATAGCGGCGCTCATCAGCGCCGAAAGATCGTCTGCCTTCACGTAGCCCGGAAAGATCACCCGGCTTCCCAAGCCCAGCTCTGCTGTCTGCTGGAAGATGCTCTCGTACAGCCATCCCTTCTTCCCGGCGATCACCAGAGAGACATCGTTGACATCAGGCGATTGTATGAGCAGATTGAAGGCTTCCACTAACCGCAGCAGGTTCTTGCGGGGATGGATTGTCCCCACGTAGAGCAGATACCTGTCCGGAAGATCATAGCGCCTCTTCACGGCGGATAACATACCGACTTCGGTCACAGGTTCCAGGCGACTGCCCCCGCCTGGATAGACGACAGAGATATTTCTCTCCGGCACATGATAATGGCGCATTAGATCGCTGCGCGTGGCCTCAGAATCGGCGATCACGTGCACGGCGTGACGCGCATTGTAGCGCGTAGACCAATCCAGATACCTATGTGCCAGCCTCGTATGGGCCTCCGGATAGTACAAATAGCCCAGATCGTGTACCGTCACCACACTACGCCGAGGGTGTACCAATGGTAGCACATGGGCAGGAACGAAAAGTACATCGGGAGCGCGCCAAGTCATCTCCCAGGAAAGCCGCGCATGAGTCCAGAGACGTGGAAACGGGATCTCCACTTTCTGAACGTGTTCCGAAACCTCGAACAGCCGCGCGGGTGGCGATTGATCAAAGTAGAGCCGGTAGCGATGAGGCTGATCTAGGGCCAGCAAACTGCGTGTGAGATACAGTGAATAGTTCTCTGTCCCCGTCCGCTGTGTCGCCACGGAGCGGCTGGCATCAATCCCGATGATCATCGGACCTCTTGCGCCCCACGCCCAACCTCCTATCAAGCTCCAGACTACACCACCTCGGTCGCGATAACGCGAACGGCCCCAGCCGACTGCAGAGCCGCCGTGACCCGCTGTCGTGCAGCGGGCATCACCAGGGCGATCACGTTTCCTCCCTTGCCCGCCCCGGAGAGCTTGGCCCCCAGGGCTCCCGCCTGCCGGGCGGCTCCGACGAGAGCACTTATCTCCGCTGATGAGACCCCTATCTCCTCCAGCAGTGCCTGGTTCACATTCATCAAGCGCCCTGCTTCCGCCATGTCTCCACGCGCGATGGAAGCCTTGGCAGCCATGGCCACGGATCCCACGTCGGCGAACAGCGTGTCATACCGCTCCCGTTCAGCCGTCCAGGAGTCTCGCACATCCCCGACGACCTCCCTGGTCGAGCTTGAAGCCCCTGTATCTGCGATGACGAGAGAGAAAGGTCGTCCCACTTCGAACGTTTGGGGGCCTTCCTCTTTGAGGAAGTAGATGGGCTTCTCGAAGGCAATGACACTGTTATCTATACCACTAGGCGTACCATGATGCAGAATCTCGGTTTTATAGACCAACTCGGACACATCCGAAGCCGTCAGGCCAGCCCCAAAGTGAGCGCTCAGAGCCCGCACGATAGCCGTCGCCACGGCCGCCCCACTTCCCATCCCCCGTGCGACAGGAATCGTAGATGATACCTCAATGAGTAGGTCACGTCCTTCCGAGAGACCGATGCGCTCGAATGTATTACGTACGGTGAGCTCCAAAGGGTGCGCTTCATCGTCCTGGATGGAATCTCCCAGTCGATGGACTAAACCCAGGTCCCGCGCGACGATGGTTACCCCTTCTCCCGAGCTGGCGGCTTCTACGGTCGCCGTGACTCGAACCTGAGTCACCGGCACTGCAATAGCAGGCTGCCCGTAGACCACGGCGTGTTCACCGAAGAGGATAACTTTACCACAGGCATAGGCAACGGTCATCATATTTCCCCTTGCTACCTTGTTTAGACTATAGCAAATCCCCCAAGGGCTGTCAAGACAGATAACCTGGTGAGATTGCCCACATCCTACCGGGGAGTCCGCATGGGCCCCAGCAGCCCCAAAGGAGCAGACACTGCGGTCCGCCCCTACGCCAGGGCATGGCACAGAAAAGCAGACCGCAGATGCGTGAGGCCCACCGCAGGGACAGACCGATGTGTCTGCCCTGCCAACAACACACGCCCTACCTACAACAATAGAAACTCCCTCGATTACACAATGTAATCGAGGGAGCGATTCTCATCGAAAGGCCGACAGATCAGGTTCTTGTGATTCAGAATCTGATTCTTGCCTCCTTCACTCTTCCTCCCCCCAGAATGCTTTGGCACCCTTCAGCGCCTTGAGCAGGTCGCGGCGCTTGAGCGCGCGCTTGCTGTCAATCTCAACGGCACCGGCCTTGTCACTGGCCATCTTCCCCAGGGCTTCGATCCAGGCCGCGCTCTGGACTGGCTCGTGGCGAACGCGCCACCGCTCCACCCAAATAGGAAGCTTCTCCACGTTGGTGACACGGGTATGCGTCACCGTCTTGGTCACACCCAGCGACTCGAAGGTAACCTCGTATTCCTCGACCTCAGGCTTGATCGGGCAGACCTGCATACATGCGCCGCACTTGATGCAGAAGTAGTCGGCCAACACCAGATTGCCTTCGTTGTTAATGCGCAATGCCCGCGTGGGGCAGATGTCAGCACAGGCGAAACATCCCTCGACGCACGTCTCACGGCGTAGCTCTACGCTGCCCTGCCACGGCTGCACCACCCGGAAGGCGCCACCACTGGCGATCTCACACTGGCGGCAGCGGATGCAGTGCTCGTCATCCACCAACAGCATGTCCTGCTCCTCGTCATAACTGATGACGTCGGTCGGACAGTTGTTAATGACGAAATCCTTCTTCTTCCAATCGAACTTATCACGGTCGAACACGTTCGACTGGATCAGCGCCGGGAACGCATCGTACATCAGCACCGGGTTCTCGCGCTTATCGTTGATAGTCAGCGTGATGGCATTCTTGGGGCACACTATCTCACACATCCCGCACAGGACGCACTTCTCCGGGTCTATGTCCACCGAAGGCTTCTTTGTCAGGTGTCCGTCCACGATTTCGCCATCGACGTGTATGACGGCATCCTTGGGACAGACCAGTGGCCCGATCTGGCAACCCACGCACCGATCCAGGTCCCAAACCATGATGTAGTGGCGCGTCACCATCCAACGTTCGAGTTTGATCTCGCGCCTCGTTGCGGTTTTCCGTGTAGTACCTCGTCCAGACATCGCTGACTCCTAGAGATCCTGTGGCAATTCTTGTAATTCCGCAAAGGTAAAGACCGGGCCATCCTTGCAGATGTACTTGTGGCCGATATTGCAGCGCCCGCACTTGCCAATGCCACACTTCATGCGTTTTTCCAGGGAAGTGTAGATACGATCAGCGGAGAAACCCAGATCATAGAGCACTGGTAGGGTATACTTGATCATCACTGGCGGCCCGCACACAAAGGCCACCGCGTTCTCAGCAGATGGCGCGACCTCCCTGGTAACATCGGGCACATAACCAACCAGGTGACACCAACGCTCATCGGCGTGATCAATCGTTTGACAGCAAGCAATGTCATCCCGCTCATACCAGCACTCGATGTCTGACTTGTAGAGAAAGAGACTCGGGTTACGTGCGCCGTAGATCACGGTCATACGCCCGTATTGGCGACGAATGGCCGGGTTCAGTAGATGCTTGGCAAGGGCATAGAGAGTCGTGAAGGCATACCCTCCGCCGATGATGACGATATTGGATCCCTTCCAGTCTTCAACAGGATACCAGTTCCCCAGGGGCCCGCGCATCCCTAGCTGGTCTCCGGGCTGCATCTCATGAATCGCCTGCGTCAAGACCCCCATTTTGTTGATAGTGAAACGTACAAACTCACCCTCCCAGGCCGCCGAGGCTACTCCAAAGGGGGCTTCTCCCTTGCCAAAGATAGAGAGCTGGCAGAACTGACCGGGATGATACAGTGAGAAAAAACGTTCCCGGTCGGCATCCTGCTCGAACACCAACTCGAAGGTCTTCAGCGTTTGGTCATCAGTTTCCACATTTGTGCGTGCAATACGCATTGGAATCGGCTCGTACGGATTCATTCTCATCTCTCCGGCTTACTTCTCCTCCCAGGATTGCACGCTACGTATCATCTGGCGGATATCCAGATTTACCGGACAGTAGCGCACACAACGTCCACAGCCAGTGCAGCCGATTTCGTCATAGAGTTCCACGAAGTACGCATACTTGTGCATGATGCGCTGGCGGGTCCTCTCTCTGTTGGTGGGCCGTGGGTTGTGGCCTGACGCCTCTTGAGAGTACGCGCGAAACATGCAGGAGTCCCAGTTGCGCACGCGCTCATCTCGAAGTGCCTCATCCACAATATCGAAGCAATAGCAGGTAGGGCAAAGGAAAGTGCAGACACCACACCCCAGGCAAGATTGCTGGATCTGTTGCCAGAAACTGCTCTCAAACATACCGTAAAGCTTATCTCGAATTCCTTCGGGGTCAAAAGGGTGCTCTATCTTACTGATCGCAGCCGCCTGCACCCTTTGAGCCGCTTTCACCTGCGCGGAAGATGCATCCGAAAGATGGCCGAAAAGGGTCTGCCCTTTCTCCGTGAGTATCTCGGCCACATACGAATCGCCGTCCTGAGTCAGCATCACATCAGCACTCCGCCCGTCAAAAGGCCCAGCACCCACCGTCGTGCAGAAGCAAGTCTCACAGGGGTCATCGCAGCCAAGCGCAACTATCGTGGTCTGCTCGCGCTTCCGAACCCAATAGGGATCCGGATCATTCTGTGTAAAGACTTTGTCCAGGAGTTCCAGTGCGCGCGCATCACAGGGGCGCATCCCCAACACTACCTGCATCTCTACTTCATTGTCAGTCGATTCGAACTTTCCCTCCCGGACCCGAAACATGACTTCCGACTGGGGCAGAAAGAGCGCCTTCGGCGGGTAGCGCGTGTTGCCCGCAAAGCCCAAATCCGCGTCTGCCGAATCAGTGAGGGGCTGGAACTGAGTGAAGTCGCCCTGACGCACCGGTGCGTAGACCACGGCGCTCTCCATCCACTTCCTCATCAAGTCAGGCAGGTCTGTCTTAGCCAGCATCTTGTACATGGTTGCCTGTCTCCTAGCGCACAAACCGTTGTTTATCGTCGAGGGTAAAGGCAGCAAAGGGAGGCTGGTCCTCATCGTTGGCCCCGACCTCAAACCCGTATAGCTCCTTCATGTCGCCATTCAGCTTATCAGTCAGATAGGTCATCTTGATGTCCATGGGGCAGGCGCGCTCACACGCGCCGCAGCTCACACAACGACCGGTCTGATGGAAAGCTCTGATGATGTGCCACGCCTGTGTACCACTCGGGGTGATCATGCTCTCTGCCCAGCGCGGGGTGGTGTAGTCTACAAAACACTCCGTGCAATAGCACATGGGGCATGCCTCGCGGCAGGCGTAACAGCGGATGCACCGCTCGGACTCCTGGATAAAGTGAGCGTAGCGATCCTCCGGCGACATGGCGACCAACTCAGCCACCGGGGCATGAGCCAGTTCGGGATCACCTTCGGGCAATGGGTCGCCCAAGACAACGTCGGCCCCGACCGGGTTGGGGTGTAAACAACGCAGGCAAGAATCATGCAGCACATCGGCACGAGTGAATCGGTGCTCCCCATCTCTGGTGACGGCAATCACATCATCCCCATCATCAACTGCCCGGAGCACGTTCTCACCCACATGGCGCTCGATTTTGCGCCAGTCCACGATACCAAGGCAGGGAACGCCTATCACGTACAGCTTTTCTCGCTCGCGCTGATGCTCGATTACAAGGGCCCGCACGGCCCGGCTTTCGCAACCGCGACAGATGATGCCTATGCGTTCATCCTTGGGTCGCCGGGTCAGGTAGGTAGCCAGGTTGCTCTGGCAAAAGCCGTTGAAGACTAGCTTTTCAGCATCTTCCTCGCACGTAATAAAAGCAGGTTGTGCCTTGAGAGGTAACGTGCCCGTCTTGAATCCGATCATCACATCGACTACGTCTTCCCTCAATATACGGGCCACCTCTTCGTGTAGGGCAGATATCAGATCATTCATGGGTGGCTCCTCCTGCTGCGGGGGCACGAGTGACCAGCCGCCGGGCCGGTCCAACAGCTCGTACCTGTTCTTCCAGATCAGCCAACTCCCGCTGGATGCGGCCTAGCTCGTCGTGATCGATCCACGCGAACCGCAACCGATTCTGTTCCATACCCAGATAGCTCAGGAAGTGTCGGAACTCGTCTAACTGACGGCGCGCCCCCAAGTTGCCTTCCTTGAAATGACACTTCTCCGGCTTGCAGCCGCTAATCAGAATGCCATCAGCACCACCTTGTACTGCGTTGAGCACAAAGAGCGGGCTTATGCGCGCGGTGCAGGGCACCTTGATGAGCTTAACATTCTGTGGCAGTTGCGTATCCATCCAGTGTTGGTCGACCTCAGAATAGAGGCAATACTGGCATTGAAAGACGACGATACGAGGTGCCCAACTCATTCTGTCACCTCCACAACCGGTCTACGCATCCAATCCCACATGTCTTCCACCAATGCTTCGTTAGAGAACTCATCTGGCAGGCTAATGGAAGACGAACGACAACTGGCAGCACAGAGTCCGCAGGCCATGCAGAGGTTTGCGTCAACACGGGCCACTGTTACCGAACGTCCCCGAAACATCACCGAAGTCTCTACCAGGGTGATCGCTTCATATGGACATACCTCGACGCAAAGACCGCAGGCGACGCACGTTTGCTCGTCAACCACAGCCGTTTTGATGGGTGATGTCCGCCCATCCTGGACAGCCAGCTCGCGAATAGCCTGGATGACGCCCGAGATGTGTATCTCTTGAGGACAGGCCGGGTAGCACAGATCGCAGGCAGAACAAAGCCAGGTGGTCATGTCTCGGAAAGCTTCCTGATCCAGACCCAGCATGGCCTTGCGTATCAGACGTCGCGGGTTGTACGTTGGGTCTATCTTCTGCTGGATCAGGCATCTGCTAACACATGTTCCACACGAGTAGCACATCTCCAGATGTTCACCACCAGGGATCGCCCGTACCTGATCGGAAAAAGCCTCGGACGGTGCGTGATTGTGGCTCATGCTATCACCTCGCTCTCGGTCATAGCCGCCTTCATCAGATCCGCATACTCCAGTGCCTCTTTGACCACTGGTGCCTCTTTCATCCGACGCGAACGTTTCTCCATCTGCGGGCGCAAACGTTCGATCTCCTCCAGCAGTGCCTCTTTAGGTATTGCGTCGAGAGTCTCCTGCATCTCGTTGAGCACCTGGGCGTACTTGTCACCCTGGGCTGCGCTGATCCACTCGATGCGGAACCGACCCGGCGACATACCCATCTTGGCGAAGGCCTTCATGAGTCGCTTGGCACGGCGCGCACCAACCGGTTGCCCGGTGATGTAGTGACAGTCCTGCGGGTGGCAGCCGGAGAAGAGCACTGCCCCGGCACCCAAGCGGAATGCCTCGTAGATGAAATCGTTGTCTATGCGAGCCGAGCACATCACGCGGATGCCCCGCTCGTTGGGCGTATACTCAAAGTGACTCGTCCCGGCTGCATCAGCACCAGCGTATGAGCACCAGTTACAGCGGAAGGCCAGTATCTTTTCCTCAGGGTTGTTGGCCAGGAGGGCTCTGATCTGTGCCAGCATCTGCGCATCACTGAAGTGCAACTGAGTGATGGCGTTATGAGGGCATTCTCCCACACAGGCGCCACAGCCGTGGCACTTGGCAGTGGTCACTCTGGCGGCCTTTCCGACTTCATACTCTATGGCACCATAAGGGCAGGCTTTTGCACAGAGGCCACACTTCTTGCCCTGAGCACTGATACAGCGATCCGGCCAGACGCTGGCTACGACCGGCTCGATCTCCCACTCGTCGGAGTGGAGCACTCGGCCTGCTCGCGAGGCTGCCGCAGAGCCTTGCGCCACGCTCGCCGGGATATCCTTGGGTCCCTGGCATGCTCCGGCCAAGAAAAGCCCGTCCGTGGGGCTGTCCATGGGGCGCAGTTTGGGATGATACTCCATGAACCATCCGCCCGGGCTCTGGGAGATGTTGAGTACCGAACTCACCGTGTCCACGTCAGGCTGCGGGACTGCCGCCTGGTTGAGCATCACCATGTCGTACTCATACTCGATCACTCGGCCCAGTGCCACATCCTCAGCGTGTACGTAGAGGTTTCGTGTATCGGGATCCTCGGTGATCAGGCTGGGACGGCCTTGGGTGAAATGCACTCCCAACTCGCGCGCCCGATCATAGAACTCTTCGTACCCCTTAGAAGGCGTCCGAATATCAATGTAGTAGATGGTGATATCCATCTCCGGATGGGCCTGCTTCAAGAGGACGGCGTTCTTAATGGCGTACATGCAGCAGAAGTTGGAACACCAGGGATTGAATCGTTTGTCGCGCGAACCGACACAATTGATGATCGCCAACCGCTGAGGATTCTCCCCATCAGTAGGACGAATCAGATTCCCCGTGGTTGGGCCAGCCGAGTTACCCAGCCGTTCCACCTCTATCGCCGTCACTACGTTGGGGAATCGTCCATAGCCGTATTCGGGCATGACGCTGGGATCGAAGTGGCTGAAACCCGTAGCAACGACGATCGCACCCACATCCTCCCAAACCAGCTTGTCCTCCATCCCAAAGTCAATCGCTTCCAGCTTGCCACATGCTTCCACACACTTGTAGCAGTGGACGCAAGCATCCATGTCGATGGTATAGACTAGAGGAACGGACTGGCTCATCGGCACATAAACCGCTTTACGAGGGGCCAGATTCACGTCAAAGTAGTTGGGAACCTCGATGGGGCACACATCGGTGCACTCACCGCACCCATTGCAGCGGTCTGCGTCCACATAGCGGGACTTCTCGCGCAACTGGACCTTGAAATTGCCGACAAAACCTTCGACACGCTCAACTTCAGTATACGTTCTCACATCCATCTTCGGGTGACGCGCCGCGTCAACCATCTTGGGGGCGAGAATTCATATACTACAGTCCATTGTGGGGAATGTCTTGTTCAACTGAGCCATCACTCCCCCAATGGTTGGACGCTTCTCTACCAGTACGGTCTCTATCCCTTGATCGGCCAGGTCCAGCGCAGCGCTGATACCCGCCACACCACCCCCAATGACCATCGCCCGTTTGGTGACGGGAACCTTGATCATATCCAGGGGAACGAGAAACCTGGCCTTGGCGATGGCGGCAGCCACCAGGTCTTTTGCTTTAACCAGCGCGGCTTCCGGCTCGTGACCATGAACCCAGGTGCACTGCTCGCGGATGTTGGCCATCTGCATCAAGAAGGGATTCAGTCCCGCCTCGGCAACGGCAGCCCGGAACGTCGGCTCGTGCATGCGCACCGAGCAGGCCCCTATCACGACCCGATTCAGGTTGTACTTCTCGATATCCTCTTTTATCAGATTTTGCCCACTATCTGCACAAGCATAGAGCGTATCCGTAGCATGAACCACCCCGGGCAGACTTGCTGCATAGTCGGCCACTGCTTTGGGACTGATCACACCGGCAATGTTAGACCCGCAATGACAGACATACACGCCGATGCGAGGACTTTCGTTTCCGTTGTCTTCTGCCATATCACTCCTCATCGCAATAGGAAATCCCTCGTCCTGGTTGCTCAACATGCCAAGGCAACCGGAGCGGAGGGATAGACTCGGATCCTAACTCCCGATCACTTCCTCGATAGCCAGCTTGCGACGCGATTTCTGGGCCCGGCGATCAGGCGTGGTGAGTTCCAGCGCTTCCTTGGGACACCACTTGACACACTGAGGACCTTCCTCCTCGTCCTCGCACAGGTCGCAGATCTCGGCCAGCTTGGTCGCAGGATTGATCGAAATCGCTCCAAAGTCGCAGGCCTCAATACACCAGGCACAGCCATCACATCGATTCGCATCGACTCGAATGACTCCGGTGTCTCGGTCTTGGGATAGCGCATCCCGTGGGCAGGCAATCACGCAGGGGGCGTCCTCACAAGTACGGCAGGCTACCGCCGTGATCAATATCTTCTTAGCTCGTACGGTCCGAATGCGGCTCCTGAAGGTATTGAACTCGCCGGTCTTGGTATACGAACAGATGTACTCGCACAACTGACATCCCACGCACTTCTCAGTGTCGCAGGTTACGTATTGATACTTGGAAGTCGAGGCAGGCATCGATGCTCCTCCTATACTCCGATCTCTTCAGCAACGTCGTCCATTCCCAAGGCAATCAACTTCTTCTTGGGAATCAGCCCTTTCTTGGTCCAACCCTTGGCCTTGTAGTACATGTCCTTCAGTGCATCCAACTCCTCTTGAGTTACCAGATAGCCAGCGGAAGGGCCTTCTTTCATCTTCTCGTGCTGCCAGCGCCAGGGTAGATGGTCATCCTCTATGGTCCAGCCTTCCCGGATGTTGAAAGCCTTCTTGATCGTGTGGGCCCGCTCACCAATGAGATCAACGTCATCATAATCGAAATCCCAGCCTGTGGTGGCATTGATCAGTTTAGCAATCACCGGCCACGCGCCGGCCCTGTCGGCCTTGCCGGTGAAGCAGCGTCGAATGAATTTGCAGAGCGGAAGAGAGTCATACACTGCCGCGTATTCCTCGGTGCTCTTTGCCAGTTCTCCCCGGGTGTCATCAATGGTAAAGCGGTCCACCTGCCCCTTGATATCGGGGTCGTAGGCCGCAGAACGGTTGTGACATCCACCCCGCACCCCTGCTGCCAGCCCCAGGGCGAAAGTCTTCAGCGCCCGAGCATCGTACCCGGGGTTCTCCAGGCCCTTGATGTTCATGGCCCACTTGTAGCTCTCGGTGCCGCGCTCCTCGTCCACTTGCTTGCTGGCACGACGAGTTCCGTCCGCCAACAGGTTGCCCATGTAGCCCTCACGGTTGAACATCATCTCCGTGAGTGTTACAACGGCCTCGCCATTACCGAACTCGGCCTCGAAACCATCGGGATACTTCTTACACTTGAAGTCCTCTTTAGTGAAGACTCCCTTTTCATAGCACTCCATCGCCCAACTGATGGTGACGCCGGTACTCATGGTGTCCAGCCCACCCTCATTGCAGTTAGCAATGGCCCGGATGACTGCCTCCATATCGTTGAGACCGCAATTCGACCCCAGAGCTTGGAGGGATTCATACTCGATGTGGGCCATTGCCCCGGCATAGGCGCCTTCCTTGACTTGGCCAACTTGCTCGCAACCTATGGGGCACTGAGCACAGGCAATTGTCTTAGCCTTGTTATGCTCGTGCAAGTATTCTCCACACACCAGCTCGGCATCCTCAAAGACCCCTTGCTGATAATTCCGGGTAGGCAATAGCCCCAGCCTGTTCATGCTGAGCACGTTCGCCGAGGTTCCCAGGACGCGGTACTTCTGCGTATGCGGTCCTTGCGCTGCCTGCTGGATATCGAACGAAAGCTTCATTAGCTCTTCCGGGTCTGCCACAACAATCCCCTGAGTACCTCGGATAGAGAGTGCCTTCAGCTTTTTGGAACCCCACACCGCGCCTTGCCCGCAACGACCTGCCTTACGCCCATCGTTGCTCACATTGGCGATCCGGGCCAGCTTCTCTCCCGCCGGTCCAATCGAGGCCGAACGTACTTGATCGTCGCCCATCTCATCGCGAAGTGCTTCTTCGGTCGCACCGCAACCAAGACCCAACAGATGAGAAGCATCGCGAAACTCGACTTTGTCATCATCGACGAAGACGGTAATCCAGTCATCGCTAGCATTATGGATGACAATACCATCCCACCCCGATCGTTTAAAACTGACCGTTAGCCAGCTCCCCGATAAACTGTCGCCAATAAAGCCCGTTAGCGGCGACTTTGAGGCCATGCCATACTTTCCACCGACCGGTACCGGCGTCCCAGAGAAAATGCCTCCGGCTATGCAGATGGGATTCCCGGGGGAGAGAGGATCGCACCCCGCTTCGATGTTTTCCCAGCATAACCTGGAGGCCATGGACACGCCGCCTATATAGACCTTATACCACTCCTCAGGCTTGGTCTCCGACCAAGCCTTCCGGGCGGCAAGATCAATATGAAGGATCTTTCCCCAATATCCATACATAAGGCTCACCCTCCTGCGTCTACAAAGAAAAGTAGTAAGTGTTGCCCATCTTCGGGCCTAATCTCAAAATCATTCACGACTCGTCGCCCATCAATGTTGAGCAGATACGGCGCTGCCAACTCGTAGGCCTGAGGAGTGATCACCGGCCCCAGAAGGGCCGGAAATGTCTCCGCAAGGCGGGCAATAACGTCGCGCATGCGAGCATCTTCGCTCAAATCAAGGGTAGCCTCCTTCTCCCCCGCAAGCTGGCGGGGATATCCAAATAACTCGACTGTCACTTGCATAGGCAGTTTACACCCTAACTGGAATATGGAATTGGCAACCGACATGTGTCAGACAGCAAACGAGGTGGGCAAGACAACATTTGCAAAGACGAGAGATGACGCCCCACCTACCATAGCAATTATATCACCTTTGTCACATCCTTGCAAGGTCAAATTCCGAACCAAGGCCTTGACTTCCTGGCTGGTTTCTATCATCTCCAGACACCTGATCGCTGGCAGAGAGAGTGCTTCAGTGCGCTAATATGTTCAGCCTCTTGGTCCAGCCCGAGGTCTGTCGTCTTGCCCAGCGGGGACTTTGGGCCTATAATGCGTGCATCAGATGCTGCTGATTCTGTACTGGGTTGCTGAGGCGCTCGTCTAGTGCATCGACATGAGTCATTTTGTTGGACTATCATTATTCAAGAGGATTCAGAGTAGTCGCATCGCTACCGGCTCCCTCTCCAGACTGGCTTGATACGAGGTGAAAGGCAATGGAACAAACTAAGTTCAAGGTCTACGGTTACCGATGGGTTGTGCTTCTCGCCTTCATGTCCGTCGTGACCATCAATCAGCTCTTATGGATAACCTTTGCCCCCATCACAGGGGCTGCAGCCAGCTTTTACGGGGTCTCGGACCTCAGCATCGGCCTGCTGTCCATGAGTTTCATGATCGTATACATTATCATCTCGATCCCTGCCTCGTGGGTTATTGATACCTATGGCATCCGTGTCGCTGTGGGAATCGGGGCTGCGTTAACGGGCGTCTTTGGCATGCTGCGAGGCTTCGTGGCGCCGTCCTATACATGGGTGCTGGTCTCGCAAATCGGAATCGCTATCGGACAACCCTTCATTCTCAACGCCGTGACCAAGGTGGCTGCTCGCTGGTT
>Ga0075114_10000657_pt1 | contig 20567 bp, 33 predicted proteins | sample AntAceMetag02UKM_FD_69784 | JGI IMG/M metagenome (GOLD analysis project Ga0075114, IMG submission 69784) | Saline lake microbial communities from Ace Lake, Antarctica - Antarctic Ace Lake Metagenome 02UKM | ecosystem: Environmental > Aquatic > Non-marine Saline and Alkaline > Saline | place... | reverse complement strand
CGAGAAGGGAGGCTACCCCCACTTCATGCTGAAGGAGATCCACGAGCAGCCTCAAGTAGTGGCTGAACTGGTTCATCTCATGGAGGCAGCTCCCCACGTCTCGCAGATGATTGAGCGCATGGCCGCAGCGCGCCACATCTACCTGGTCGGCTGCGGCACCAGTTATCACGCCTGCTTGCTAGGATCGGTATACCTGGCCCGCCTGGCTGGCCGCGCGGCCAGCCCCGTCCTGGCCCCTCAGTTCATCCCTCAATACGGACCAGCGGTGGGGCCGGAGGACGTGGGGATCTTTGTCAGCCAAAGCGGGGAAACGAAAGACGTGCTCAACGCCATTGCGGTAGCACGGCAGCAGGGGATGCACGTCCTCAGCCTGGTCAACGTCCTCGGCTCCACCCTCATGCACGAGAGCGAACGGTATCTTCCGCTGGCCTGCGGCTACGAGATCAGCGTGCCGGCCACCAAAACCTTCACCAACCAGATAGTGGCCTTCCTGTTCCTGGCGCTGCGCATGGGAGGTCATTCCACCGAGCGCATGGCTCAGTTGCCGGACTTGCTGCAGGACACACTGGTGGCCAGCGAGCCGCAGGTGGCAGCAGTGGAAGCGGACTTAGCACACCAAGACGACCTGTACTGCCTGGGCTATGGCCTCACCTACCCCATTGCGCTGGAAGGTGCATTGAAGCTCAAAGAGGTCACCTACACCCACTGCGAAGGGATGCTTTCCACCGAGTTCAAGCACGGGCCGCTCTCCGCCGTGCACGATGGCTACCCCGTCATCTTCGTCACCGGGCCGGAGGATGTGCCGCTCCTGATCAGTGGCATCAACGAGACCACCTGCCGCGGCGGACGAGCCATCGCCATCGGGGAGGAGGACGAGCGGCTACGGGCCAACGTCCACGACCTGATCGTGCTGCCCCAGGCTGGCCCGCTGTTCAACCCAGTGCTGGCCACCCTGCCACTGCAAATGCTGTCCTACCGGCTCAGCCTGTTGCGAGGCTACGACCCCGACTTCCCCCGCAACCTGAGCAAGACGCTGACGGTGGATTGATCATAATCATAAGGAGAGCCCTGTTTCTCCACAAGCCCATCAAGCGGATCGGCTCGCCTGAGCGGCCTTTTCCTGCTCCGCACGGCGGCGCATCTGGCCGCGCAGCGTATTGATGTCCCTGGGAACCAGGTAAGCGGTGACGGCAAAGAAGATGAAGCAGAGCACCCAGGCCGACACACAGATGATCAGAATCGCATCCTTAAGGGATGACCGCACAGCGATCAAGCCGGCGAGGAGGGGGGCTAGCGCTGCTCCGGCTGACTCGATGAACAGTTGAATGGCCAGCGCCGTGCTGCGCACCTCCGGCAGGGTGACGTCGTAGACCGTGGAAATCACGTTGGGTGCAGCGAAGGGGATGAACAGCGCAGTAATGCTCAGCATCACCAGGAAAAGCCCACGATTGTCTACAGGGACGTTCATGGTGATGAAGATCAGAACGGCTCCCAGGAGCACGCCGGTCGTGCTGACGAAAAGGCGACCGCGCAAGGTGCGTTTGAACAGGAAATCCCCTACCGCCCCGCCGATGAAATAGCCAGAAGCTAACACCGCCACCGCCACCACCATCGTCGTCAACACCGCGTCCGAGGAATAGCCGCGCTCCGTTTCCAGGTAGCGGAAGAACCAGTAGGTGATGACATTCCAGGGGAAGACGCCAAAGAAGCCCTGGATGAACAGGAGAACGAGGCTGCGCTTGCGAAACAGATCCCGGGCGATCTTCCAGTCAAAACGGTAGTTGCCAATCTCCTCCAGGTCCGCCAGTTCCGGCTCGCTTTTGCCGCGCGGCGGTTCCCGCACGCCGAAGAAGATCACGATGGCCAGCAGTACGCCGAGCGCTCCGGTGATGTAGAACACGCCACGCCAGCCCACGACATCGCCCAGCAGCAAGGCCAGCACCATCCCCAACATGTAGCCCAGAGGAGCGGTGAGCTGCAATAGCCCGTAGATCTTCCCCCGCACCTGCGGCCCGAAGTAGTCGGAAATCAAGCTGTGGAGGCCAGGGTAGCTGGAGTCGTCAACCCCCGTCGAAGCACGCGTGGCCAGGAAGGCCGGATAGGTGGGGGCAATGGCGCTGAGCCAGGTCGTGGCTCCCCAGATGAGACTGGCCAAGGCCAGCAGCTTGGCCCGTGCGTAGCGGTCGTACAGAACGCCCCACAGCGGGTAAAGGATCGCTCCGACGATCAGCGCTCCGGTGAACACAGCCCCCATCTGGGCCTCGTTGATGCCGAACGTCTCCATGATGGGGGTAGTGAGCGGCCCAATGAGCAACTTGTCGGCCTGGTGAAGCAACATGAAGGCGAAGAACACGCCAACGACGAACCAGCGATACTTGGAACGTGATCTCATAGCAGATCCCCCTTCGATTTTTCTGCCACTTCCATTTATCCGCTCAATCCGCTGACGGCTTCTGGCTTCTTTCGGCGGGGTCGCTCTACCCGTCCGGCGTCTCGCCCCGCAGCAGCGCCAGTGCGTGGGGCAGTGCAGGCAGGATGACCTCCAGGTTCTCCCGCACCGCCTTGGGGCTACCGGGCAAATTGACGATCAGCGTGCGACCACGGATGCCAGCAACCGCCCGACTCAGCATGGCGTGCGGCGTGATCTGCAAGCTGGCCGCCCGCATGGCCTCGACCAAGCCGGGAGCTTCTCGTACCAGGATTGAGCGAGTCGCCTCCGGCGTCACATCCCGCGGCCCAAACCCTGTGCCTCCGGTGGTCAGGATGAGGTCCAACCCTATCTCGTCTGCCCAAGCCACCAAAGAGCCGCGGATGATATCCAACTCATCAGGCACTACTGCCTCCACCTCCACGTGAGCACCTTCCAGCCGCTCCAGCACCACTCCCCTGATGGCCGGCCCGCTGAGGTCTATTCGCTCGCCTCGATGGCTGCGGTCGCTGACGGTCAGTATACCCACGCGGGGCATTGTCCCTTGACCTCCAATCATGGCGCAGAATGCAAAACGCACCACGCCACACGTAGTACGCAGTACGTGTCACGTGGTGCGTGTACCACAACCCACACAGATAGACAACTGGATCACTTGATGCGTGGTCGCCTCATGCTTAGCGCTTGGTGTACTGCGGCGCCTTGCGCGCTCTCTTGAGGCCGTACTTCTTGCGCTCTTTCATGCGCGCGTCGCGAGTGAGGAAACCACCTCGACGCAGCAGTCTGCGCAGGTTCTCATCGGCGACTACCAGCGCTCGGGCAATGCCGTGCCGCACTGCACCCGCCTGACCGCTGGGGCCTCCTCCCTTGACCAGCACGGTGATGTTGAAGCTATCCTTGTTCCCGGTGGCTTCCAGCGGCTCCAAGAGATGGCACCGATCCCCCAGGCGAGGGAAGTATTCGTCCATTTCCCTGTCATTCACGACGATCCTACCTGTGCCGGCGTAGAGCCGCACCCGCGCCGTGGCCGTCTTCCGCCGTCCCACTGCCTCGTAATACCTGGCCGACATTCTCTAAGTTCCTCCCTGAAAGAAGAGATAAGCTCCTACAGTTCCAGCACCTTGGGCTGCTGCGCCTCGTGAGGATGCGTGTCGGAAGCGTATACCCTTAACTTCTTGATCATCTGCCGCCCCAGACGGTTCTTGGGCAGCATGCCACGTACCGCTATCTGGATAGCCCGCGTGGGATGCTTCTGAAGCTGATCCCGCAAGGTGATGCTCTTCAGACCACCTGGATAGCCCGAATGGCGATAGTACACCTTCTGATCCAGTCTTTTGCCTGTGACCTGAATCTTGCCAGCGTTGATGACGATGACATGGTCGCCGCAATCCATGTGCGGCGTGAACATGGGCTTGTGCTTGCCCCTCAGTATCGTGGCGATCCTGGTGGCCATGCGGCCCAGCGTCTGGCCAGCAGCATCCACCACCCACCACTCCCGCTGTATGTCGGAAGCCTTAGCTGAATATGTCCTCACTCTGGAATCCCTCACTTCGGTACTTTACCTGCATCAGACAGAGGCCGCAGGCCGGCGCCGGGGGCAGTGACTGACTCCGATCTCGCGCTGCCAACAGTGCAGCGATGCCCTCCTTCGCCATCCGCCCCTGTCCCACCACCAGCAGAGCGCTCACCATCGTGCGCACCATACGCCGCAGAAAACCATTAGCCTCAATGCTGAAGCAGAAGCAGTCGCCCACCTGCGTCCACACTGCCTGCATCACCTCTCGCACAGTACTCCCATCCTGCTGAGGCGGGTTGCCAAAAGTGGCGAAATCGTGACGGCCCAGCAGAAGAGATGCAGCCCCGTTCATCGCCGACAGATTCAATGGCTCGGTCAACTGATGAGCAAAGCGCCGCGCGAGCGGCGACCGCAACGGCTGATTCAGCACCGTGTAGCGGTACACTCGACTGCGAGCGCTGAACCGCGGATGGAAATCCTCCTGCGCATGCTCCAGTTCGCGGATGACGATGTCCCGCGGCAACCTGGCATTGAGCGCCCGCTGCAAATCGCCCAGCGAATGTTGCCAGGCCACGCAAAAACCGATCACTTGGCCTCGGGCATGCACACCGCTGTCCGTGCGTCCGGCACCGGCGATGCGGACAGCCTCCTTCACGGTCTGGGCTAGCGATTCCTCGATAGCTCCCTGGACTGTGGGTTTGTCCGCCTGGATCTGAAAACCGTAGTAGTCAGTGCCGTCGTACTCGACCGTTGCCCGATACTTGCGATCTGACCCCGAGTACGCTTCCTGTAGCTCCCCGCCCATCCGCCGCCACTCGCTATTATGTCAATTTGCCCCAGTCCCCTGCCCCGAGCTTCTCGTTACTCCACCAGTTCGATCAGCACCATCTTGGCCCCATCGCCTTTGCGGGGGCCTAGCTTCAGGATGCGTGTATACCCTCCTGGCCGATCCTCGAAGCGCACAGCGAGATCATCGAACACCTTCTTAGCTATCAGCGGATCGTTCAGGGCCGCAATCAGCCGACGTCGGGCGTGCAGAGCGTTGCCATCGGCACGCTGGCCCCGCTTGGCAGTGGTGATCATCTTCTCCGCCTGGGCTCGGATGGCCTTGGCTTTGGCCTCCGTCGTCTTGATCCGCTCATGACGGAACAGTTCGGTTATCAGGTTTCTGAACAGAGCTCGGCGATGCCCTGTGGAACGTCCCAATCTGCGTCCTGCTACTCGATGTCTCATGGTCCAAGTTCTCCGTCCAAGTTCTCCCTACCTACCTGCGCCGCCACCCATCATCGCCTTGCGCAGCGCTGCCGCCAACTGCTCATTAAGCCGGAGGCCTTCTTCCACTTCCTCACCAACGGCGGCGGCTTCGTCTGCGATCTCCTCTACAGCCTCATCCTCTTCCTCGGCAGGTTCCGGTTCCGACACATCAGGAAGCACTTCCTCCCCTTCTTCCTCCACCGCTCTAGCCTGTTCCGGACGAGCCACCTCCTCCTCTTCCACTCCGGGCGCTTCTTCTTCAGCAACCGGCGGCCCTTCCGTCACTTCCCCAGCCACACCCTCACCCTCTCCCGGCTGATCAGACGGCATCAGCTTCAACTCCAGGAGCCGTTCCTTCAACTCGTCCAATGATTTGGAACCGAAGTTGCGCATGCTCAGTAGCTCGTCTTCGCCCTTGGACAGGCTCTCCAGAACTTCGCCCACAGTGGTGATACCCGCCCTGCGCAGACAGTTGTAGACGCGCACATTCAACCCCAGTACCTCAATCTCCTGCTCGTAGAGCGCGCTGGGGATACCCTCTTCCTCCACTGCCGCCTCTTCGGGCAGAACCACTTCCACACCACTGATGAGCACAAGATGCTGCACGAGCAACTGGGCGCTCTGGCGAAGTGCATCGTCCGGCGTGATGGTCCCGTCGGTCCAGACATCCAGCAACAGCTTGTCGTAGCCACCTTCGTGGCCGATGCGCGCCCGCTCCACGTTGTAGCGGACGCGGCGGACAGGGCTGAAGATGGCATCCACCGGAATCTCCCCCAGGGCCATCCGCTCACCTTCACGGTCTTCCGTCGAGAGATAGCCTCGCCCCCGGTCCACGGTCATCTCAATGTCCAGCTCAGCTTCGCTGGAATCCGCCGTGAGCAACAGCAACTCGGGATTGACCACTTCCAGGCCAGGAGGACAGACAATGTCCCCTCCTGAAACGGGGCCTTCTCCGCGCACCTCGATCCGCACCGTCACCGCTTCCGGTACGTCCTCATCAAACCTGAATCTCAACTGCTTGATGTTGAGGATTAGCCAAGTGGTGTCTTCCCGTACATGCGGGATGACAGAGAACTCATGGCTGACATCGCTGACCCGAATGGAAGTCACTGCCGCTCCAGGCAGAGAAGCCAGCAGTATGCGCCGCAGGGAATTGCCCAGGGTTATACCATAGCCGCTTTCCAGCGGCCCGATGACAAACCGGCAGTAGTTCTGAGAGCTGGCTTCGCGTTCGACCTTCGGCAATACGAAACTCAACAAAGCTCGCCTCCTCGACAGTGGAGGGCTTGCAGGCTCAAACACAACTGCCTCAGCCCTTTCCCACAACAGTCCATGCTCTCCTGACAAGAACTAGTACTACAACTAGCGGCTGTAGTACCCGACAACTAGCTGATCCTTCAGCCGCGTGTCGATCTCATCGCGTGTGGGAATGCTCAACACCTTCCCTGACATCTGCTCGGGGTTCAGGTTGAGCCATCCGGGCACCGGCCGCTGGCCCAGAATCCGCGCCCTATCCTTGAAGTACACGTTGCCAAGGCTGCGGGAACGCACACGGATCTCGTCACCAAGCTTGCACAAGAAAGACGGAATGTCAGTCTTGCGCCCGTTCACATCAAAATGGCCGTGGCAGACCAGTTGTCTGGCCTGGGCCCGCGAATCAGCGAAGCCCAAGCGATAGACGGCATTGTCCAAGCGTCGCTCCAAGATGATCATGAGGTTGGCCCCGGTCAGCCCGGGACTCCTCTGAGCCTGCTTGAAATAGCGACGGAACTGTCGCTCCATCACGCCATAGATACGACGCACCTTCTGTTTCTCCTTCAATTGCACGGAGTAGTCTGACGCCCTACGTTGCCATCGCGCCTGTGGCCCATGCATCCCCGGCGGATAAGACCGCCGCTCAAAGGCACACTTGTTCGTCATACAGCGCTCCCCCTTGAGGAAGAGCTTCTCACCTTGGCGTCGGCAAAGTCTGCAGACAGCCCCTGTGTATCGAGCCAATGTATCCTCCTGCTCACTAAGAAGAGGTTTACGGCTGGCCGGCCTTCATCCCCCTTCGTCAAACATGGTACCCTACGAACTACCCCACAGCGGTTCCAGGAACTGACTTCTACACGCGCCGTTTCTTGGGCGGACGGCAACCATTATGGGGAATGGGCGTGACATCGGTAATCGAGGTTACCCTCAATCCCTCACCCAGCAGGGAGCGAATGGCAGCCTCCCGTCCCGGGCCAGGTCCTTTCACGAAGACATCTACCTCGCGCATACCTACGCCTCTGGCCTTGCTGGCCGCCTGACGAGCCGCCCGCTGTGCCGCATAGGGCGTGCTCTTCCGACTCCCCCTGAAGCCCACCGTACCGCTGCTGCTCCAGCCCAGAGTATTCCCTTCCGGGTCAGTGATAGTGATAATCGTATTATTGAATGTGGCATGAATATGGGCCTGGCCGCGAGGCACTGCTCCCCGCTTCTCGCGCCGCGCCTTGCCCCGTCTTACTGTCTTTGGTGGCATCCAGTCACTCCTCTTTGGTTATCGGCTATCCGCCAACTACTTCTTGGCCTTTGCGCGGCGGCGGCCTGGCACGGTCCTGCGCTGCCCTCGCTTGGTGCGGGCATTCGTCTTTGTGCGCTGCCCGTACACCGGCAGGTTCCTGCGATGGCGAAGCCCACGGTAGCAGCCAATTTCCTGCAACCGCTTGATGTTCATGGCGATTTCACGCCGCAGATCACCCTCTACCTGATAGTTGCGATCAATCACTTCACGCAACCGGACGGTTTCCGCCTCGGTCAAGTCGCTCACGCGACTGTTTGGACTGATGCCTGTGATACCCAGAATCTCGCGGCTGGTCGCCCGGCCAATACCATAGATATAGGTCAGACTAACCTCCACCCTCTTGTTACGCGGCAGGTCTACGCCAGCGATACGAGCCATGGTCTTCCTCCTCTATACGTAAACAACGCACCCACGACAGAGCAAATCTCCCCTATCCCTGACGCTGCTTATGCTTTGGGTTCTTGCAGATCACCCGCACCACCCCACGTCTTCGGATGATCTTGCAGTCGGCACAACGCTTCTTAACGGATGGCGTCACCTTCATGACTAATGCTCCCTTGTTTCACGTCTTGAGACCAGGACAGGCAGCCCGCTCCAATCCGGCCTGCTCCCCCGTTCATCTCTGCACTACAAGCGGGTCAGGATCTCTGCTTCCCCGTCCTCTGTGATGGCCAACGTGTGTTCGAAATGCGCCGATAGTTGACGGTCTTGGGTCACCACCGTCCAGCCATCCGCCAACAGCTCGGTTTTCCATGTGCCCACGTTGACCATGGGTTCCAGGGCAAACGTCATCCCCGAACGCAAACGACGATTGCGATTCGGATCCGTGCGATGCACATAGTGCAGTATCTGCGGCTCTTCATGCATTCGCCTGCCGATGCCATGGCCTGTGTACTCTCGCACCACAGAGAATCCCCGGTCCTCCACGTACCTCTGTATCGCCGCTGAGATATCGCCGAAACGCTTCCCCACTCTGGCCTGGGCTATGCCCTCGTACAACGCTCCTTCAGTTGCTTCCAACAAGCGGCGCGCTTGCAGGCTAATCTCACCTACCGCAAAAGTGCGAGCCGAATCGCCGTGATAGCCCCGGTGTATCGCTCCGACATCTATGCTGACGATGTCTCCCTGACGCAACTGGCGGCTGCCCGGGATGCCGTGTACGACCTCCTCGTTGACAGATGCGCAGATGGCTGCAGGGAACCCACGATACCCCTTGAAAGAAGGCATAGCTCCCCGCCTGCGGATGAGCTCCTCGGCCAATCGGTCCAGCTCACCCGTGGTCACGCCTGGCCGCAATCGCGACTGCACCATGTCCAACACTTCCGCCACAATGCGACCCGCCTCCCGCATAAGGGCCAGTTCGTGCGCTGTCTTCAGGATTATCACGAGTAGTGTTCTGCCGCCAGCAGACTCGCCCGGGCGGCTAACGTCCCCTTACTTGATGAAGCCCTCATAATGCCGCATCAGCAACTGCGCTTCCAACTGCTTCATCGTATCCAACACCACACCAACGACGATTAGCAGACCAGAGCTACTGATCAACATCGCACCCGTCTGTTGCGTTCCTGCAGCGCCGCGAGTCAGCCAAGGCAAGATGGCCACCAAACCCAGGAATAGCGCACCCACGAGAGTGAGGCGAGACATCACCTTGTTCAGGTACTCCTCTGTGCGCTTGCCCGGCCGGATACCGGGGATGAAGCCACCCTGGCGCTGTAGTGCCTCAGGAAGGTTCTGTTGCCGGAACATGGCGTCGGTATAGAAATAGGTGAACCCGAAGACCAAGAGCAGGTACAGTATCCAATAGATGTTTCCCCGCGGGTCGAATACCGTGCTCACCGTGGCTGCGACGCTGGCTACCCACGGGGTTGCGGCGCCGACCAAGTAACTGGCGATGTTCCCTGGAAACAAGAGAAAACTCTGGGCGAAAATCAGCGGGATCATACCCGCCGAGTTGACCCGCAGGGGGATGTGCGTGCTTTGTCCACCCACTACCCGCAAACGCCCTCCTCGCAAGGCCCGCACGCGGCGGCCATATTGCACCGGAATGCGCCGCTGCCCCTCCTGAACCACCACGATGACCACCACCGTGATCACCGTCACGAGGAAGAATACGAGCAGCGCCTGTGGTCTGGAAATGAGCACTCCCCCCAGGGTCTGCGGCACCCTGGACACGATGCCGGCGAAGATAATGAGCGAAATGCCGTTGCCGATACCCTGCTCAGTGATCAACTCTCCGAGCCACACAGCGAAGATCGTTCCCGCCGTGAGCGTGATCAGGGTAGCGATTGTCGCCAGAGGATACTCCCTGAACCCAAAATTGGCCAGAATCGCCTGTCCCCCAGAGCCACGAGCCAATTGACTGGCCAGGGCATAGGCCTGCAATGCTGCCAGCGGCACGGCGGCGATGTGCGTCCACTGGTTGATCTTGTTGCGCCCTGCCTCACCCTCCTTGGACAACTCCTCCATGCGTGGGATGATGGGCGTTAGGAGCTGGAAGATGATGGTCGCCGTTATGTAGGGCCCCAACCCCATCGCCATGACCGAAAACGAGGACATGGCACCGCCGGAGAACATGTCCAGCATCCCCAGCAACTCATTGGTAGCGAAGAGATTGCGGAGCGCTTCGGCGTCCACGCCGGGAACCGGCACGTGAGCAGCCAGACGATAGAGCACCAGAATGCCAAAAGTGAGCAGTATCTTGCGCCGTAGATCCGGCAGCCGAAAGGCATTGCGAACAGCCTGTAACACGTCATATCCTCCCGATCCGTGCTTTCCAACCTTCCCGCAGGTCTAGCCTGGCTCCAATACAGTTCAGTTAGGAGAGAGTTGAACTCCCAACCTCAGCAGTGCAACTACCTCAGAACAGCCTATCTTCAGTTAAGGAGGGAGTTGAACTCCCGACCTCGGCAGTGCAACTACCTCAGACCAGCCTATCTTCAGTTGGGAGGGAGTTGAACTCCCGACCTCGCCAGCGCTATTACCTCAGACCAGTCTATCTTCAGTTGGGAGGGAGTTGAACTCCCGACCTCGCCAGCGCTATTACCTCAGACCAGTCTATCTTCAGTTGAGAGGGAGTTGAACTCCCGACCTCGGCAGTGCAACTACCTCAGACCAGCCGATCTATGCCATACTGAGACTGGCCCTTGAGCGGCAATATCTCCACCGTACCGCCTGCCGCTTCGATCTTGGCCCGAGCACCGGTGGAGACACGGTGAGCCTTCACAGTCAGCGGGCGGTCAATCTCCCCCTGGCCAAGGATAGCCACAGCCCGCCGAGGCGACTTGATGATACCCATCTCAGCCAAGGTCGCCGGAGAGACCTCGCTACCAGCATCAAATCGACTCAGGCGATAGAGGTTCACCGGCTCATGCTCCACTCGCCAGATATTCACGAAGCCGCGCAGATAGGGCAGGCGACGTACAAGTGGCAACTGTCCACCTTCGAAGTACGGGCGGACGCCTCCACCCGAGCGAGCATTCTGCCCCTTGACGCCACGACCAGCGGTCTTGCCCTGACCTGCCGAGATGCCGCGCCCGACCCTCTTTCTCTTCTTCTTCGCTCCCGGCGGGGGACGCAAATCGTGCAGCTTCATCACTCTATCTCCTGAACGCTAACCAGATGTCTGACTCTGTTGACCATTCCCCGAATCGGCGGCGTGTCCGGTTGCACCACCGTATCGCCCAAGTGATGGAAACCCAGCGCGCGAATGGTCCCCTTCTGTCTCTTGGAATAGCCAATGGCGCTCCTCACGTAGGTGAGTCTCAAGCGCTTCACCCCCCTACGCTTTCTTGGTGACATCAGCTTGCCTCCAGAAAGGTGATACATCCCCGACAGGCTTGCCCCTCCGCCGCGCCTCTTCTGCCGGGTCCTTCAGTTCATCCAGAGCCTTCATGGTGGCCCTGACCACATTGAGGATGTTGGAGCTGCCCAACGACTTGGTCAGAATGTCCTGGATACCTGCTGCCTCCACGACAGCGCGCACGCCGCCGCCAGCGATCACGCCCGTGCCCGGTGATGCAGGCTTCAACAACACCTTGGCCGCGCTGAAACGCGTACAGACCTCGTGGGGAATCGTTGTTCCCGCGAGGGGAATACGATGCATGTCCTTCAGGGCTCGGTCCCTGCCTTTGCTGATAGCCTCGGGCACGCCACGGGCCTTACCGATGCCGACGCCCACACTGCCCTTATTGTCCCCGACAACGACCACAACGCGAAAGTGAAAGCGCCGACCTCCCTTCTGTACCTTCGCCGTGCGAGCGATGTTCACCACTCGTTCGTCGAACTCCGGCCCTTCCCGTTCCGCGCCTCGGCGCCGCCTGCCTCTAGATCCCGTCGCCATGAACCCTCCTGACCGCTAGAACTGCAACCCACCAGAACGGGCGCCCTCAGCCAAAGCCCGCACTCGACCATGGTAGCGGTAACCACCCCGGTCGAAAACCACCTTCACAACGCCCGCTGCTTGAGCTCGTTCGGCCACCAACTCACCCACCAACCGGGCCTGCTCAGTCTTGCTCAGTCCATTCAGGCGTGGCCGCAGGTCTGGATCCAGCGTGGAGGCCGCGGCAACCGTATGCCCTTGCTCATCGTCAATGACCTGAGCACAGACTTGCTTCAGACTGCGAAAGACGTTCAGGCGTGGACGGTCAGGGGTACCGAAGACCTTCTTGCGTACACGCCGGTGGCGCCTCCTGCGGGCCATCGCCCTGGTCTGTTTAGCCATTGTGATCTAGTCCTCCATCCCACCAACCATCTTTGCCAAGAGCCCTGTGGTGTGTCCCTATCCATAACAGAGCAACGAACGAGGCCCCCCCAGGCACTGGGCAGGCACTACAGGACTTTGCCCGCCTTGCCCGCCTTGCGGCGCACCTGCTCACCAGCGTAGCGAATCCCCTTGCCCTTGTATGGCTCGGGCTTGCGCAGCGCCCTGATCTCTGCCGCGACTTTCCCCACCAGCTCCTTGTCAATGCCTTCCACAGTGAGGGTACGCCCATCTCTGGACGTCACAGTCAAGAGAATACCCTCGGGCGGGCGAACCTCCACTGGATGCGAAAAGCCAAGGCTAAGCACCAGCCAACTATCGCGCTGCACGGCACGGTATCCCACGCCCACGATCTGCAGCTCCTTCCGATAGCCTTCCGACACTCCGATGACCATGTTGGCCAGCAGAGCTCGAGTCAGGCCATGAAAAGCACGATGCCTACGCTGATCGGTGGGTCGCTTCACCAGGATCCGCTGATCCTGGACTTCTATGATCATGTCCGGAGAGAACGTGCGGGCGAGTTCACCCTTCGGCCCCTTCACAGTCACCCGGTTTTCTTCGCCGACATCGACAGTCACGCCTGGCGGGACATGGATCGGCGTACGACCGACACGCGACACAAGAATTCCTCCCGCTACCAGATGTAGCAGATCACCTCGCCCCCAACTCCCATGCGGCGGGCCTGGCGGTCGGTCACGACCCCCTTGGAGGTGGACAGTATCGCCACACCCATCCCACTTTGTACCCTGGGAATCTGTCGCCGGTTGGCATAGATACGCCGGCCCGGCTTACTCACCCGCTTCAGCGCTCGCAACACCGGTTGCCGCTTCTCATCGTACTTCAAGATGATGCGCAATACCGGTTGGGGACCTCTCTTGCTGACATCGAAATGTCGGATGAAGCCCTCTTTCTTGAAGATGCGGGCAATGGCGACCTTCATTTTCGAACTGGGCACCAGCACCTGGCGGTGCTGCGCCTCCTGTGCATTGCGGACACGGGTCAGCATATCCGCGATGGGATCAGTCATCATCGGTTCAATCCCTCAGCATTGTCTACCAACTTGATTTGACCACGCCAGGCAGACGCCCTTCCAGCGCCTCACGGCGAAAACAGATGCGGCACAACTCGAATCGACGCATATATCCTCGCGGGCGGCCGCACATCTTGCAGCGATTACGAACGCGTACAGGGTATTTTCGACGCTTCTCACGCCAGGTCATACACTTCTTGGCCACACTCCCTCCCTTGTTAGAAACGCTTGAACGGCATACCCAGCAACTGCAGAAGTCGTCGCCCCTCTTCATCCGTCTGAGCAGTGGTCACCATGGTCACTTCCATGCCCCGCACCTTGTCGATGCTATCGTACTCGATCTCCGGCCACAGAAGTTGCTCCCGCAGGCCCAACGTGTAGTTCCCCCGTCCGTCGAACGCGTCAGGTGACACACCTCGGAAGTCACGCTGACGGGGCAAGGCCGCATTGCAGAGGCGATCCAGGAAATCATACATCCGATTGCCCCGCAGCGTCACCTTGACGCCAATGGGATTCCCCTCACGCAGCCTGAAGACGGCGATGGATTTCTTGGCTCGGGTGATAATTGGCTGCTGCCCCGTGATAGTGGACACGTCTTTGGCCGCCGCATCCAGTGCTTTGACATTCTCCAACGCCTCGCCGAGTCCTACGTTGACGACAATCTTCTCCAATCGCGGCACTTCCATCACATTGCGGTAGCCAAACTCCTGCATCAACGCAGGCACCATTTCCGTCTTGTACCGATCTTTCAACCTTGGCATAAACTCCACTCCCCATTCCCGGGCGACAGTGTCAGGCGTGAACTAGGCGTCAATCAGTTCTTCGCACTTCCTGCAGCGGCGAGACCTGGAACCGTCTGCGAAGACATGATAGGCCACCCGCGTGCGCTCGTTGCACTTCGGGCAGACAAGAGCCACATTGGAGATGTGCATAGGAGCTTCCCGTTCGATGATGCCAACCTGCGTGCGTACGTCGCCGGTGCGGCGCTGATGCTTCTTGATCAGATTGACGCCGGAAACGATGACACGATCTTTGTTAGCATCCCGGCCTGGATGACGCCCGCCCCGGCGGCCGCGCAGTATAAGGTGAACAGTACCGCGTTCGCCACGGTACGCACCTCGGATCACTTCCACAGTATCGCCCTTCTTGATCCCCATCATAATAGCGACTTCCTCCACCACCAGTCCGACGTTCGCCACACAGTTCTAGAGCACTTCCGAAGCCAGCGATACGATGCGCATGAAGCCCTTCTCCCGTAGTTCCCGCGCCACCGGCCCAAAGATGCGCGTGCCCTTCGGACTCTTGTCCTCATCCAGGATTACCGCCGCGTTCTCATCAAAGCGGATGTACGAACCATCCGGGCGACCATACTCCTTCTTCGTACGCACCACTACTGCACGGACAACATCGCCCTTCTTGACCGACCCTTTGGGCATGGCCTGCTTCACCGTAGCGACGATTATATCCCCGACAGCCGCATAGCGCCGCTTGGATCCTCCCATGACGCGAATGCAAAGGATTTCCTTGGCTCCGGTGTTGTCGGCGACTTTCAGTCTGCTTTCTTGCTGGATCATAAGTCCGTCTCCCGCAGCGGGATCAAGCCTACCCCGCCCCGCGCTCCAGGATCGCTTCCACCGCCCAGCGCTTCTTCTTGCTGAGTGGACGAGATTCCACGATGCGCACCTGGTCACCGATCTGACATGCGTTATCGGCGTCGTGGGCCATGTACCGTTTCCTGATCCGAATGACTTTCTGGTACAGGGGGTGACGCTTGGTGCGCGTGACCACCACCACGACCGATTTATCCATTTTGTTGCTGGCCACACGGCCCGTGAGTCGCTTTCGTCGTGACGGCATCTCTATAACTCCTCCACGGCTGCCAATTCCCGCTCCCGCAGGATGGTCTTCAGACGGGCAATGTCCCGCCGTACCTCCCGCAGGCGAGCGGTGTTTTCCAACTGGCCCACCACACGCTGGAAACGGAGGTTGAACAACGTCTCGTATGATTCATCCAGTTTCTGGCGTATTTCGTTGTCCACCAGAACTCGGATATCCCGCGCTTCCATGAATCTCCCCCTCAACCTAAGAACAGTTCACCAACCGCTAGCCAGCGGTCTCCTCTCGTGTCACAAACCGCGTCTGGATCGGTAATTTGTGCGAGGCCAACCGCATAGCACTACGCGCTGACTCCTCACTGACACCGGAAATCTCAAAGATCATGCGCCCTGGCTTGACCACCGCGACCCAGTGATCCACGTCTCCCTTGCCCTTGCCCATACGTGTTTCCGCCGGGCGTTTCGTTACGGGCTTATCCGGGAACACCCGAATCCAGAGCTTGCCACTGCGGCGAACGTGCCGCACGATGGCGCGACGGGCAGCCTCGATCTGGCGGCTGGTCATCCAACATGGTTCCAACGCTTGCAGGCCATACTCGCCAAAGGACACCTTGTTCCCACGATGGGCCATTCCCTTCATTCGCCCACGATGGTGTTTGCGATACTTCACCCGCTTAGGCATCAACACGAGAACAATCCTCCCCTCATACCACCATTGCCTGCGACGCCTTCTCCGGCAGAATCTCGCCCTTGTAGATCCACACCTTCACCCCAATGCGACCAAAGGTGGTCAGCGCTTCTATTTGAGCATAATCAATATCCGCGCGCAGCGTGTGTCTCGGAACGCGTCCTTCACGCACGGTTTCCCTTCGGGCCATCTCTGCGCCGAACAGCCGACCTTTGCAGGTGATCATCATCCCCTGGGCACCCGCGTTCATCGCTCTGCTTACCGCCCGCTTCATGGCCCTCTTGTGGGAAATCCGCCGCCCAAGCTGTTCTGCAACATTCTGCGCCACAAGATAGGCATCCATATCGGGACGAGAGATCTCCTCGATCTCTATCTTCACTCGCTTGCCCGTCAATTCCTGCAGCTTGCTTCGCAGCGCCTTGATGTGCACGCCCTTGCGGCCGATGATCACACCCGGCCGCCCTGAATGCACCCAGACCCATATCTGCTTGGGGAAGCGTTCGATCTCGATCTTCGAGATCATCGCCCGTGGCGCCTCCTCCTGGATCACGCGCCGGACCAGACGGTCCTCCGCCAACAAGCGCGCGTAGTCTCCTCCCTCCGCGTACCAACGGCTCTGGTGGTTTTTGATAATCCCCAAGCGGAAACCGATCGGATGCACTTTGCGCCCCAATGTAACCCTCCTTGCTGCCTAGGCCGCCCGCCGCGGCAAGTCGTGAGTCCCTCTATGCCTCGTGTCTCGACCCTCAGTCGGATAGCCGCTCTTCCAAAACCACGACGACATGCGAAGACCGTCGTAGTATCGGCTTGAACCGCCCCCGCGCACCAAAGCGGCGCCATTTCCGGGTTGGCCCCTGATCAGCAGTGATCTCGGCGATCCAGAGATCCTCCCGATTCAGGCCAAAGTTCTCCTCCGCACTGGCAATGCCCGAGCGGATGAGCTTGGCCACCGGCGGCGCCGCCCCCTGAGGCAGGAACCGCAATACCGCTAGGGCATCATCTACATGCTCGCCCCGCACCTGGTTGATGACCAGACGCACCTTCTGCGGTGAAATGCCCAGGTACCTCTTCACTGCGCGTATTTGGAAACCCCTGACTTCTTCTGCCATGATCCCACGTCACCTCACGCTAAACAGGCCCAACGGCCTGTCTTGGCATCGGTCCTACCACCGTTTACCCTTCTTCTCCCTCGGCATATGGCCTCGGAAGGTGCGAGTGGGGGCGAATTCCCCCAGCTTGTGGCCTACCATGTTCTCGGTGATGTAGATCGGCACGTGCCGCCGGCCATCGTGCACCGCAATCGTGTGCCCCACCATCTGCGGGAACACAGTCGAAGCACGAGACCAGGTGCGAACGACTCGCTTCTCACCCGTTCGATTCATCCCCTCGATGCGTCGCAACAGCTTCGGCTCCACGAACGGCCCCTTCTTCAGCGATCTAGCCATGCATCACCTCCGCCTAGCCTCTTGTCTTCCCACGCCGTCGCACGATGTACTTGCTCGTACGCTTGTTGCGGCGGGTTCGGTAGCCCAACGTGGGCTTGCCCCACGGCGTCTTGGGTCCAGGCATGCCAATCGGCGTGCGGCCCTCGCCACCTCCGTGAGGATGCGAAGATGGGTCCATGGCGGAGCCGCGCACCGCCGGCCGCCAACCCATCCACCGCCTACGCCCCGCCTTGCCCAGCCGGATGTGGGCATGCTCCACGTTGCCAACTTGACCTATGGTGGCCATGCAGCGGACGCTGATCAAGCGCACCTCACCCGAAGGCAAGCGAACGTGAGCGTACTTCCCTTCCCTTGCCATCAACTGCGCCGAAGTGCCCGCGGCCCGGACCAACTGGCCGCCGCGGCCTGGCTGCAACTCGACATTGTGGATCATGGTTCCCAAAGGAATGTTGGCGAGGGGGAGCGCATTGCCCACCCGGATATCAGCTTCCGGACCGGACATCGTCCTGTCGTCCACCTTCATCGACTGAGGAGCGATGATGTAGCGTTTCTCCCCATCAGCATAGAATAACAAGGCAATGCGCGCCGAGCGGTTGGGGTCATACTCAATGGACGCCACCCGCGCCGGGATACCTAACTTGTCCCGCTTGAAATCAATGATCCGGTAGCGCCGCTTGTGCCCACCCCCACGATGTCGGACGGTGATCTTGCCCCGATGGTTTCGCCCCGCCTTCTTGCGCATAGGGGCCAGCAGCGACTTCTCGGGCTTGCTGCGCGTAATCTCTTCAAATGTGAAGCCGCTCATGTCCCGCCGTCCTGGCGAGGTGGGCTTATAGACTTTAATGGCCATGGTTCTCCCTATCTACGCCTAGCAAATGACCTATGCCCCTTCGAAGATCGAAATCGTGGCGCCAGGAGCCAGGGTGACAACGGCTTTCTTCCACTTCGGCTTCTTCACCACAATGCGATTACCATGGCGCCCTCGCTTCGGCGGCACGGTCATGACGTTCACAGACAGCACCGTGACGTCGAAAATCTCCTCAATCGCCTCCTTCACCTGATGTTTGTTCGCTCTGCGGTCCACCTCGAAGGTGTACTGACCGAAGAGGTCCACTTGGTCTTGCGACTTCTCTGTGATGATCGGGCGCTTCAGGATTTCATAGATGTGCATAGGTCAACTCCCTGTCTACTCACCCCCAAATGGCCTCGACCACTTCCAGAGCCTCCAAGGGCAGCACGATGTAGTCGTAGCCCAGGATGTCCCGGATGTTCAGGTAGTTGGCCCTGAGCGTCTTGACCTCAGGAACGTTACGCGCAGAACGCTCCACTGCTTCGTCCTTCTTGGACAACAGGATCAACGCACTGTCCTGGATGCCCAAGCTGTCCAAGAGAGCAAGCATCTGTTTGGTTCTGGACTCCTCCATGCGCAGGGTGTCCAGGAGGATGATCTGCTCCGCTGCCGCCTTGACCGAAAGCGCCGAGCGCACGGCCAACCGACGCATCTTCCGAGGCATCTTCTGGCGGTAGGATCGTGGCTGTGGGCCGAAGACAGTGCCGCCCTTGCGCCACTGGGGAGCCCGAATGCTGCCCTGGCGGGCACGGCCAGTGCCCTTCTGCCGCCACGGCTTGCGACCACCGCCGCTGACTTCACTGCGATTCTTCGTCTTATGAGTACCCAGGCGGGCGTTGGCCAACTGACGCAGCAATGCCTGGTGCATCACAGCTTCGTTGATCGGTACCGCAAAAATCTCATCCGCCAACTCTGTCTCGCCAACCTTTTCCCCGACCATGTTATAGACCGGAAGTAGCATCGCCTTCTCCCACGACTCGAGTCTACCCTTGCTTGCGGGCTTCCCTGATGATCAACAGCCCCTTCTTCGGCCCCGGCACCGCGCCCCTAACCAGCAGCAGGTTGCGCTCCGGATCTACCTTGACCACCAGCAGGCGCTGCGCCGTCACCCGAACGTTACCCATGTGGCCGGGCATGCGCTTGCCCTTGCGCACGTGGCCCACTCGCGTGCCCGAACCGGCTGAACCAGGAGCCCGCTCTCGGTCCGACTGGCCATGGGTCTTCGGCCCTCGATGGAAGCCATGTCGCTTGATACCGCCAGCGAATCCGCGCCCCTTGGACGTACCGGTGACATCCACCAACTCACCCTCGTCAAAGGTGCCGACGGTGATCTTCTGCCCTGCCTCGTAGTCTTGGACGTCCGACACGCGTATCTCACGAAGGTAGCGCAACGGCGGCAGTTGGTTCTTCTGCAGATGTTGCAGTTCCCCGCCAGTCAGGCGCTTCGGCTTGATTTCCTGGAAGCCCATCTGGACAGCCGTGTAGCCATCCCTCTCTTCGGTTTTCACCTGGGTCACAAAACAAGGCCCAGCTTCGATGACAGTGACAGGAATGACTTCCCCCCGGTCATCGAAAACCTGGGTCATGCCCACCTTCTTGCCCAGAATACCTTTCATGCCATCCTCCATCCATGGGACTGTTGGCCTGGGGCACAAGCCACATCATCCCCGCTTGAATTCACAACTCACGAAGCGCAGCCTCCGGCGGCAAGGACCACATCCACCATGAGTTACGCGTCTACGCATCACAGATCATAGCTTGATCTCAATGTCCACTCCTGCCGGCAAATTCAGGCGCATCAGATTGTCTATGGTTTTGGCTCCTGGATCCAGGATGTCAATCAGCCGCTTGTGCGTCCGAATCTCGAACTGCTCTCGCGAGTCCTTGTCGATGAACGGCGAACGTATCACGGTGAACTTCTCGATCCTCGTAGGCAGTGGGACAGGTCCCACGACCACAGCTCCGGTTCGCTCGGCCGCATCCACGATCTGCTGCACAGAGTTGTCTAGAACACGATGATCGTACGCCTTGAGTCTGATGCGGATACGCTTATTTGCCATAATCTCTCCTGCCTACCATCCGGCTCAGCAGCCGCTGCCGCACCGGGCAGCAGCTCCCTACTCTATGATCCTGGTCAACACGCCCGCACCAACCGTCCGACCACCCTCTCGAATGGCAAACCGGCTGCCCTCCTCCAGCGCCACCGGCTCAATC
>Ga0075114_10000656_pt1 | contig 20574 bp, 17 predicted proteins | sample AntAceMetag02UKM_FD_69784 | JGI IMG/M metagenome (GOLD analysis project Ga0075114, IMG submission 69784) | Saline lake microbial communities from Ace Lake, Antarctica - Antarctic Ace Lake Metagenome 02UKM | ecosystem: Environmental > Aquatic > Non-marine Saline and Alkaline > Saline | place... | reverse complement strand
GAGGGTATCCAATTCAGATCTGATCGAGCTGTTGGTGTGACCTTTCGGCATATGTATTGGAGATGGGATGAGTCGGCGTGGCACTATTACTCCAGAACCGTGGCTGAGCTATGTGATTATGTGATTGAGTCGTTTGGCGTTGATGTACTGTTCATTCCACACAACACGTATGAGGCTGGTCAGAAATATGAAAGTGATCTGCCATCTCATCATGATATCGTTGGGAAAATGAGGAACAAGACACATGCACACCAGATCAAGGGCAGATACAATATCTTTGACACCCTCTCGCTTTTCCCTTTGCTGGAGATGGTTTTCTCTAACAGGCGTCATTCCCTGATATTTGGCGCTATCCATGATGTCCCTGGATTGGGAGTAGGCGAAGAGTTGCACATCAAAGTCACTATGGAAGAGCTACTACTGGGGGGCCGCAGGTTTGTCAACATTGAAGACTTTGACCCCGATGTGTTGGAAAAGAATCTCGCTGACATCTGGTACAATCGGGAGAGTCTCAAGGCCAAAATGAGAGTAGCTTTGCCTCCACTAAGAGCAAGAGCTTTGATGCATGCACAATTGGCCGCCGATTTGGTTCGGCAATAGCTGCTAGATCAATCCAGGTATAGAAGGAGACCAAGAATGAAGAGCATCGTAATCGCAGGCACAAGTGTCTATGGAATTGAGAATATGGGCGATGAAGCTCTGTTCGCTGTTTTGTGTCGAGAACTGCGTAACAACATCCCCGACCTGGAAATCACGTGGCTGGCTCGGCATCCGAGTAGGGAACTCGATGAACTATACGGTGTGAAAAGGTCTATCAGGAATTTGGATCATGACAGCAAAGAGCAAAGCATAGGGCGCTGGTTCTGGGGGTTGAACCGGGGTGATCCAACTGACCATCTGTGCGAGATAAGAGAGGCACTGGCAGCCTGCGATCTGTTTATCATAGGTGGCGATCCGTTCAATGAAATATCGTTGGGCGTCTATAGGGGACTGGCACCACAGGCTGCCCTGTTGATAACGCTGGCCAAGTTCCTTGAGAAACCAGTGATGCTGTACTCAATTCACATGGGAAGGCCTCTTAAAACTGACTTGGGCAAAGAGCTGACAAAATACTGCGTTACCAATTCAACGGTTGTGACACTTAGGGAGGAGTTTTCCAAACAAGTTCTTGAGGATATGGGAATTAGTACCCAAAACACAGTAGTATTAGCTGATACAGCCTGGGGACTTGATCCATTTGAGGAAACGGAAAAAGGTCACGCAATTCTGGAAGAGGAAGGGATTCAGTTCAAGTCCGATAATGTGATTGGGTTCAATTTTCGTCATCAATATTGGGTGTGGTCTGATGTGGAGTGGGACCATTACTGTTCCATGTTGGCTGAAGTTGGTGACTATATGGTTGAAATGATGGGGGTCGATTTGTTGTTTATCCCGAATTGTACCTATGAGGTCGATGCAAAATATCATGAATACCAGGATGACCGACCGACACACAGGGATATCGTAGCGAGGATGAAGCACAAGGACCACGCACACCAAATCACCAAAAAGCATAACGTCTTTGAAACCTTGTCGCTTTTTCCGCTCCTTGATATGCACTTTTCCAACCGGAGACACTCTTTGATATTTGCAGCGGTTCATGGCGTACCACCTGTGGCTTGTGGGGGAGAATGGCATATAAAACCCGCCATGGATAAACTGTCACTCGGTGACAAGTTTGTGAAGATCGAGGAATTGAACGCAGACCTGCTCAAGCAAAGCCTCTACGCGACATGGAAGGATCGGAAAGCGATCAGGAAGAGAATTCATAGGGTATTACCAGGTCTTAGGGAAAAGGCTTTGCAGCATGGAAAGGTGGCGGCAGGTTTGTTAAGATAGGGGATGTCATGTCCGTTTTAGAAGACTTCTCATGTGACGTGTGCCAAAACAGCAATTCGGCGCATTTCTGGGCAAAAGCGGTATCTGATCTACCGACCTTTGAACATAATGATTATTTTACTTGGACTACAAGGAAACAGTCTGTTTATTGTAGCTCGCAAAAGTGAACACAGTGAGTAAGCATGTGATTTTGCATGTAATCGGGTCTCAACATTGAAGCTGGTCAGTGTCATGCAAAGCACTCGAATCAGATGGGATACTATGATGCAATCTCTTTCTTTGGACGGTCGTGTAGTGTTGGTTACAGGCGCAAGCCGAGGCATTGGGAAAGCTATCGCATTTGAGTCTGCTTGCGCCGGAGCTGACATTGTCGTGACTTATGGCCAGCAAAGGGAGAAAGCTGAGGAGGTGGCTACCAGAATTCGTGAGCTTGGGCAACGTGCACTTGTGACACAAGTGGATGTCTCTTCAAGAACTAGCGTGCGAAATACGGTTTGCTTGGCACTTGAAGTCTTTGGCCGTATTGACGTACTTGTAAACAATGCCGGCATTCTGCAACAAAAGTCTTTTTTGGAGATTTCCGACAAAGATTGGGATCGGATAATAAATGTTAACCTCAAGGGAACCTTTCTGTGTGCGCAAGAGGTGTTTCCTGTTATGCAGAGACAGGGTGGCGGACGAATCATCAATATCGGTTCGACTGGCGGGCAACTGGGAGGTCGCTTGGCCGTGCATTACTCTGCAAGCAAAGCGGGGGTGATTTGTCTCACGAAATCCCTGGCGCGCATTGGAGCGCCGTATGGCATTCTTGTGAACTGTATTGCGCCTGGATTGATTGATACAGAGATGACCCGGGGTGAGATTGATTCCGAAGCCGGGCGCGAAAAGATCAGGCGAATTCCTCTTCAGCGACCGGGTACTGCCGAAGAGATTGCTGAACTAGCCGTGTTTCTGGCATCGGATATGGCTGCCTACATCACCGGTCAGACCATAAATGTTGACGGTGGTTTGTACATGGCGTGAATTGGTCCAGGTTTGTTGAGGTCTGATATCAAAGGAGAGTGACATGCTGGGCTCGGACATTATTGCAGAGATGTGTATGCGGCACGGCTTAGAGCGAGTTTATACGTTTCCTGGCGGGACACTTGCTCCGACGTTTGATGCGCTTCGACGGCGGAACATTGATATCTTTTGTGCGTACCACGAGCAGGGCGCTGGCTATGCGGCTTTGGCTGCTGCCAGACTTACGCATACTCCTCAAGTGGCGATGGTCACTTCCGGCCCCGGCGTGACCAACCTAGTGACGGTGATCGCCGATGCGTATTTCGATTCGACGCCGCTGGTTGCGCTAACAGGACAGGTAGGCACAGGGGACATTAACAGCGGACGCAGTGTGCGACAATGTGGTTTCCAGCAAGTGAATACGGTGGCTTTGATGGAGCCCATCACCAAGGCTACTTTCCTGCCCTTGTCACCTGCGGATTTACCCACGATGCTGAACGAAGCATTTGCTGTTGCCGCAGAGGGTCGCCCAGGGCCAGTGGTAGTGGATTTGCCAATGGATGTCCAGCGCGGGGAGCTTGATGGAAATCCCAATGCCACGTCCCGCCCGCCGGCGTCTCGGGTGGAACCTGAACCTGGTCTAATTGCTCGGGCGGCGGAGTGGATTGTTGACGCGCAAAGGCCCGTCATTTTTGCCGGGCAGGGAGTGCTGATCTCCGATGCATACGCAGAGTTGCGTCAACTGGCCGAAAGCCGCGGCATCCCTGTGGTAATGAGTCTGCTGGGGTTAGGTGCTTTCCCGAGCGGTTCACCGCTGGCGCTCGGATTCCCAGGACATACCGGCAACCAGTATGCCAGCCGTGCGATTCACGAAGCGGATCTCTTGTTGGTTGTCGGCGCGCGTCTAGATGTACGACAGACGGGGTCGTGCGTGGATCAGTTCGTGCCGAATGGGAGGGTAATTCGCATAGATCTGGACGCCGCTGAGTTAGATTACTCGCGTGTACGATCTGATATGAATATACATTCCGATGCCAGGCCTGCACTAGAGCAGTTACTCCAGGTGTTGGAGAGACAGGCCACACCAGACCTTTCGAAGTGGCGGGGGCTGATTGAGGAGTGGAAAACCGAGTTCTCCCTGGAGTATGACTCGCATAGTGTCCGAGTGAAACCACAATTCGTGATTGAAACTGTCAATCGACTGACAGTTGGGCAGCGCGTGGTGGCAGTTTCAGGTGTTGGTTCTCATCAACAGTGGAGTGCCCGACATTTTGATTTTGACTTCCCTGAGCGTGTCTGGTTGACGTCCGGTGGCCACGGAGCGATGGGGTACGATTTGCCAACCGCCATCGGCGCGCAACTGACACGTCCAAATGATCTGGTGGTTTGCTTTGTCGGGGACGGCTCCCTGCAAATCAACATTCAAGAGTTGCAGTCGGTAGTGGTACACAATACGCCCGTAAAGATATTTGTGTTGGATAATCACAGGTTGGCGATGGTATCACAGTTTCAGATGCTCAATTGGGGCTCTGACCCGACAACAGGGAACAAAGTTAACCCTGATTTCGCGGCGATTGCTCGTGCTTATGGTATCCAGGCTTATGTGATTGCAGAGCCAGGAGATGTAGAGCCTGTTGTGGCAAAGGCGTTAGCGTATGATGGTCCAGTGTTGGTTCACTGCGAAGTGGACTACAGTGAAGATGTTGTGCCTATGCTATTGGGTGGGCAGACTATGGACAAGATGTGGCCCTATGCGTAGAACACTGCTAGTCGTCAGCGGCGGCATCGAGGCTGTGCCCGGTATCCGCCTGGCAAAAGATATGGGTCTGCACGTCGTCGTCAGCGACATGAACCCCAATGCGCCTGGCTCTGCGGTGGCCGATGACCATATCATTGCCAGCACATACGATGTAGAAGCTACCGTTGCTGCTGCCGAACGGTATCACGAGCAAGTACGCCCGATTCACGGCGTAATGTGCATCGCCTCTGACGTGCCTCTGACCGTGGCTTGCGTTGCAGTTGCTTTGGAACTGCCCGGCATCCCGGTCGAAGCGGCCAAACTTGCCAGTGACAAGCTGGCGATGAAGCGGCGCTTTGTGGAAAAAGGAATCGCCATTCCGTGGTATAGTGAGGTCGACTCCAGGGCGCATCTGCGGCAAATTGTGACTGAACGTGGTCTGCCTCTCGTGCTCAAGCCTGTGGATAGTCGAGGCGCGCGAGGTGTACTGCGGTTGACGTCTTCCACCAACCTGGGCTGGGCCTATGAATACTCTATCTCTTTCTCGCCCTCTCAGCGGGTGATGGTGGAGGAATACTTGGAAGGCCCCCAGATCAGCACAGAGTCTATCCTACTAGATGGTCAAGGGTACACGCCGGGCTTTACGGACAGGAATTACGAGTTCATGGAACGTTTTTCACCGTACATGATTGAAAATGGTGGCCATCAGCCATCTATTTTGCCTGAGGATGCGCGTCAGGAGGTGGCGGAACTGGCAGTACAGGCGGGACGTGCGTTGGGTGTCGAGACTGGTGTTGTGAAAGGCGATATGGTCTATACACTCGATGGTCCAAAGGTGATAGAGATTGCCACTCGTCTTTCCGGCGGTTGGTTCAGCACGGACCAGATTCCGCTTGCTACGGGGGTTGATTTCATCGGCGCGGCGATTCGCCTGGCATTGGGAGATTGCGTGCGGCCGGAGGAAATACAGCCGCGTTACCGGAAAGCAGTGGCCATTCGTTACTTTTTTCCGGACCCTGGACGTGTAGTAGCGATTCGTAATGCTGAAAGGTTCCAGGGCGTTTCCTGGGTACACAAGATGGCGTTCTTTGTGAAGACAGGTGACATGTTGGGACCGATAACCGACCACACCAGACGGGCAGGCTGCGTGATTACAACAGGCAGCTCCCGGCAGCAGGCTATCGCTCGTGCTCGGAAAGTGGTTGAAACGGTCAAGATCGGGACAGTTCCGGCATGAGCCGTCTGCTGCTTTACACTGTCTTTCATCTCAACCTGGCTTACTCCTCAATCGAGGAGGAACAACGCCCGGAGGTACTGCGATGCTGCTATTGGCCGCTGCTGCGCCTTGCCAAGCAGTACAACCTGCCCTTCGGCATCGAGGCCTCGGGCTACACTCTGGAGACGGCGGCTGCCATAGACCCGGCTTGGCTGGACGAGCTGCATCGGCTGACGAACGAAGGCCTCTGCGAGTTCATCGGTAGTGGCTACGCCCAGATCATCGGTCCGCTGGTGCCGGCCGAAGTCAACGTTGCTAACCTGCGGTTGGGGCATCAGGCCTATGAGCGATTGTTGGGCTTTCGTCCACAGATCGCCCTGGTCAACGAGCAGGCTTACTCCGCCGGCTTGGTGCAGCACTACCTGGATGCGGGCTACAGGACCATCGTCATGGAGTGGGACAATCCAGCCCGCTACCATCCAGAGTGGGATCCGGAGTGGCGCTACCTGCCCCAGTTCGCTTGCAGCCAGCACGGCGAGGAGATCCCGCTCATCTGGAACAAGTCCATCGCCTTCCAGAAGTTCCAGCGCTACGCCCACGGCGAGATGGAACTGGACGAGTACCTGGACTATCTCCGCGGGCATCTGACAGAAACGGTCCGAGCCTTCCCTCTCTATGGCAACGACGTGGAGATCTTCGACTTTCGGCCTGGTCGCTACCACACAGAAGCGGTTCTGCAAGTGGGTGAGTGGCGGCGCATTGGAGGCCTCTTTGAAGCTCTGCTGGCTGATGGTCGCTTCCAATTCATCCGCCCCAGCCAGGTGCCGGAGCTGATGGAGATGCCGGGTGCTGGCAACCGGCTGCACCTGGAGTCGCCTGAGCAACCGATCCCGGTCAAGAAGCAGGGCAAGTACAACATCACCCGCTGGGCAGTCACCGGGCGGGATGATCTAGGCATCAACACAGCTTGCTGGCACATCTATGAAGCATTGAAGGCGAATCCTGAGGCCAATGATGATGATTGGCGCGAGCTGTGCTACCTCTGGAGCAGCGATTTCCGCACCCATATCACCGACGCACGTTGGCGCCAGTATCGTGAACGGCTGGCAGCTTCTCAGCAAGGAGTTGGTGTACGAGTTCCCTCACGGGCAGAGGAAGGTCCAATAGCTCTTCAACGCTCAGTAGACCTGGCAGGCAACGCGCCGATTATCCGACGCGAGGGGCGGTACTTAACTGTCGAAACGGCATCGGTGCGTGTACGGCTCAACTGCCGCCGCGGGATGGCGATCGACGGGCTGTGGCTTGGCGCCCTTGACGGCCCGCCGCTTTGCGGCACGCTGCCGCATGGGTACTATGATGACATAGCGCTGGGAGCAGATTGGTATACCGGTCAGGTGATCCTCGAAGCATCGGGGCAGTCCAAAGTGACCGATTTGAATCCGGTTGAGCCATCGGTGGAGCTATTGAAGTCTGGGGATGTGGTGATTCAGGGAGCAGTGCTCACCCATCTGGGGCCTGTGGTCAAGCACGTGCGGGTTTCTGCTATGGAACCAAAGCTGGTGTTGGGCTATGCATTTGAGTGGGAGACTGTTCCAATAGGTTCGTTCCGGTTAGGGAATTTCACCTTGAATCCAGATGCATTTGAACGTTCAACGCTGCGGTACAGGACTCACAACGGGGGTATGGACGCTGACACGTTCCCACTGGCGGGGACCACTGTGAGGCAAGGAGACGCCATTTCCTTCCTGGTGTCTGCCGGCCATGGAATAGGAATGACGAACGGGGTGGTGGAACTGGGGGACGCTGAGCGCTGTTTGTGGGTTGAGGTGGATAAGACGACCTCAGCGTTGATTGGGTTGTTGACCTACCGGGAAGTGAGCGGAGCATACTTCTGCCGGCTGGCGCTTTCGGCGGGCGAAATGGATGAGACGAAACGCCCTGCCATCAGAGAAGGTAACATCCAGCAAGTGCGGCTGGTGGTTCGATCACGTCAGGCTGCTGAAACTAGACCCCGCAGATGTGACCGCAGGAAGTGCAATGAGTAGAGCCAAAGAGATCTCACGCAACACCATCATATTCTCTGGCGGCCGGTATATCTCGCAGTTTGTCGGTATTGTCATGGGGTTTCTGGTGGCCAAGTACCTGGGCCCATACTATCTGGGTGTCTGGGGAACGGTGACCCTTGTTCAGAAGTACGTACCCTATTCCACGTTCGGCATTATCTTTGCCATGAATCGAGAAATTCCCTTCTTCATGGCAAAAGGGGAAAAGGAGCGGGTGCGCGCGATAGAAGAGACCACGCGCACCTTTACGCTGGCGGTTTCTATCCTGGTCTGTATCGGTATCTTGCTCTACTCGGTGCTCAATGCCTCTCACCTCAGCGTGGATGTATTGACCGGTATGCGGGTGATCGGCATTGCGATCATTTTGCAGCAGATGAACAGTTTCTACTTCGGATACTTGCGGGCACGTAGCTCATTCACGCTGCTGGCCATCGCTGGAGTGGCTGCGTCAGTATTGGGACTGCTGGTGTTCCTGGCGTTCGGCAATCAATACAGGATCAATGCGGCGTACACCGCGTCGGTCGCGTCTAGTGTTATATCTTTGGTCATCGTCCGGCTTGGCCGAAAGAATCCCTTACAGCTTCGTTTGCATCGCGCCGTGATACGTCCTCTGTTCACCCTGGGTATTTCGTTGTTGATCTACAATCTGGCGCATTTGATCTACACGACGGCTGATCGCTGGCTGGTCTTGAGGCTATTGACGACAGAAGATATGGGCTACTATCATTTTGTCATCAGGGCTGTGGGGGCCGCGACGATGATTCCAACGGCCTTTAGCGCGGTGCTCTACCCCAGGATGATGGAGATGTATGGGGCTAAGGGAAAGAAGGAAGATTTGCGCCGGGCCGTTTATGTCTCTTCTTCGCTCTTTTCGCTGGTGTCACCCTTCGTGTTGGTTTCGGTCTATTGCCTTGTCCAGTTCGTCGTCCGCTTCTACCTTCCCGAGTATGAACCAAGCATGTCATTCTTTGCCATTCTCATTCTGGGAGTCTATTGTTCTCTGTCAAGCGTCGGCATTGGCAACTTCCTGCTGGCGACCAACAAACAGAATGCGATGACATTGGTACTCGCACTGGCGACTGTGATCAAAGTCGCTGTTGGCTACGGCCTTGTGCGGGCCGGCTACGGTCTGGCCGGCGTCGCCGTGGGAACAGTCATCGTATACTTCTTTATGAGTGTATGCTACATCACTTGGGTCTTCAAGCATTTCGAGGCAACCAATTGGTTGGTCTTTAGGCGGCTACTGCGTCTCTACACTCCCCTGCCGATGATGCTGGGCGCTCATGGACTTTCGTCCTGGTTGGGGCCGGTCTTGGTTCCCGGAACGTCCATCGTGGCGCAACTGGGGCAGACCATGGTGCAGTTGCTCGGGTTCTGCGCTGTGTTTGGGCTCCCGGCGTACGTGCTGGCTGACAGAGACAAGCACTTGAAACCCTATCTCGACAAGAGCTGGCAGCAGCTGCGTCGTAATCATGAAGGGGCGATTGAGAAGATCTAGAGATTCATTAGTTGCGTTGGGCTAGCAGCCTGTCGGAGAAGTATTGGGTACCTCAAAATAGGGCTGGTTTTCAAGCCAAAATGAGGTCCCAAGCCCTATTATTGGCCGAAAACCAGGCTGAAGTGGGATGCTTTTGCGCCGAAATTGACTTTTCCGACAGCCTGCTAGTGGGTTTGATGCTCGGATTCGTTCCTTGAGATGCAGTCACGCGTAGCGGAGGCCCCGCTGTGCAGGGGCGCGTCATTGCCTCAGAGGCAAGATTGTGAGCAAGGAGAAACCACAAGGCTCCGAGAGGGAGATACGACGTGCGTGTGATATTTGTTGCTAGCAATGATACACAGGCGAAGCAGTTCCTGTCGGTTGCGGAGCAGTTGCCGGCTGAGGTCAGGTTTCTGTCGTTGGATGCCTACTATGCTTATGATGCCACTCCAGTGCTGGAGGGAGCCGGGATACAGCCGTTCGAGTTGACGTGGCGAGGCAGGGAGTTTGACTTGGCCACGCCTATTTTGCGGTATTGGATGTTTTGGAAAGGCAAAGCAGATGTGGACAGGATCTTGGACACCTTCCGGCCCGATGTGACTGTGTTGGGAAATGATATGGGGCCGATCGAGCGTCTGATCATTCAGCAAAGCAAAGTCAGGGGAGTGCCTGCCCTGCTGGTGCAAGACGGCGTGATCTCGCCAAAGTACTGGTGGGAATCCTCAAGTACGTGGCGGAGGGTCTGTCGAAATGGACGCGACTTGATCCTGCGATTGATGGGCTTGCCTGGTCTTGCACCAGTTGGCTACGGCGCCAGCTGCGATTTTGTGGCCGCCTATGATCTTCCTAGCAGGGAAATCTTCTTGGGTCGGGGCTGCAACCCCGATAGGGTGCGAGTAACAGGCCAACCGAGATACGATACTTGGGGGAATCCGGTCAATGTAGCTGAGTGGCGAAAGAAGATTGGTATACCTCAAGACGGAGAGGTGATTTCCTTCTTCACGACCAATTACGCCACATTTCTCCAAGGAAATGAGCATGAATCTCTTGTCAGTGTAGTATTGCGAACTATGTACCGGGGGGGGCAAGGACGGTTCGGGATTATCAAGGTGCACCCTCGTGAAAACGCGGACTACTATGAGCAGTTGATCAGGCGATTAGGCCTCGCCAACATGCATGTGGTGCGCAATGTGGATGCCAGAATCATCATCGAGCTTAGTTCGCTGGTTATTGTTCACGTCTCAACGGTTGGCCATGAAGCTCTGTTGTTGGGTAAGCCTGTTTTCGTGGCGGATTTGCTGCCGCACCGGGGGACATTGGTTCTGGATAGAACCGCTGCGATTGAGGATGGAGCGGCATTGCGCTATACGGATAGTGATGCACTAGAGAAAGGAATCACTTGTTTCTTCGATGACGGGAAGACACGCCATGATTTGCAGGCCGCCTGTCAGGTTTATCGTCTCCGTTTTCCAGAGCTAATCGATGGTAAAGCTGCACAGCGAGTAGGGCAGTTTATTCTCGAGATTGCTGAACAGGGGGATTAGGCGGGGTGTTGCAGCGAGAGGTGATCCGAAGAGAAAGCGCCAATCCAACTTCCCCGAATTGTGAACCATGCTCCAAGCCCATGTGTTTCTCAGAGTGCGTAACGTCGACAACACATCCCTCGTTTCTGATGGGCGTCGGAGTATCTCTGGTGGCTGTCGGAGGCGGGACATTCAGCGTGTTCGTACCGCCAGTGATGAGCCTTGGGCTGGTTGCTGGCTACCTAGCGCTGGTTGTGTTTGTTTCCAAGATGGGGAGGTTGTATGAGTATGATATTCCTGCTATTCGCAGTATGTACGGGTTTGCTGACAGGATAGCGCCTTTGATTGGAAGGACTGGTCTATGTCAAAGGTGATTCATCGGCCTGATCCCTTGGCGGGTGGCGGCAATGCAGAACCTGTTAAGTTGCACATTCCAACGCAGGAGAGGATAGAATTGTGTGCCGCAAAGACACGCGCACGTATCGGTAAGGCACGTCGTCGTTTGGGATATGAGCCGGCACATAGTTTCTCCCGGGGTATGGAGATGACAGGGCAGTTTGTACGCTGGCACTATTCGTTGCAGGGAGTTTAGTGCAGATGATTGCAGTGGCTGCTGCCGATGATGCCTGCCTAATTCGCAGCGAGTTTAGCAGCGACCGCCTGCCGCTTGACCGTTCGCTTCGTGACCTAAGGTAATGGAGAGTTCCTATGCAGCTAGTCGATTGCGCTGGGTAATGTACTGATAGGCTATGAGTCGAGCATACACTTTGCTTCAGCGTCTCTTGGGACTTGGGATGTTGGTAATGCTCGTTTTGAGTTCCTCGCTACCCGATGTGGCAGCAAGACGCAATCAAGGCATGTTGATTCTGCTTCACGGTTACTCAGTGGATCAAGTAGAGTCCTCGACACTGCTACTTGGGAAAGAACTGTTGGGCCAGGCTATGCCTTCTGATCCCTGCATACACGGCGGGGTGGCTCAGCTTCTTGAGCTTTCGGGGGACTATACTCTATCAGCAGTTGAATGGAGCAAGTATGATGATGAGTGCCGCCGACTAGAGGAGTTGGCGGTTAGCCATGCGAATTCAGGTGATTGGGGAAGTGCCATGATCTGGTGGGATAGAGCAGCGTCCGCTGCTGGGCGATTTGATCCCGGGCTGATTGTGACACCCCAGCACTCCGTTCTCACAAGTGCTGCGTTGTTTTCGCTAGTGAGGCCTGATGGATACTTTCAGCGCAGTACAGGTCGGATCACCTTGTTTACCAATCGGGCCGTGGCTCAAGCCTTCTATTTCCCGACCGCAGGTCAGTACTGCCTTTCAATTCGGGCCTTGAACTCTGTTCCCGGCCCGGTCCTAATCGAAGCGTCACTTGGCTCTGACCGCCTCAGCATTGCCGAGTTTGCCCGAGAGGACAATCTGTGGAGTGAGCATTCCTGGCGAGTCGAGATAGGGAGACCAGGACGCTACATACTGACCCTAGCGTTCCTCAACGATGAAGTAACTCAATTCAGTGATAGAAATGCAGTATTAGGCTCTGTAGTATGGCAGGTTTGTCAGGGCGCGAGGTAGTCGATGGGCCTGCATGGTAATAGGTCTGCATCTATAGTCGGCTTCACGCGGGGGGAGGAACGACGGTTTGTAGAGCCCCTTCCCTTGGTGCTTGGGGTGCTTTCGGTTTGTGTGGGGGCGCTTGTCAGTGTCAATCAAAGTACGCCGCTTCAATGGCTTGTCTATTGTTTTTCCTTAGTTGCCCTGTTAGCCTTTTCTGTATTTGCAGTAGGTAAGCCAGAGTATCTGCTACTGACTATCCTGTTTTTCAAGAGCATTACCGACAATGTACTGCAGCAGTTTGCTTTGTTCTCAGGCGCAGTGAACCTGAATGGGCTGTCTAATGTTGCTGTTATTGGCCTTCTGTTGTTGTTTCTGTTACCTAGAACCCGACTCTTCTTCAAAGTGATCAAGAATCCCATAGTCCTTTTGCATACTATTCTTGTGCTTCTTGTATTCGCCAGCTCTCTTTGGTCAAGCAATAGGGACGAGACTATTCGGGAAGCCGTTAGATTGGCGAGCGTATACTCTATCTTCTTGATCTCTCTGATGACAGCTGTCAATTCTGAAAGAAGTGTGAGGCTTTTGGTCAAGGTCATATTGCTGAGTTCTATTGTCCCCATTCTGGTGGGCTTCATTTCGCTCTTGACTGGTTCTGTCTATGCAATCACCCAGGGATATTCCAGAATATATTCGACCTTCTGGCATCCCAATGGCTTTTCCTTCTATCTGATGGCGATAGCTTTTGTCTGTTATGGATTCATGTTTGCTTCCATCAAACCGGTCTCTCGTTTCCACCGAATGTTGGGAGGGCTGGCAAGTGTGATGATTGTCCTGACCTTCACCCGCGTGACTTGGGGGGCTTTGGTCTTGGGGCTGCTCATCATTGGGGTGCTCAAAGAACGGCGTCTGCTAGTTGCACTGCCTGTGGGGCTCCTTCTGATTCTAGTTCTTGTTCCGGGAATCCCAGCGCGTTTTGCCGATCTCTTGACCCCAGACACTTTCTCAATGCCACTAAGCAGATCTGGGTATCCAGTCGCATCTGGGTTCATTAATAGCGGGCAGTTTCGATACTATATGCTCAAGTCTACTGTGCCGGCTTTTCAGGCACGGCCCATCTTTGGCTACGGATGGGGAATGGCTACAGAGATAGCGTTGCAGTTTGCCGGAATAGAGAATGCCGTTCATAATGACTATTGGCGACTGCTCCTTGAACTTGGTATTGTAGGATTATTCATTTTCTTGCTAATGAACATAACAATATTGAAAACCCTTTATCTCGGCTATATCCGGGCGGAAAACTCTTACCTGCGTGGGTTGATCTTGAGTGCTCTGGTTATCGTGGTTGGGTTGTTGTTTGTTTCGATCACAGACAACGTCTTCTATTATCATACAACTTTGTGGTACATTTGGGGGTATTTGGGACTAGTTCTAGGTTTGCTCCATGCGCGAGCAAGGTCGAACCTTAAGGAGTCTTGATGGGAGAATTCGGTGGTATGCTCATATCTGTGATCATTTGCACCTACAATCGCGCTGCGCTGCTAGACCGGGCTCTCGAGAGCCTGGCTGTCCAGAGTAGATCAGCACCTTTTGAAGTTGTCGTTGTTGACAACAATTCTACCGATCAGACACAGCAGGTGCTTCAAAAATGGGTGACAGATGGGGGGCTCGTGCTGAAGGTGATCGTGGAAGAGAAGCAGGGGTTATCGTATGCGCGTAACGCGGGCATCGGGGCCGCAAGAGGTGACGTGATTGCCTTCATAGACGATGACGTGGTGGTAAACGACGACTGGGTACTGCAACTGATGAGTGCCTTCTCACAGCATCCCGAAGTTGATTGTGTGGGGGGGCCAGTGGACCCTGATTGGGAGACTACGCCGGTGCCCATCTGGATGAACGAGGAGCTACTATTATCAGTGGGCGTGGGATGCTTTGGCACGTCGCCCAAGTTGCTGACGGGTAAGGAATACCCAATTGGCGCGAACATGGCATTTCGGACCACAGTTCTCACCCGCATCGGGCAATTTGACCCCCGTCTGGGGCGTATTGGTACTAGCCTGCTGTCTTGTGAAGAGGTCGAATTCATTGATCGCCTGCGCCGACAGGGTGGGAAAGTCCTATATCATCCCACCGTCTGTGTAAGGCATTTCATCCCAGCAGCGCGAATGACACAGCCGTATTTTCTGAAGCGGCGCCGCTGGGATGGGCGATCTATCGCGCTTTGGGAACTGATCCAAGGGGGCAGACGATTGCTCGTCCGAAATGCGCTATTGCGGGTGTTCTATGTAATCCCGCGCGATGCTATTGGATGGGTGTTAACAACTCTGATTGGTCATCACAGCCGGCGCTTCACCTATACCTGCCGCCTAGCCAAGACAGTAGCCTATCTGGGCCAAGCCCTACGCAATCTCCTGTGTAGTAGCCGATCTTCTTGAGATTTCCACGGCGCTTCGCTGGAACACCTGACTGTACAAGACATTCGTGGAGGATTATGATACAGGCTACGGATCTTTTGCCCGAGAGTGATGAGAGATTGGCGCAACGAGTCTCTGCGCTTCTGGTTTGCCCAATGTGCAAGGGCAAACTCAAGGTTGGATGTCACCAATGGGTCTGTGATCGTTGCCAAGCCGTTTTCTTTGAGGAAGACGGAATCCCCGTCATGCTTCCGCCGAATCTGCCACCATTCAAGGCCATTGAGTCCCGAGCGCATACAGAAATTGCAGAAGACTATGAGCGGTTAGTCCAGTTCCATAGTTGGGTGAGTCTGCACTCGCATAGCTGGGTCTTGGCTGAACTGGCAACCATACCGTCGGATGCTCTGATCCTGGATGTGGGCTGCGGCCCGGGGAGAGACGGTATTGTACTGATGCGCCGGGGGAAAAGTGTTGTTGAAACAGACATATCGCTTGGCATGGTCAAGAAAGCGCACGACAATACGCTTATGGCTGGCCTTTCATCAAGGGGCTATCACTTGGTTATGGATGCTGAACACATATCTTTCCCGCCGCATGTCTTTGACGCAGTGTTGATCTTCGCCACACTTCATCATTTAATGAATCCAACAAAAGGCTTGGGTCAAATCGTGGAATGTCTAAAGCCTGGTGGCCTACTAGTAGTCGGGATGGAACCTAACACATGGTATTACCGGCTAGTGCGACCTTTGGGCAAGATAGTTGAGCGACTGACTGTTCCCTGGTCAAAGAAGGATCATCCAGTGAGAACAAGGTCAATAGCGGAAGCAACAACAACTGGGTTCTCGAAACGAAGGCTCCTACAATTGGCCGCCCAGACAGATTTGAGCGTGGTTAAGATTGAGCCAATATGGTTTCTTACCGGCTTTGCCCAGTTATTTGTGCAGGCATCTGCCCGAATCGGGAACCGGGACCTGAAACTCGGTGCCGGACTTGGAAAGTTGTTGATCCGAGTAGATGAATGGATTGGCAATATCCCCATAGTTAACCACTACCCGTGGCATTGGAACCTAGTTGCAGTCAAGAAGGATCAGGCAGAAAGCATCTGAGAAAACATTGAGCAGCCATTCTACCCCTACCGACGGTGTTGGAGCAAGGTGATGGTATCAAAAACAACTCATGTGAGTGCCCTAGACCTCTACCGGTTCGCTGGTCGTTTGGGTTGGAAAAATTGTGTCAAGCGGCTGGACTTGTACCGGTACTTGGAATATCCGGCAGTCATCCAAGGCTTGCAGGCAGAACCGGGAATGTCAGTACTAGATGTGGGCAGCGCCAATACCATTGTGCCGCTATACCTGGCAGTTGCAGGTTGTCGGGTGCTGGCTGTTGACATAGACGAACGAACGCTGGTATTCCAGAAGCAACGTCTGGCCACGGCTGGAGGGAAAATGTTCCCGGCCGGTCATTTGTGTTTTGAGAGGCAAGATGTGCGGCGACTTCCCTATGTCGATGGCGACTTTGATCGAATCACCGCGATCTCGGTGATTGAGCACATTCCTGATGACGGCGATGCACTAGCAGTCGCTGGGATGGCGCGCGTTCTAAAGCCGGGCGGACGTCTGGGTATTAGCTTCCCCTATGGTTCGGCTTATCAGGAAGGGAGTCCGCCCTATGACACCGCTGCGAATCACCGGATCTACAATGAGATAGCAATAGAGCAGCGGATCGTCAAAGCCTCGGGATTGAGAGAGGTGGTTCGCTTCTATTTTGTAGACAGGTGGTTCGATTTCGAGCATACGCTGTGGCGCGCATTCCCCAGACCGTCCATAACCTCACCGGTTGGACTGCTGTGGGCCTATTGTGTTCCCGCGTGTTTTTCTCGACGAAGGCAAGACCCAGCATTCATAGCGCGAATGGGGCAGGGCTGATATTGGAGAAGCCACTGGACCAACAGGTCAGGTCTTGACGGATGCCTCCTCGTATCTGCTTGGACGCCCACATGATCGGCGAACAAGAAACGGGCAATGAAACCTACGTTACAGGCCTACTCCGCGGCTTACAGGCAATCGGTGTGCCGGGTGAGCTTATGATATTGACCACGGATCAAGAATGTCTGGCTCGGCGGGTTCGGCTAGACCACCAGTTCATCCCAGTGCTTGTCCCGCGCTCACCTTTGTTTCGGATTCTTTTTGGGATTCCAAGAGCAGTACATCGCCACAAGATCGATCTCCTTCATGTTACCTATGTGGCACCGCCTGTGCCAATCTGTCCAACAGTCGTGAGTATCCACGATATTGCTTACGAGCACTTTCCGTCCTGCTTCTCCTTTCGCGATCGTTTTGTTTTGTCTACACTGGTTCCCCGTTCGGCACGACAGGCTGCGAAGGTGATTACACTCTCTGAATACGCTCGGCGTGACCTGATAGAGCATTATGAGATTCCACCTGACAAGGTAGTTGCGATTCCACTTGCGCCCGGTTCCGAGTTTCGCCCCATACTTGACGATTCACAGCTTGAGGAAGTCAGGCAACGCTATGGAACCGGCAGGCAGTTCATCTTAGCTGTTGGCAATCTGCAACCACGAAAGAACTTGGAGCGTCTGATAGAAGCCTACGCCCTGCTACAGGCACAACTTGACTCGGTGCCCAAGTTGGTCATCGTGGGTAAAGCGCAGTGGCGTGCATCTGAACTGCTTCACAAGGTAGAGAAGCTGGGTTTGGATGACAAAGTCAAGTTTACAGGCTACCTGCCTGACAAGGATTTGGTTTTGCTCTATAATGCTGCGAGCGTGTTCGTCTATCCGTCTTTGTACGAGGGCTTTGGTCTGCCTCCTTTGGAGTCAATGGCATGTGGTACCCCCGTGATCTGCTCGAATACCTCGTCTTTGCCGGAAGTGGTCGGCGAAGCTGCGATTACCATTGGTCCCACAAACGTCGAAGGGTTGGCGGATGCAATAGAGAGGGTTTTGACAGACAGCGCTCTCATGACACGTTTGCGAGAAGCTGGATTGCGACGGGCAGCCATGTTCTCGTGGAAAGAGACCGCACGACGAACCCTCGAGGTCTATCGCCAGGTTCTTGCAGAGTGTAGATTGAAATGTGTATGAATATTGCTCTCCTCGGCACCCGCGGCATCCCTGCCAGCTACAGCGGCTTTGAGACCTGCGTCGAGCAACTGGGCCAACGGCTGGCGGACCGCGGTCACCAGGTCACCGTCTACTGCCGTTCCCACCACATCGCGTACGAAGGATCCCACTACAAAGGGATGCGCCTGGTCAAGCTCCCTACAATCCGCAACAAATACCTGGACACGATGGTCCACTCACTCATCTCTTCTCTGCATGCGCTAACGCAACGCTACGACATCGCCCTGTACTTCATTGCCGGCAATAGTCCGGTCACCTGGATACCTCGCATTGTCGGCACTAAGACCATCCTCAATGTGGACGGGTTGGATTGGAGGCGTGAGAAATGGCCTACTCTGGCCAAGAAGTACATTCAGTTCGCAGAGTACCTGGCGACCAAACTGCCTACTACCTGTATTACCGACTCTCAAGTGGTACAAGGCTACTATCAGGATCGCTTTGACAGGACGCCGCCGTATATTCCCTATGGCTCCGACGTGGACATTGTGCCGCCTGGGGAAACGCTGGCACGCTTTGGACTTGAACCGGGGAAGTATGTGCTATTCGTAGGGCGTCTGGTGCCGGAGAACTGCGCCCATCATCTCGTCGAAGCTTTCCGGGACCTTGATACCGACTTGAAGTGCGTCATCGTTGGTGACGCCGCCTATGCACAGGAGTACATCGCATCCCTCAAAGCCAGCGCCGCTGCCGATCCCCGCATTGTGTTTACAGGCTATGTTTTCGGCAGAGGTTACCACGAGTTGGGCTCCAACGCCAAGATCTTCGTGGAAGCATCAGGCGTGGGTGGCACGCATCCGGCTCTCGTTGAGGCAATGGCCTTTGGCAACTGCGTGATTGTTCACAACACACCTGAGAATCTTGAGACAATAGGTGACGCTGGGCTCAGCTATGACGGGCAGACCGGCGCGGAAGACCTGAAACGAGTGCTCACCGAGCTGCTTGAGAATCCAGACCTAGTGCAGGCGTACCGTGGCAAGGCCCGAGAGAGAGCCGCAACTGCCTATTCTTGGGGGCCTGTCACCGACGCCTACGAACGGCTCTGCTACCAATTGACAAAACGGCCCTTGCCTAATAGACTCCGAGAAGACTAACGAGCAAACTAAGGCCCAGTACTGTCGGATCTGTTGTCCTCAAGTGCCGCCAGTGCAACTGATAGCGGGCGCCAGTTCCTTGTACTTGTTGCACGGGCGTCGCATCGCTCAGCAAGATCCTGCGATGAAGCAAAGGGAGACCATGCTCAAACGCTTCACACTACGCTACATAGCCTTCTCCCTACTCCTTGACGTCGCCTGCGTCACCGGCGCCCTTGTCCTGGCGGACTACCTGCGCCAGACGCTGCCCTATGGTCGGGTCGGCTTCTATCCCCACGGCATCCCGGCGATCGAAGTCTACGCCATCGCCGCCGTCCTCTGGATCGTCACCGCGTCCACCCTCTCCCTCTACGACCCCAAGAAGATCTACAAAGTGGTGGATGAGTACCAGACGCTGACGCTGGCTGTGGGCTTCTTCGCCCTCGCCATCGCCGGCGTTCTCTACTTCACCTATCGCGATACCTCACGGATGCTGGTGATCTACGCCCTCGGTCTCACCTGGGTGATGATGGTGGGATGGCGCGCGGTGGTGCGGCTCGCGCGACACAGCCGCCGGCAGGCCCCCCGGCACACCGACCGCGTGTTGATCGCCGGCGCAGGCGAGGTCGGTCAACGCGTCGCCGCAATGATCCTGGAATACGATTGGATCGGGCTCCACCTGGAGGGCTACCTGGATGATGATCTGGGCAAGCACGACAACGGACTGCCGGTGCTGGGTACCCTGGACGATATCGAGCGCGTCGTCCGGGAGCACGAGATCGACAACGTGATCCTGGCACTGCCCCCGCAGGCCCACGAGCGCGTCAACCTGACGGTCTCGCGGCTGCACAAGCTGCCGGTCCGCGTGCGCCTGGTGCCCGACTACTTCAACCTGGCGCTCTACCGCGCCACCGTCGAGGATTTCGGCGGCATCCCGATGATCAACCTGCGCGATCCGGCACTGAGCCTCTACCAGCGCATGGGCAAGCGCGCGCTGGATATCGCCGTCGGCGGCGCGCTCACGCTCTTTGCACTGCCATTGATGGGCGTCATCGCCGTGGCGATCAAGCTGGACTCGCCCGGCCCCGCCGTCTTCAAGCAGGAACGCGTCGGCGAGAACGGCAAGCTCTTCAAGATGGTCAAGTTCCGCTCGATGGTACAAAACGCCGAGGCGCTTCAGGACGAGGTCAACACGCACGACGCGGAGGGCCACGTCATCCACAAGCAGGAGAAGGACCCGCGGGTGACGCGCGTCGGCCGCTTCATCCGCCACTACAGCCTCGACGAGCTACCTCAGTTCTTCAACGTCCTCAAGGGCGATATGAGCCTGGTCGGACCCCGGCCCGAGCTGCCATGGCTCGTGGAGGTATACGAACCCTGGCAGCGTAAGCGCTTCGCGGTCCCGCAGGGCATCACCGGCTGGTGGCAGGTCAACGGGCGCTCGGATAAGACGATGCACCTGCACACCGACGAGGACCTCTATTACATCCAGAACTACTCGCTG
>Ga0075114_10000651_pt1 | contig 20693 bp, 21 predicted proteins | sample AntAceMetag02UKM_FD_69784 | JGI IMG/M metagenome (GOLD analysis project Ga0075114, IMG submission 69784) | Saline lake microbial communities from Ace Lake, Antarctica - Antarctic Ace Lake Metagenome 02UKM | ecosystem: Environmental > Aquatic > Non-marine Saline and Alkaline > Saline | place... | reverse complement strand
TTGGGCTAGGATGAAGTTGAATTCCCGACTTCGGCAGTGCAACTACCTCAGAACGGCTTATCTTGGGCTAGGATGAAGTTGAATTCCCGACTTCGGCAGTGCAACTACCTCAGAACGGCTCATCTTTGGTTCGGAGGGAGTTAAACTCCCGACTTCGATAGTGCAACTACCTCAGAACGGCTTGTCTAAACGACATTGACTTCAGTGGGAGTAGATCATGCCTTCACTAGATTCATGGCTGGAGATCATCATCCGAACCCCGCTCCTGCTATTCCTCGTGATCATGCTTGTGCTAATCGGGCTCATCGCCAGCGCCGCGTTTGCCTACCGCCGACTGCGGGCTCAGATCACGCAACTTCTTGACAGAGCGCAGCACTTGCGAGCCCAGTTGGCGAAGCGCCCTGAACAAGAGGAACAGTGGGCCTCGGCTCGGGAAGCCTACCGCCATTTCATCTACAACGTCTCCCACGAAGTGTCCAATCCCCTGCAGAGCATCCAGACGAATCTGGACAATATGCTCAGTTGTTTGCCCGACCAAGCCGGTCAGTGGTCGCAATATCACGCCACCATCGTCACCGAGTTGAGGCGACTGGCCGGTCTGACCGAGAACCTGCGTTTGCTCTCCCACCTGGAGACGCCGGAGGCCCCGACTGTGCGAGAGTCGGTCAACCTAAAGGGCGTGATCGAGGATGTGATCATGGCTCTCTTCGAAAGATCTGAGGCGCGGGGAGTACGGATGCGCTACGTCGGCCCCGAACGGCCAGCCCGGGTACTGGGCGACCGGGATCGGCTGCGTCAGGTCTTGATGAACCTGGTGGACAATGGCATCAAATACTCCAAACCTGAAGGCGGCGAGGTGATTATCAACCTGCGGGAAGAGCAAGGCCGGCTGCGTGTTCGCGTGTCGGACGAGGGAATCGGCATCTCCGAGGAAGACCTGCCTCACATCTTCGAAACCGCCTACCGTGCTCCGGATGCCCGCAGCTTCCGGCGGAGGGGCACCGGGCTGGGGCTGGCCATTGCCCAACGGATTGCGGAGCACCACGGGGGCGCGATCCGCGTCCAGAGCCGGCCCGGCGAGGGAACGACCTTCTCCTTTGACCTGCCCCTTTACATCCAGCCATAGCTGCCTCCACCACAAAGACACTAGCGCCGTCGGGAGCGCAACACCCTCTCAACCAGAGCCTTCCGCTCGTTCCGATTGTCCGGTGATAGGGTATCAAGCGGCAACGAAACGGCAACCAGGCAGCAATGATCTGGTAAAGACTCCTGGCCCTACATGTGCTATACTTCGGCCAGATGCAAGACCTTGTGCGTGCATACTTGTAAGGAGGATGGAGATGAGCAAGTTCAAGTGGATCCTCGTTGCGCTTCTGCTGCTGCCCCTGGTGTCGGGATGCGGCCAGGTGTTCGAGGTGCGGCTGTTGGACTCACCCACATGGACACCACCCCCAGTCTCTGGGTCATCGTCGACCCCCGATGTGGACGCGACCGTTGCGGCGGCTGTGCAGGCCACCAACATTGCTGTGGCGCAGACGCCGGAGCCTACAGCGAGTCCCACGCCCACTAGCCGTGTTGTCCATCCGACGAGCACGGCCACACCAACGCGCTGGCCAGCAACAGCCACGCCAACCGGTCTTCCTCCTACGCTTACCCCCACGCCCTGGCCTGAGCCGATTCGTATACAGTTCGCTGCGGGCGCGACGTCGGCCACCGTGACCGGCCTCTTGGAGCAGAACGGTTCTGCCATCTACGTGCTGCGCGCCCTGGCAGGCCAGGCGATGCAAGTCGTCGCCGCGCCGGCCGGAGGCGTGAACTTCTCCGTCTGGGGAGCGGACGGGACAGTTCTGAAGAGCTACGGAGCCGAGGCAACAGAATGGCATATTGAGTTGCCCTTAACCCAGGACTACTTCATCCATCTCGTCTCCATTCAGGAGACAAGCTACACCCTGACCGTGACCATCCCTCCGCTGTCGCCTGAACCTTCCATCGAGGTCATCTCCCCCAACGGCGGCGAGCAGTGGCTAGAGGGCAACACCTACGACATCATCTGGGCCTCGTCGGGGGTGGAGAAAGTGGCCATCGCCGTGGCGACGGGCGGCAAAGACCTGGGCATCATCGCTTCTGCAGTGGACGCCGGAATCGGGCAATACTCATGGCGGATTGCTCCTGGTTTGATCAGCAATTTCGGAGTGGTCAAGTCGGACTCGATGAGGCTCAGGATTTTCGACAGCAACGACCCCACGCTATACGATGAGAACGACGAGCCATTCACGGTCATGGTCCCGCGCATCCAGTTCGCTCCCGGTGGTACATCTGCCACGGTCACCGGTTATGTGCAGCGGAACGGCGCGTTCCGGTATGTGCTGCGAGCCTTTGCCGGCCAGGCGATGGAGGTCGCTATCACATCGCCCAACAGCGATGTGGTCTTGACCGTCGCCGGAACGGACGGGGTTGTGCTGAAGAGCTACGCTGACGGCCTGGCCGAGTGGCACGGCGAACTGCCCTCCACACAAGACTACTTCCTGGAGGCCGTCGCCATGGGAGCGGACACGAGTTACCAACTGACCGTCAGCATCGCTTCTCAGCAGACTGAACCTGTCCGTATTCAGTTTGCTCCCGGCGCGACCTCTGCCACGTTGAGCGACTCTGTTGCCCAGGGGTCGATCGACCGCTACGTGCTGCGAGCGCTGGCCGAACAGACAGCAGAGGTGGTGATCACATCGCCCGGCGCCGATGTGGTGCTGGATCTGGTAGGGGCGGATGGCACCCTCCTGCAACACCACACCGCCGGCAGGAAGCAGTGGGCCGGTCGCTTCCCCTCCACGCAGGACTACTTCCTGTCCGTCGTCTCCGTCGGGCAGGCCACGAGCTACGACCTGACGGTGAGGATTGAACCGCTGGATTCGACGCCGCACCGTGTCCAGTTCGCACCTGGCTCAACCTGGGCCACCCTGAGTGGGGATCTCCTACGCAACGGCTCGAAGATCTACGTGTTGCGCGCCTTGGGCGGGCAGACAATGGATGTGGGCGTGATGTCGCCCGGAAACAACGTCGGCCTATCCGTCTGGGGGGCAGATGGGCAGTTCCTGAAGTGGCACGGCGACGGGATACCCGGCTGGCGCGGCCAGTTGCCGGCCACGCAAGACTACTACCTCGAGGTCGTCACCGTCGAATCTTCGAGTTACGCGCTGACGGTGGAGATACCACCGCTGTAGCGCCCCACAGATTATTGGGGTGAAACCATTCCGCTCTTGAATGCGGCCAAGTTGCATCAAGCAATAACACAACCAAGGAGAAGGAAGCAGAAGCCATGAAGAAGCAAAGTTTGTTGATCGCTGTGATGATCACACTGTTGGCGGCCAATGTTGTCAGAGCCGCAGCACCGGATTCAGACGGTCAGGAGTACATCGTGCAGCCCGGCGATTGGCTCAGTAAGATCGCCGGCAAGTTCTACGGCGACATCCTCGCTTACCCCAGCATCGTCAAGGCCACTAATGCCAAGGCGGCTGAGGACGACAGCTTCGACGTCATAGACAATCCCGACGTGATCGAGATTGACCAGAAGCTGTGGATACCAGCACAAGCTCCAGAGCCAGGCGGAGTGACCTTGATGGACCTGAAAAATGGTGTCTACGAGGGGATCTATGCCGAACCGGTGCAACTGGTCGACGGCAAGTTCGAGGGCGAGCCCTTCGTGGAGGGTGGCGCCTCCCGGCCCACAGTCACCTTCGTCAGCCATGCCTTCGGCGACCTGAATGGTGACGGCAGCACCGATGCTGTGGTCGCCCTGGTCGAGAACTCAGGCGGCAGCGGCGTCTTCTGGTATCTGGCGGCCATGATCAATCAAGATGGAAAACCTGTCAACGTTGCCACCCACTTCCTGGGCGACCGCTGGCAGGTGCAGTCCATGGTCATCACGGACGGCGAGATCGTGCTCGATGTTGTCACCCACGGGCCCGAAGACCCCATGTGCTGCCCCTCAGTGGAGAAGTCCCTCACCTTCGTCTTCCAGGATGGTCAATGGATAGAGACGACGCCGGTGGAGGATTAGCTTCGCCTGTCGGCCGAAATCAAAAGCGCCTCGCCCCCGGTTGCTGAGGGCGAGGCGCCTTCGTCTGCAGTATTGTGCCTCTGTAGCGGTACTTCTGGATCAAGAACAGCCAACCTCATGTCAGATCAGAAGCTGCCTGACGCAGCCTGACGTCCGCGCAAGCAAACACCGGAGACAGCGCTCTGAACTCCAACGCAGACGTCAATTGCAGAGCGTCTAACGTCCTGAGGCTGTGCTGCAACACCAGGTCCCTGGCCTGCTGAATGAAGCCGCTGCGCAAACCAGCCACAATGAGGCCGCTCAATACTTCATTGGCAAACTGGGCCAAGGCATCGTTCATGGCCTGGAGGGTGATTTCGCCTCGGTTCCGCTTGCGGTGCAAAGCCGAGGCCATTTCGACGATTGCCAGTTCCGATATGATCAGGATGTTGTCCTGATCCCAAAAGATGGCGTTGACCCGTTCGGAGCCGGACTCCAGGTGATGCCGCTTAGCCAGGGCGCTGGTGTCGAAGAAGTAGAAGGCCACTATCGCTCTTCCCGTTCGGCGAGCACTTCCTGAGACAGAGAACTCTCCATGGTGGACAGACCCTGCCACACCTGCTCCAGAGTGACTTCAGGATTCACCATGGCCTGGAGGCCGTATTCCAGCCCGTTGGAGACTGGGTACCCCTGTCGGCTCAACTCCCGCGAGGCTCGCTGCTTCCGGGGCGTGAACGTGACGCCTTTACTGTCAACCACAATGCCTGGCATCATCTCTACATCCCTCGGGTTGATTGCGGCGTCCAAACCGTGACACCCTTGATGCTGAAGAGATCAGCATCGGCTGTTGCCAGGTGGTGGATGTTCAGGTCCCGCATGGCAGCAACGTGGGCTGCATCGGTGATCAATAGCCCAAGCTCAGCCCCGATGTCGGCGGCTGTGAGCATGTGCGCCCCCGTTACTTCCACGATCCTCATCCCCCTGGAAAGCCAGGCTCTCCAGGTAAGTCCTATACTCCAAAACAGGCGCATACACCTTCTCGACGAAGGCACTCTCCTTCATGGCCTGCTTGATGTTCCAGATCGTTGGTTTCTCCAAATGAGCAGCCGCTTCCTGAACAAGGATATTGAAGAACACCTCATCCACGACCAGCGACGAAGTAAGGGCTCCAATTTCCTCTTTCTCAATTCTGGTGAGAAAAGAGGTGGCTATTCCTCCACGCCTCTCGTCATCGAAGGCGTGAAAGAGGAAGATGTTGGCGTCAATGAAGATGGGCTCGTCGGCAACGAAATCGGTTAGATTGCGGATCATGATTACCTCTGGCTGTAGAGTTCGTCTAGCTCCTCATACGACAAGCGCTTCTGCACGATCCCCCGCAGTCTCTGCGATAAAGACCTGGGTTTGATGAGAATGCCGTAGTTTTTCACAACAGCCTCTATCGGCTCATCAAGCCAGACATCCGGCAACATCGCTTGGTCCAGGGAAATCCGGCCATTCTCGATTGTCAACGGAATAACCTTTTGCATCTATCTACACTCCTCTCAAAGAGCTCGGTTCACATCCCGAAAGCAGAATAGGACACTATCATCATTCCTACCACAAAGCGCGCTGGAAAGCAACTTCTCTTCCATCTACTCCAGCAATACCTCTCCGTAGGCGAAGAGCCCCGGCGTGCCGCCTGTGTGCCAGAAGCAGACCCTCTCCTGCGGGCCGAACGCTCCCTGGCCGATGAGATCAATCAGCCCGGCCAACGCCCGCCCGGTGTAGACCGGATCCAGCAGAACTCCCTCGGTCTCGGCCAGCAAGCGGATGGCCGCTTTCTCCATCTCGGTGACGACGCCATAGCCAGCACCGCAATAGTCGTCGTTGACGATGAACTCGTCCGGCTCGAAGTGCAGGTCGAGTCCCAGATGAGTGGCCGTCTCGTTCGCCAGCACGGCCAGTTCAGCCTGCAGCTCCCCGGCATCCTTGTCCACGCTGATGCCCACGACGCGGGCAGGGAAGTGCAGCGCCTTGGCGGCCACACACAGCCCCGCCTGCGTGCCGCCGGAACTGGTGGCGAAGACGATGTGATCCATCCGCAGCGACCGCTCTGCAAGTTGCGCCGCCAGTTCTTCCAGCGCGGCCACGTAGCCGCTGGCCCCCACGGGATTGGAGCCGCCGTAGGGCACGATGTAGGGCCGCCGCCCGGCTGTCTGCTCCTCCTCGGCCACTTCGGCCATCACCTCTGCCCTGTCGCGGCCCTCGGCCCAGCGCAGTTCCGCGCCCAGCAGGCGATCCAGCAGCACGTTGCCGCCGTGCCGCTGCTGCGTTGGCGGGCCACCGCCCAGCACCAAAACTGCACGCAGACCACACTTGGCCGCCGCGGCCGCAGTCTGCCGGGCGTGGTTCGACTGTGGCGCACCGGCGGTGATCAGCGTCGTTGCTCCCTGAGCCAGTGCCTCGGCGACCAGAAACTCCAGCTTGCGGGCTTTGTTGCCTCCCGTGGCCAGCCCTGTCTGATCGTCCCTCTTGATCCACAGTTGCGGTCCGCCCAGTGCAGCGCTTAGCCGCGGCAGCGGTTCTAATGGCGTCGGCAGGTGCGCCAGCGAAATGCGAGGCAAAGCGTCTGTTAGCATGGTCTCTCCCTTTTGGAGTGATCAGGACCCGGTGATCAGTGATCTGGAAGCAGCCTCCTGATCACCAATCTCCAATCTCTAATCTCTAATCGCCAATCCCCAATCTCTAATCTCCAATTTCCAGTCACCAGCAACTATCCACTACCGCGCCAGCAACGCCAGCACCACGCCCCCCGCCATCACCGAACCGATCTGCCCGGCGGTGTTGGCGCCCATGGCATGCATGAGCAGGAAATTGTTGAAGTCCTCCTCCTGTCCCACCCGCTGTACCACGCGGGCGGACATGGGGAAGGCACTGATGCCTGCCGCGCCGATGAGCGGGTTGAACTTGCCGCCGGTGAGGACGTTGAGGAGCTTGCCGAAGAGCAGCCCGGCGGCCGTGTCCAGGGCGAAGGCCACGATGCCCAGGATCATGATGAGCAGCGTGTCCAGGCGCAGGAAACGCTCCGCGGTCATCGTTGAGCCGATGGTGAGGCCCAGCAGGAGGGTGACCACGTTGGCGATCTCGTTGGACGAGGCGCCGACCAGCCGCTCCACCACGCCCGATTCCCTCAGCAGGTTGCCCAGCATCAACATGCCGATGAGGGGCGCCGCCTTGGGCACCAGCAGCCCGGTGAGCAGCGTGACGGCGATGGGGAAGAGGACGCGGGTGAGTTTGGAGATCGACCGCGAGGTGTAGTCCATGCGGATCAGCCGCTCCTGGCGGGTGGTGAGCAACCGCATGATAGGCGGCTGGATGATGGGCACCAGGCTCATGTACGAGTAGGCGGCGACGGAGATAGGACCCATCAGGTCGGGGGCCAGGACGCTGGAGACGTAAATGGAAGTGGGGCCGTCAATGGCGCCGATGATACCGATGCTCGCTGCCTGGTTCATGTTGAACTTCAGCAGCAGCGCCAACAGCAGCGTGCCGAAGATGCCGAACTGTCCTGCCGCACCCAACAGCACCATGCGGGGGTTTCCCAGCAATGGTCCGAAGTCGGTCATGGCCCCGATGCCCACGAAGATGAGTAGCGGGAAGAGTTCAGTGTCCACACCCGCCTTCATCAGAATGCCGAAGATGCCGTTGTCGTCCAGCATGCCGGTGCCGGGGATGTTGGCCAGGATGCAGCCGGCGCCGATGGGTAGCAGCAGCATCGGCTCGTACTCCTTGGCGATGGCCAGGTAGATGAGCAGCCCGCCTGTCGCCATCATCACCAGATGGCCCCAGGTGAGATGGCTCAGGCCGGAGAGCAGATCCAGAAGATTGTGCCAGCCCATATCTAGTCCCTCACTCGAAGCGCACCAGCGGATCGCCGTAGGCTACTGTCACCCCGGCGCTCACCATCACTTCAGCGATGGCGCCTTCGCGGGATGATTTAATGCTGTTTTTCATCTTCATTGCCTCCAGGACGCATATCTCCTGGCCTCGTTGCAGGCGATCCCCCTCTCCCACAGCGATGGAGAGGATTGTGCCTGGCATGGGCGCGGTGAGGGTGTCGATTGTTGCAGCGTCATCCTCGCGGATGTGCGGCTGCGAGACGCTCTTGGGTGGCTTGGCCGACGGGGCAGGCAGAGGCTCGTTTGGTTGGGGCGGCCTGATCTCCGGTGTCACCGTGGCCTCGTCGTCGACTCCTTCCCATTCCACGTACACCACAAAGGGCTTGCCGTCCACCCGCACGCTCACGGGAGAAGCATTGGGATCGTCCAGTTCGACCTGGTACGTCCTACCGTTGACAGTGATCCGATAAATGCGCATGCGGTCTCAGCGCTCCTCTCGTACACTTGCGCGATACGTCGTCTACGTCCCAGCCGACTGCAGACTTGCCGTGCAACGTGATGCGTGATTCGTAACCGTCACGGATCACAGGTCATGCATCATGCCTCCTACTTGACCCATAACCCACCCGTTTCAGTCATCCAATCTGCTATCGTATCGGCCGCTCTTCCCACATCTTTGGGTCACTTGCGCGCAACAACAATGAGGCGGTTGCTGTGCTCCTCATCGTACGGGTCAAAACGATAGGTGCCATAGTAATGCCTATCCCTGTATCCTGCCTCAGTCAACAGCCTCTCATAATCATCCCGTCGGATCATCAGATACTCGACGCTGAACACCTTGAAGTCCTGCTCATCCTCGCTGTGCCACAAGTCGAGGACGTTGATTTGCAGGGTCTCGTCGAGGTAGTCCATCACAAATAGCCTGGAGAAACCACTGCGGCTGATAACAGGGATGAAACGTGGCCTTTCTCTGAGCTGTTTGTCGCACATGCCCTGGTCCAATACCAGAATCCCCCCATCTCGCAATACCTTGCGCATACTGGTCAACGCCCGAACGACCTTGGCTTCTTCCAAGAGATGGGGCAGCGAAGTGGACAGGCAGACCAGGGCATCAAACTGAAGGTAGAAATGGTGATGCAGTTCGCGGAAATCCGCTCTCCTGAGGGATACATTGACGCCGCAGACAGGGAGGTTCTTTCGTGCTTGAGTGAGCATGGCGTCTGAGATGTCAGACCCATAGACCTCACACCCGAGGGAGTGAAACAGGTGAAGATCTTGCCCTGTTCCGCAGGCACAGTCCAATACTCTCTGGACCTGATGCTCGGCAAAAAGCGTGCGAAAGAACTCAACGTAGACAGGGTCGTGCCGACCAAACTCGTCGAAGAACAGATCGTACCGCTCGGCGAAATCCTCGTACAGGTCTTGGGCCATCTGTCGCATCTCCCCGGAGGTTCGGAGGCTATGGAAGGCCGCCCTGCGTTGCAGCTAGCGGCGCGGTGACCAGGACTGGAGTTGGCGGCTGCGGCCCACGGCCAGCCAGCGGGTCAGCAGCGGCGGCAGCCGCCAGCCGATGGCTTCTTCGGCGGCCTCTTCTTCCCGCCACAATGCCAGCGCGGTCATGATGGCGGCCAGTTCCGCGCTTGTGGGGCCAGCTTTTGCCTCAGCGAGGGGTGCTGCCGGCGGTTCTTCCGGTACCGGCGCCGCAACCGGGCCTCGCCAGCGCTGCCACAAACTAACGAAGGGTTTCTCTCCTGGAGGGAAGAGCCGCTGCATTCCAGCCATGATGCCCCAGAGCAGCCCCAGGGCAGCGAAGACCAATCCCATGCCTATGACGGTGATGATCAAGCCCTCTCTCAGCAATTCGGTCATCTCAGATCCTCGAGTGGCTGGAGTGCGTCGTCTCCGACGACGCGGGAGAGTCGGAGACGACGCACTCCATTGGCAGCTTCCATAGCGGCTGAACTCGCTATCCGGCTAGCGATTCGGTCTGGGCCAAGTGCAGCTTGACGAAGAGCCAGGGAGCCAGCAGGATGGCGGCCAGTCCCGTGCAGATGTAGCGCAGAAAGCGCAGCGCGATGCCCAGGCCGTGGCTTATGTCCGTCGGGATGACCAGCTTCAGCCCTTGCCAGAAGATAAGCACGACGATCAGGCCCACGACGAAGCGCAGCAAGCGCTGCCACCAGGGGCCATCCACGCGGAAGCGTATCCAGCGCGGCTCGAACAGGAAGCCCACGCTCATGCCCAGGATGGTGCCCATAGTCGTGGCCGCACTCGGAGTGGGGTAGAGGCCGCTCAGATCAGCGCTGTGCAGGAAGAGGCCAGCAATGGGTAGGACGATGGCCAGGGCCAACTTGAGGGTCAGCGGCTGCCGGCCCAGCCAGCGTTCTGCCCGCGGCATCAGCCACAGGAACAGGCAGAGGAAGATAGCTCCCAGGATCAGCCCGGCGATTACGTCCTGCGGATAGTGCACGCCCACGTAGATGCGGGAGAAAGCGATCAGGAGTATGACCACAACGGCCGCCCCCCAGACGACCACCCTGCGCACGCGGCTGGCCAGGAGGCCCCAGACGGCGACACCGTTCTGGGCGTGGCCACTGGGGAAGGATGGAGCATCTGCCGGGCGCAAGATGCTAATGCGAGGGTCGGCCGGCCGCGGGATCAGAAAGATGTGCTTGATGAAGCTGTTGACGCAGCTAGAGAGGAGCATGGCATATGCCAGCCAACGCCCGCTGGCCTTGCTCAAGCACCAGTACACCACCGGCAGCAGCATGAGAAAGAACTCTTCATCCCCCAGGAAAGAGGCGAAGTGGAACAGGCGGTCGAGGAAGGGTGTTGACCACGACTGCACCCAGATAATGACCTCCGTTCCCCAGGGTACGAGCGATAGCAGTAACGACTGTAGCCATTCGATCATCAACTCACTCCTTGCAAGGTTTCCAATGTAGAGGGCTTACTCACGGACGATTTCCAGCAGCAGTTTGGCGCAGGCGAGCATGTCGGAGATGGCGATGTGCTCCTGTTTAGTGTGCACATCGGTCATGCCAGTGGTCAGAGGCACGCTCTGGATGCCAGCGTGATTTAGGATGTTGGCGTCAGAGCCGCCGCCGCTGGCCGTGGGCAGCGGTTCCAGCCCCAGGCGGCGCATGGCCGCTTCGACTTTGTTACGGATAGGCGCATCTTCGGCCACACGGTAGCTGTGATAGCGACGCTCAATCTCAATGTCCAGCGTGGCCCGGTGACGTCCAGCCGCTTCCTCCAGCGCTCGCACCATAGCTGCTGTCTGCCGCTCCAACTTGGCATCGTCGCGGCTGCGGGCCATGCCTTTCATCATCACCCTCTCGGGCACGATGTTGGTGGCTGTGCCTCCCTCGATGACGCCGATGTTGGCCGTCGTCTCGTGGTCAATGCGGCCCAGGGGCATAGCGGCAATGGCCTCGGCGGCCACACGAATGGCGTTGATGCCCTTCTCGGGCGCTGCGCCGGCGTGCGCAGCGCGGCCGTGCACGGTCACCACCAGCTTGTCCTGTGATGGCGCGCTGATGATGTAGGAGCCAGTGGGGCCGCCGCTGTCCAGAACCAGTCCTTGTCGCGCTCGCAGGAGAGACAGGTCGACCCGTCCCTCACGGCCCAGGTTGGTCTCTTCCTCCACGGTGAAGAGCACCTCCAGCGGGCGATGCGGCAACGCCTGTTCCCCCAGCACTTGCAGCACTTCCAGAATGATGGCGACTCCCGACTTATCGTCGGCTCCCAGGATGGTCGTGCCGTCGGAGTAAACCACGCCGTCGCGGATCACGGGTGTGATGCCCCGATCTTTGCCCACGGTGTCCATGTGTGCGTTGAGCAGCAGCCAGTCGCTATCGGGCTTGCCGCTGTCGAGGCGACCGAGAACATTGCCGGACGCATCGCGTTCCACCTCGAGTCCCAGTGCGGCCAAGCGCTCTGCCAGCTCGTTGCCGATAGCCTCTTCGTGCTCGCTGGGGCTGTCAATGCGCACCAGTTCCAGAAATGTCTGCACCAGACGGTCTTCGTTGATCAACTTACCCTCCTAAATGGTGTCAGCCGATGAAGCCGATAGAGCCGATAATGGTCAGCCGATGAAGCCGATAGAGCCGACAATGGTCAGCCGATAGAGCCGAAATACCAGTGAACGGATGAGTCTCCATGTCACTACTGTCGCTGATCTCTGGCCATCTGCCATTGCTCTTTCCATGCTTCGACACGATGGTGGTAGGCCTTGCTTCTCTGAACACTCAGCGGTGGGATGATGCGCCGGTATTCCAACTTGGCTGCTCCGAAGTTCAATAACAGTCCAACCTCGCGACCGAATGCCGCCAGGTAGGAGATGACCTGCGCCTCGTGAGCGGAGGTTAGCCTCTCCACAGCCTTGAGCTCCACCAGAATGGCGTCTTCGACCAGACAGTCAACTCTGCCCTGTCCCACAGCGTTACCCTGATAGAACACCTCAATGAGTTTCTCTCGTTCAGCCTGCAGGCCCGCACTCTGCAATCCTACACCTATGGCTCGTTGGTACACAACCTCAGAGAACCCCGGCCCCAAGGCCCTATGCACGTTCATGGCCACGCCGATGATCCTGTATGTCAGGTCATCATACTCAATGAACCGCTTCTGCATCATGGCTTCTACTTCTCTCGCGAGAGATGCGGTCGCATCTTCTTGACTGCCCCCATCCGCTCCATCCGCTCGATCGGCTCAATCGGCTGACTTCTTCACCTTGGTCACTTCGGCCAGCATTTCCTGCACGCTCTGGCGACCGGCTTTGGTCTCGGCCCCCAGCATCTGTGCCAGCTCTTGCAGGCGAGACTTCCCCTCGATCAGTTCTGCTGTGGTGATGGTGCGCTCGCCTACAATGCGCTTGTTCACCTCAATGTGCGTATCGCCGTAGGCAGCAAGCTGCGGCAAGTGGGTCACGCAGAGCACCTGGTGGCTGGGTGAGGGAGATGGTGCATCCGTGGGCGGAGCGGTCAGCCGCCACAGCTTCTTGCCCACTGTGGCTCCCACACGACCGCCGATGCCGGCATCAATCTCGTCGAAGATCAGCGTTGGCGTGGCGTCCGCATGGCTGAGGACGGCCTTGAGAGCCAACATCAGTCGAGAAGTCTCGCCACCGGAAGCGACCTTGACCAGAGGCCGCAGCGGCTCACCAGGGTTGGCAGAGACCAGAAACTCCACACGATCTAGCCCGGTGGCATCGAAGGCCAGCCGGCGACTGTCCACGTAGGCGCCTGCCGGATCATCCACCTGCGTGATGGCCACGCCGAAACGCGCCCGGGCCATGCGCAGGTCCGCCAGTTCCGTCTCCACCGCTGCCGCCAGCCGCTCGGCCGCTTCCTGCCGTCTCGACGAGATCTCCTTGCCCAGCTCACCGAAGGAGCGCAGTAGTTGCTCCTCTCCTGCTTCCAGCTCCTCGATGCGCTCCTCGGCGTGAATGATGCTGTCCAGTTCGTGCTGCGCCGCAGCACCGAAAGCCAAGATCTCCGCAATGGAATCGCCATACTTGCGCTTGAGGCTATAAATCAGCCCCAGTCGTTCCTCCACTTGACCCAGCCTCTGCGGGGAGTATTCGATCCCTTCGCGGTAGGTCCGTAGTGATCGCGCTAGCTCCTGCAAAGCCTCAGTGATGCTTTCCGTCTCCTGACGGAGCGGTTGCAGGGTGGGATCAATGCGCTCCAGTTTGTCCAACTGCTGGGCTGCCTGTCCCAACAGGTCAAGGGCTGCCGGCTGCTCCGTGCCACCCTCTTCCAGCGCTTGACACACCTCATCGGCCAGGAGCGTCAACTGCTCGGCGTTGGCCAGGCGGTTGCGTTCGGCCTTCAACTCCGCTTCCTCCGCCACCTGAAGCTGTGCGGCGTTGATATCGTTCACCTGAAACGTGAGCAAGTCCACACGGCGGGCCAGCTCTCGCTCATCCTGGCGAAGCGTCGCCAATTCCTGTCGCACGCGGCGCAGCGTCTGCACCTGTTCGGCGAATTCGCCCCGCAGTCCTTCCAGTCCGGCGTAGCGGTCGAGGAGACTGACGTGCTCCCGCACGCGCAGCAGCGACAGGTGTCGCCCCTGACCGTGAATGTCCACCAGCCGTTCGCTGATCTCTCGCAACAACTGCGAGGATACCGCCCGCCCATTGACGCGGCTGACGCTGCGGCCGCCGCGGCGCACCTCGCGGGCCAGAATCAGCACATCGTTGTCCCCTTCCAAACCATGCTCGGTGAGCAGAGGAGCCAGGGCCTCTGTCACATGGGGTTCGGGGATGAAGACACCCTCGACTTGCGCCCGCTTGGCGTCAGCGCGGATTACCTCTTGATCGGCCCGCTCGCCCAGCAGCAGACTCACGCATTCGATGATAATAGACTTGCCCGCGCCGGTCTCGCCCGTGAGCACGTTGAGGCCAGGGCCAAGGACCAGATGCAAGTCCTCTATGATGGCGAAGTTCTGGATGTGAAGCTCAGCAAGCACGGGTCACCTCTCGCTCAACTCCGGACGCCATTCCGCCAGCCGCGGCAGCAGAGGCCGCAGATCTGGTTCCTCCAGGACGATGTCGGCCGCCGCACGCATCTCATCGGACGAAGGATTCACAGCCACGCTGACCCCCGCTCGCTCGAAGAGGGCGATGTCCGATCTGGTATCGCCGACGGCCAGCAGCGCATCGGAGCTTACCCCCAGTTCGGCCATCAACTGATCGGCGATGGCCCCCTTGCCTCCCACCGGCACTCGGACCACCGCTTTGCCCGTCAGGTGACCGTCGGCCACCAGCACCTCGTTGGCGAAGGCGTAATCCAGGCCGAACTCGGCCCGCACCAACTCGGCGTGCAAGGTGAGCCCCGTGCTGATCAGCGCCACGGTCACGCCTGCTTGCTTCAATGCGCACAGTACTGCGTGAGCGCCTGGCATGTAGGGATTAGCTCGAAACAAAGCAATGATACGCTCCACAGGCTGGCCGGCCCATAGTTCGGCATCTCGCCGCAGCCATTCGGCGTAGGGGATCTTGCCTTCCATGCCCAGTTGGAAAGACACCTGCGATTGCTCCCAGGTTCCCAACCTCCGGTGCAGATAGACATAAGGGTCACGTACCTGCTTCAACGTGCCATCCAGATCGAAGAGCGCCAGCTTGAGCCGCATGGGGTGAGTTGTCCTTTCTTCCGGCATTGTACTACAAGTTTGACAAAAAGGGAAGAAGGCATCCCCTGAAGTGACCGCTCAACTGCAGGGTGCAACGCACTTGATCCGCTCCATATTCGACCGGTCGCTTGACCGAATCACGCTTCAGAATGGCTTGATTCCACAACCAAAGTGCGTTGCACCTGAGAGTGAGCGCTCGCATCAGCAGCTGCGCTCCACGACGCGACTTCCTGCCTCTTTCTTCGTAGTAGATCATGATGCTTGTACTTGCACATCAGGGACAAAGCGTGTACAATCACATGGCTTGTTCTGGCCTGGGAAGCTCGCCGTGGGTTTCCACATTGAGATCAACTGAAATCAACTGAAATCAACAAGGAGGTTTGGTTATGACCCGTCTCATCATTCGCTGGCTGATCAACGCCGCGGCGTTGTGGGCCGCAGCGGAACTGGTTTCGGGCATCGGCTACGAGGGCTGGCCCGCGCTGCTCATCGTGGCCCTCATCTTCGGCCTGGTCAACGCGCTGATCAGACCCATCCTCAAGCTACTAACCTGCCCGTTGCAGATCCTCACCCTGGGACTGTTCACCATCGTCATCAACGCCCTGATGCTACTGCTCACCTCCTGGCTCGCAGAGCAGTTCAACATCGCGTTTTGGGTCAGAGGTTTCTGGCCCGATGCTGTGCTCGGCGCGCTGGTGGTGAGTGCGGTCAGCATCGTGCTGTCCATCTTCTTGAAGGATAGAGATGAGAAGCGCCGCCGCAAGCGGCGGTAGTTCTGCCCACGTGCCCACAGTTGAGAGCCCTGCCTCCCCAATAGGGAAGCAAGGCTTTTGCCATCTTGCTCTCGCCATTCGCCGGGGCACAAGCAGGCGATGCCGGTGCTACGTTCACATTCAGCCACAGACGACACTTGTTCTACTGATGCAATGCTGCAGATCCCATATGCCGTCGCCTACTGGTTATGCCATTGCCAGGGGCGAAAGTCCTGCAAGATGGAGCCGCCGATGAACTCCCGCAGGATGGAGTTGTCGGGAACGAGGTCTGGCTTGCAGGGTAGGAACCATTTCAGGAAAGCGAGCAGCCGCTTCGCCTCGACGTATCCGGGCGTGCCCCGTTCGATCTGCAACAGCAAAGGCTCGACGAAAGGCTTGAGCACAGCCAGTTCGTACACCAACGCCGTGTTGACCATCACGTCGGCGTGTTCCTGATAGGGGAAGATGTTCCGCTTCTCGCCGCGGCGCACACTGGCCCAGCGGTCGATGGTCTCCTGCGCCGAATAGCCGCGAGAGGTCGCATCGCGCACAATGCGGCGAATCAGGCGGGTGTCGGTGGTGGGCACCCTGTTGTGCCGATCAATGTTGAGCTGTGTCATGGCCGAGACGTAGATGCGATAGATACGGTCCACGGGCACCTGGGGCACCAGGGCGGGATTCAGGCCATGAATGCCCTCAATCAAGATCACGTGGTCCGCCATCAGGCGGAGGGTCTCCCCCTGCTCCCTCTTACCCGAGCGGAAGTTGTAGTGTGGCAAAATGACTTCCTGACCATCCATTAGCTGCAACAGTTGCTCGTTGAACAGCGCCAGGTCTAGCGTCTTCAGTGCCTCGAAGTCGTAGTCACCGTTTTCGTCTAGCGGCGTGTGCTCTCGGTCCACGAAGTAATTATCCAAGCCCAAGGCCATAGGATGCACGCCGTTAGCCACGAGTTGTACTGCCAGCCGTTTGGCAAAGGTGGTCTTGCCTGACGACGAAGGGCCAGCGATGAGCACAAGACGCTTCTCTCCCCGCCGTCGGGCGATGTCGTAGGCGATGCGGGCGATGCGCTGCTCGTGCAGCGCTTCGGCCACCAAGGCGACCTCGCCAATGCGCCCGTCTTCGATAGTCTGGTTCAAAGCTCCCACGTCCGGCACACCGATGACCCGCATCCATTCACCGTACTCGTGAAAAACAGCGCCCAGCTTAGGATACTCGCGGAACGGCTGCAAGCGCAACGGCTCGCTCTGGCGCGGGTACTGCAGGATGAAGCCGGGCGGATAGTCGCGAAGAGCAAACCAGCGCAGGTAGCCGGTCGAAGGCAGCATGTAACCGTGGAAGTAGTCCCGGATCCCACGGAGCTTGTAGGTTGTCAGATACCCCTTCTTTCGATAGGATAGCAGCCGGATCTTGTCGTCGTCGCCTCGCTCACGGAAGAGGGCGATGGCCTCGTGCAGAGGGATGCGTTCCTTGCGAATGGCAGCGTCTTCAGCGACGATTTCCCGCATGCGTTCCTCAAGCTGGGTCAGCTCCTCCTGGGTCAGCGGGTTTCGTCCTTCCAGGCGGCAGTGATAGCCGCCGAAGGGCACGGAATGGTCCACGATCACCCGCGCCTTGGGGAACAGCTCATTGGCGGCCGCGATCAGCAGGAACGAGAGAGAACGGCGGTAGATGCGCATGCCATCGCTGGTGGCAGTGGATAGCGGCGTGACCTCCACGTCCGATTCGACGTGGTAGGTGAGTTCGCGCAGTTGGCCGTCCACGATGGCGGCGACAATGGGAACAGGCTGGTCTGGCTCCGCAGCGCGGATGAACGTCTCCAGCGGCGTGCCCACCGGCGCCTCGTAGACCCGGCCATCGGCCAACCAGACCTGTGCTGTCTGGCGCGGCTGGGACAGCTTGACGGATGATAGACGTTGCGCTTCCACGATGCCTGATACCCCCTTGTCCATGCCGGACATTATACCACGTTTTTCCGCGATGGCAACAAGGCGGCCAAGACCCAGCCCTGTCAAGATGAACTGAAGGGATAACGAGGCATGACCATTGGCAACATTGCAGAGATGGACGGGATGTGGTAGAATTGTGGCATCTGGCACTCCTGGTTCACGAGGGAGAAGAGGTTACATCACAACAAGGGGGTCTGATGAACCAACAGCAGTATATCCAATTGGAAGAGCTATTCGGCGCGCACAATTACAAACCGCTGGATGTCGTCTTGACCCGCGGCGAGGGCGTCTGGGTGTGGGATGTGGATGGCAAGAAGTATCTCGATTGTCTTTCGGCCTATTCTGCGGTCAACCAAGGGCACTGCCATCCGAAAATCATGCAGACCATGATTGAGCAAGCCCAAAAGCTGACCTTGACCTCGCGTGCTTTCCGCAACGATCAACTGGGGCTCTTCTACCGCGAAGTGTGTGAACTGACCAATTCTCATAAGGTTCTGCCTATGAACAGCGGAGCGGAGGCAGTGGAGACCGCCATCAAGATCGTTCGCAAATGGGGGTACAAGATCAAAACCGTGCCGGAAGATCAGGCGGAGATCATCGTTTGCCGGAACAACTTCCACGGCCGAACCATCACCATCGTGGGGTTCAGCAGCGACGAAACCTCCCGCGCCGGATTCGGGCCCTTTGCACCGGGGTTCAAGATCATTCCTTTTGGCGATGCCAAAGCCCTGGAAGAGGCCATCACACCCCATACGGTTGGATTCATGGTCGAACCGATCCAGGGCGAGGCTGGCGTGATAATACCGCCGGCAGGCTATCTCCAAGAGGTCAAGGCCATCTGCGAAAGGCATAATGTGGTGCTGGTTCTGGACGAGATTCAGACCGGCCTGGGCCGTACCGGGAAGCTTCTGGCCGAGGAACACGAGGGCATCGAGTCCGATTTGACCCTTATCGGCAAGGCGCTCTCTGGCGGTTTCTATCCCGTATCGGCGGTCCTTTCCAACACCGAAGTCATGAGCGTTCTGCAGCCGGGAGAGCACGGCAGCACCTTCGGCGGCAACCCCCTGGCCTGCGCTGTGGCCCGGACGGCATTGAAGGTCCTGGTCGAGGAGGGAATGATCGAAAATGCGGCCAGGATGGGGGATTACTTCCTGCAAGGGTTGCAACAAATCGAGAATCCGCTGATCAAAGACATCCGAGGCAAGGGGTTGATGATTGGAGTGGAGTTTTTCCCTCAGGCCAGCGGAGCTCGCCAGTATTGCAGAAAGCTGATGGAAAAGGGGTTGCTGTGTAAGGAGACCCACGAACACATCATCCGCTTTGCGCCGCCGCTGATCATCACCCAGGACATCGTTGACTGGGCACTGGAACAGATCTCGTCGGTGCTCGCCGCGGAGTAACTACCTCGACAATGTCATATTTCGTTCGTAGTCAGGCACGCAGCGCAGCGGAGTGCCGTTCGACGCCACTCCGCTAGCGCTCCGTGGCTTACTACGAACGTCAGAGCGTACTACGAGGCCAGATTTGACATTGTCAAGCTACTCGCCGCAAGTAGTTGCCTTTCTCTCTACTATTTGTTGCAGGAGACGAACATGCCACCCATCAAGATCGAACTCCCCGCATCCACCCCGCGCGACCTGCGCGACGAATTCGTCGGCGCGCTGCGCAAACTGGGGCCGGTGCACGACATAAGCGCCGAGTCCTACAGCCTGAATACAATCCTGCTCATACTGGCGGGCATCTCCGCCGCGGCGGACCTGCTGGCCACTGCCAATCTGTTGATGCAGTGGCGCGACAAGGCCCGCAGTCGGGGCGTCCCGCTGGACAATGTCACCATCGTCGCCGGCGACCAACGCATCAACCTGCAGGACATCAACACGCAGACCCTCATCCGCGTGCTAGAGGAGTTGCAGGAAGCGCAAATGTGAAGCGTGGGATCACGCAGCGAGGAGCACACTATGGCTATTCCCAAAACCGAGCTGATCGTTGACTTTGGCCGTATCGCCCCCGACGCACCGGAGGATGCCGCCGTCACCTTCACGGTGCGCAACGAGGGCACTCGCGAATCCTGGTCCGAGGGCCAGTTCCGCTGCCCGCTGGACGCGCAGGCGCTGGGCGACATCCGCTGGTATCTGGAGGAGTATTGGCGGTGGCCCTTCGGCCCCTTCCGCGACCGCGCCCACGGGATCGAGGCCCGACTGGAGGACCACGGGCGCGCCCTCTTCAACGCTCTATTCTACGCGCGGGAGCCGAGCCGCATCTACGAGCACTTCCTCAACGAAAAGGCCGACGTGCGCACGCTGACCATCGTCTCCGACGCGCCGCGGGTGATGCGGCTGCCGTGGGAGCTGCTGGCCGAAAGCTCCGGCCCGCTCTTCACCAAGCGGCCGCCCATCTCCATCCGCCGCCGCGTGCGGCTGGAGCACGCCCCGCCGGTGCGCCGCTTCGAGCTGCCGCTGCGGGTGCTCTTCGTGAGCGCGCGGCCGGAGGGCGCGGGCTTTGTGGACCCGCGCTCCGTGGCCCGGGGCCTGCTCGACGCGCTGGAGCAGTTGGGCGGCGCGGTGGAAGTGCATTTCTTACGCCCGCCCACGCTGGCCGCCCTCGACGACGCGCTGCGGCAGGGCGACCGCGAGGGTCGCCCCTACCACATCGTCCACTTCGACGGCCACGGCGTCTACCACGCCCGCACCGGCCTGGGGCAACTGGCCTTCGAGCACGACGACTGCTCCGTGGACCACGTGGACGCCAACCGGCTGGGCGCGCTGCTCAACGAATGCGGCGTGCCCCTGGTCATCCTCAACGCCTGCCAGTCGGGCCAGGGCGACCAATCGAACCCCTTCTCCAGCATCGCCACCCGCCTGCTGGAGGCGGGCGTGGGCGGGGTGCTCTCCATGAGCCACTCCGTGCTGGTGGTGACCGCCGCCCGCTTCGTGGCCGCCTTCTACGA
>Ga0075114_10000642_pt1 | contig 20839 bp, 15 predicted proteins | sample AntAceMetag02UKM_FD_69784 | JGI IMG/M metagenome (GOLD analysis project Ga0075114, IMG submission 69784) | Saline lake microbial communities from Ace Lake, Antarctica - Antarctic Ace Lake Metagenome 02UKM | ecosystem: Environmental > Aquatic > Non-marine Saline and Alkaline > Saline | place... | reverse complement strand
TGATATTTTTGCACGGCTCTGTTGTGATCTTTTAGGTTTGTTGAAAACTGGTGCGTGTTGTCTTTTTTTGAGACGAAATAAAGGAACCGGGTGTCGGCCGGATAAAGGGCGGCTTCAATGGACTCAATTCCGGCGTTTGCAATGGGTCCTGGCGGAAGTCCTTTGATTCGATATGTGTTGTATAGGGTATCTTCGGCAAGATCTCTTCGGGTAATGTTGCCGTTAAAATCTTCTATGCCGTAAATAACCGTGGGATCACTTTCCAGACGTATTTTCCGCTTTAACCGATTGTGAAAAACCGAGGAGATAATGGGTCGTTCCACGGCAGCACCGGTCTCCTTTTCGATAATTGATGACAGGGTTACCACCTGGTGGATTGTAAATCCAAGGGTTTTGGCCCGATTTTTCCATTCCGGCTTGAACACGGACCAGAACCGTTTCACCATTGAAGATATGATTTTTTCGGGTGTGGCGTTTTTGGTAAAATAATAGGTGTCGGGAAAAAGATACCCCTCAAAGGTTTGAGCATCAATTCCTTTGGAACGAACCAGATCTGCGTTTGTTGCGGTGTTAAAAAAATCTGCCTGGGTTCCCAATCCTGCCTGGGAAACCGCTTGTGCAACCTGCCGAAGATTATGCCCTTCGGGTATGGTGATCCTGTGGAGACGGACCCTTCCCGTGACTAAAATTTCAAGTATTTTTTTCGGGGTCATGGCAGAGGAAAGGACATATTCACCGGCTTTTATGTGTTTATCATAGCCTTTGATGCGGGAAAAAAACCTGAATTTTGCAGGATGACTGATCACCCCTTTTTGATGCAGTATTTGGTAAAGAGACTTGAATTTCTGGCCGGGTTCAACAATGATAACCTGTTCCACAGGCTCGGCACTGACAGGTTTTCCGGCATAGATATAAATGTCCACATATACGGCGGTTGCAGCTAAACACGCAAAAATCAGCATGAATATGATAGTGGTTCCTATTTTCTTCAATTTCAAACACTCCGTTAAAGATGATTTATCAATTTTATTCTATATTGCCGCCGTTTGTCAAAGAAGTAATGGTAATTAACGTCTCGCGAATTCTACAATTTTATGAAATTACAGATCTCTTGGTAAATTCTGGTTTCATGCCAATTCCATGGAATGATGGAATACTGGAATAATGGAAAAATGTTTTAAAAACTTATACCTTCGGTATTCGGATTAAGATTTTTAGGATGAATTTTAACTACTTGTATTTGGTTTGAAAGTTATCTTCCCAATTTTTATCTTTTTGCTTTTTTTGAAGAGATTCAATCAACTTAAGCAATGCATTTTCAACTTTATAGTGGAGTTGATCTAATTGTTCGTATTCATCGTCCGTAATTTGATTGGCTTGTTTGAAACTCTCATAGCAAGAATGAAATTCTCCACAGGAACCCAGGGCAATATTTAGATGATTTAAATACTCTTTCAGGCTCCGACGACAATAGCCTTCTGAGATATTTCTTGAAATGCTATGAGCAGCATCTATGCTGTTGGCAGCAACTTTCTTGAGCTCAAATGGAAATTTGGAGAACATTTTATAGGCCAAAACATAAAGCAAAATGGCATCTTGCCAGGCCCTGAGTTTTTTAAAACCTCTATTGATATTTTTTCGGCCCATGATGGGATTATCTCATAAAACATAATTTTTTTCAATGCGATGAAAAAAAGACCCAATATTCCAGTATTCCATTGTTCCATCATTCCAATTGGGAGCGAAGTGAGCTAACTTGTATCCCTTGTTGGTGCCTTTGAGCCTTAGTGGCTGAATAGTTTCGATTTTAGAAATTGGAGAAAATGAATGGTAAATTCAAAATTAACACCGAATAAACTATCAATAATTATTCCCGCCTATAACGAAAGTAGAACCATCCATTTAATTCTCGATAAAATCAAAAATTCGATGCTGATTAACAATATCCAGAAAGAAATTATCATTATTAATGATTGTTCGACAGATGACACCGGGGAATGCATAATAAAATACATGGAAAATAATTGTGATTTAACAATTAAATATTTTGAACACGAGATAAATAAAGGCAAGGGGGCGGCAATACGAACAGGTATTCAAAACGCAACCGGAGAATATTTAATCATCCAGGATGCGGATTTGGAATACGATCCGAATGAATACAATTTGTTGTTAAGGCCCATGATAGACGGGCATGCGGATGTGGTTTATGGCTCCAGGTTTATGGGGGGGAAACCGCATCGAATCCTTTTTTTCTGGCACACCATCGGGAACAAACTTCTCACCTTTTTTTCCAACATGGTTACCAACCTGAATCTTACGGATATGGAAACCTGTTATAAGATGTTCAGAACAGAAATTATTCAAGGTATAAAATTAGAAGAAAACAGATTCGGGTTCGAACCCGAGATAACCGCAAAAATATCCAAACTAAAAAATATTCGAATTTACGAAATCGGTATTTCATATTATGGTCGGACCTATCAAGAGGGCAAGAAAATTAGCTGGAAAGACGGTTTCCGGGCAATATATTCCATCATTAAATATGGCTTGTTCTCAAAATATTAAAAAATGTAATATAGAAGATTTAGAGTCATATGGAACAGTATGAAAAAGACACAGCCCCTAGTGAATTGCAAATAATATTACCGGAAAAACACCACAAGAACATAGTTTTCTTTTTAATTCGTGCTACTCTTCTTGTTTGCCTGGGCGTCTTCAGTTTGATTCAGATCTGGAGTGCTTGGCAATCTCTTTATCCGAACGGTATGGACCTTCAGCAAGATTATATTGCTGCACAACGGGTACGTCATGGCCTGGACATCTATGAGCCATTTAGTAGCGAAGACCTTGCCGCATTGAATGGAAAAGAACCCAAGGTTTTTTTAACCCGAAATGGACATCCTCCATTGGTAAGTGTGCTTTTCATACCGCTCTCGTACCTTCCTTTTAAGTGGGCTGCACTTATATGGACCATTGGATGCGTAATAACGCTATGGGTATCCGTCAATATTATCCTGGCGGAACTTCAAATAAGGATTGATCGATTTTGGCGATACTTATTTCAGATGTCCATTCTTAACTGGTATCCAGTTCTGATGCATCTCAATTTTGGACAGATAGAGATACCACTTTTTTTTATAGTTGTGACTTCATGGACTTGCCTGCGTCGAGGTCGAAAAATCTTTGCCGGAGTTTTTCTGACTTTTGCAACTTTAATCAAGTTATATCCCATCGTTTTGCTTTTTTATGCAATGCTTCGATACCGCTGGCATGTTCTCAAGACCGCCGTATTGGTTGCATTTGCCCTTGTAATGATTCAAACTGCCATTAACCCGCGTCATTGGCCGGATTATCTATTCAAAGTCGTTCCTACAATAAGTTCGCAATGGCAAAACAGCTGGTACAATCATTCACTGAGCAGTATCAGTATCCGCTTTTTTGAAGGAACGGACATAAGCTATCCCATTGTCAATTATCCAAAGGCTGAACTACCCCTGCGATTGTTACTCTATGCGATTACCTTTGGTTGTTTGGCTATTGTATTTTGGCATCGGCGTTCTATCTTCGATCTTTCCGGGGATTTTAGTTTGTTAATCGTATCGATGCTGCTTTTATCGCCCGTAATATGGAATCATGCCTTTGTTTTTCTTATTTTGCCAATTTGCTATCTGTGGCAGCAGGTTAAATTAAATCCCGGACGCTGGAGGCGATGGCCTGTTGCATTAACTTCTTTCGCGATAGCCTTGTCGATACCTCATTGGAGGGAATTGATGCATCATGTCCAAACACTTTATGCCATGGAAAAGCTTTCTTTCCTAATTAGCTTGTTTTCGCCGGGAGTTGCCACTTTAATTTGCTTTTTTGTTTCGATATTGCTTACTCTAAGGGCACGTCCCTCATAGGTTAGTTGAAAAATTATAAAAGATTAGCCTTATAACGACATTTAGAAGGCAAGAAAATCAACCGGGAAGACGGTTTCCGGATAATATATTATATTATCAAATATGAATGGTTTTCAAAATGAAAAAATATTGGAATCATCGGATAGGTTTCTGGTTGCGCATCATTCTTTTGATTTGTGGTCTTCTGGTTGATGCCAGAATCTTATATAATTACAAAAATGTTAGATCTGACTTTGTTCAGGATTATATTGCCGCCATTTCACTTAGGCAAGGAAGTTCGCTTTATGGAGAAAATACCAAGAAGCTGGAAAGTGAAATGCTCGGCTTTAGCGGCCCTCCAAATTTCCACCCACCATTTAATGCACTACTATTTCTGCCTTTCTCTTTTCTCACATATGGAACAGCATTCGTAGTTTTAGGTATTTTTTCGATAATATCATTATTGCTTATAAATCTATTCGTTGTGAAAGGGGTTGGATTAAATGGAGATTGGCTTTTGAACTTTTCATGTTTTACACTCTTTTGGTACCCTGTGATCTATTGTCTTGCAATTGGACAGACTTCAATGATCATTGCTGCCTGCCTTGTTGGTGGTTGGTTTTGTCTTCGTTCTAAAAAAACATATATTGCTGGATTTTTATTTGCGATTGCAACTCTGATGAAACTCTTCCCAGGGTTGGTTCTGCTGTATCTGTTTATGAGCAAAAACTGGCGAACAATTTTTTCTATGGTTTCTTTTATTATTATCGGATTCTTTGTAACAACTTGTATTGTCGGATTTGATAATGTCCGGACATACGCGATTGTTATGATTGCACGAGATATTAATGAATGGCGCGGTTTTGTGATTAACCATTCAATAGTCGGAATTGTTACCAGGATATTTTCTGATACCGGATGGACAGAGTCTCTTATCCAGTTTCCCCGGTTTGGCTCTTTGCTTATCGTTTTACTCGATTCATTAATTCTGATATACACTATTCTGAAAATGAGGGTAATGGCAGTTAAAAAAGAGCTTGCTGATTATGCATTTGGTTTGACAATAGTTGCAATGTTGCTTTTGTCTCCTATTACATGGGGTAATATATTTCCCGTTCTCATCCTACCTATTGGTCTTTTATTGAAGGAGTATATCGTTGAATCATCATCTCGAAAACGGATCTTATCGTTGTTGGTTATATTATTTCTAAGTCTGCCTGATATGCCTATTGTTAAATTTCTTATGGCAATACATTATCCTTATAGAATGCCCTGGTATAGTATGTTATTGACGTTGGGACCAAGTGCAGGAATCGTGCTCTTGTGGATCGTTTTGATCCGCCGTGTTGGGGATAGTCGTGTTAGGATTGGCAAATGTCATTGAAGAATACACGAAGTCGCCTCGTTGTTGGTCTATCCCTCGGACTACTTGCAACCGTCCTATTGCTATGCCTTGAAGCCCATTTTCGGCCATTGGCTGTGAAAGGACTCTATTTTCAAAGCTATTCTTCCGAGACGATGATGCAAGCAGTGTCGATCGAGGACTTGAGAGACGAACCCCTACGAACGCTCTGGTACCTTCATATTCAACCCCCCGCTTATGATGCAATAAGGGCACTCCTTGCTTATGTTTGGAGGTCAGACGACTCGATGAATATGCTGTGGCGGGTAGACCGCACCCTTTACATCCTCTGGGCTCTGCTCTATGGCATGACAGGCTTTGTTGTCTTCTGGTGGCTCTCCGAAATGACCAGCATCAAGTTTGCCGCTGCTTTATCTTTGCTCTTCTTGGCACATCCTGCAAGCATCTTCTATGCAACCTTTCTGGAGACAACATTACTCTCTGCGTTTCTCATTCTGTGCTTTTGTTACCTGTTATGGAGGGTGAAGGAAGGCTTTTATGTTCCTGTCGTTGTGCTGGCTCTTTCATTCTTGTCGCTGTTTTTCACTCGCTCCATCTTTCAGTGGCCGTGGCTGCTATTTCTGCCTTTCTCTCTTGCCCTTATGAGATTTCCTTTTCGAAGGTTGGCTGTATTTATTGCGATCACAGGGATTGTAGTTGGCCTTTACACACTGAAGCAGAAGTCTCTATTTCAACTGTATAGTACCTCGTCATTTACAGGCATTAATCTGTGTAATTCCATAGGCTACCCTGACGCATTGGGTAAGTACGCTAAACAGTCCGTTCCGGTTCAGGAACCTGGGTCAAAGAAGCCGAAAGTTCTCACCAGGATCAAAAAAGTCAACGGCACTATCAACTTCAACAACGAACACTATCTCGCTGTCAATCGCGAACTCTTGCAGGAATATCGCCGGCAAGTTCTCCAAAGCTCGCCACTACTTCTGGTCAGGTCCTATGTCACAAACCTGAAGATTTACTTGCGTCCTTCCAGCCGACTCACGAAGCACGTTATCGTTGACCGTCTACCGTGGCGTTCAGCGTACGATTCCCTTTTTTCCTTTCCTATTCTCCCTCCACTTCTGACAATGGCTTTTCTATTTTGGATGACTCGATCAAACAGGTCCACTCTTCTTGATACTATGGGTCTCTGCCTTCCTGTGGCATTCATTGCGTTTCTCTGCGTTGTCTTCGCGCGGGATGAAAACATGAGGTACAAGTTTTTTATCGAGCCAGTTCTGTTCGTCTTTCTCGCTGCTCAAGTCTATGGCGCAGGTAAACTGATGATTCATAAAGGTTTATACAATATGAAAAAATTTCACGCAACAATTAAGTATAGCAGAATAGCGAGGGGATTAGGGATGAGTGGGTGCAGAGGAAATAAAAAATAATGTTAAAACGAAAAAACGTTCCCCTGCTCTGCCTTTTTTTTATCGTCTTTGTGGCTTTTGTTGTTCGCTTTAAAGGTGTCTGGTTTGGCTATCCATTGCCGGTTCATTTTGACGAGCCTATACTGGTTGAAACTGCGCTACGCATGATAGAGACAGGCGATCTAAATCCTCATTTTTTTAATTACCCAACACTAAATATCTATCTTCAAGCACTTCTTTATCAAACAATTCGTTTCTCTCTATACCTCTTCTTTGGCATATCATCGTCAGAAATTCCCATCATTTGGTATTACATCGCCGGGAGAACATTCAATGTTTTTATATCGGTTCTTACGATATTAATCACATATGAAATTGGGAGACGCTTATTTTCTTCGTTCGTAGGGTTGTTTTCAGCATTTTTCTTGACGTTTTCTTTTCTGCATGTCGCCAATTCGTTTTTAGTAACAGTTGATTCTTCCGTAGCGTTTTGGATGTCACTATCGGCTTTAATGGCTGTGCTAATTTATACGGAAGGGAAGAAGACGATATATTATCTCCTATGTGGGATTTTTACTGGTTTGGCGATCAGTTCAAAATATACTGCATTTGTTTGTATAACACCTCTTTTAGTCGCCGATTATGCACAAAGTAGAATCGACAAAGATTGGATGGGAAAAGGTATAATTGTGGGACTTTTTGCAATTCCGATCGCATTTCTTATGACGACTCCATACGCAGTGTTGGATTTTAATACGTTTATGGCTGATATTAAATTTGAAGCGGTACATTATAGCAGTGGGCATCCAGGGTTTGAATCCGGCGTTAGCACATCATTTCATCTTTATCTAAACTATCTGATTTCAAAAGGCTATGGATTATTCCCTACTATTTTCGCTATCGTAGGATTTATATGGGTATTGCGGAAAGCACCGTGGAAGGCCGCGATAATTACAATAGCTCCAGTTCTTCTTTATATCCTTGTAGGCAAATATAAAGTATTTTTTCCAAGAAACATAGTAGCTATCGTACCTTTTTTATCATTATTCAGCGGTATTTTTGTTTTTGAGGTATATGAATGGTTCGTCGAAAAAACCTCCACCCTGCCAAGATCAAGTCGTCCAGTAATTAGCATAGGTATGAATTTTGTTTTAATCGTAATTCTTATAGGCAGTGTCTGGACTCAAATCTTCAGTATACTTAACCATATCAAGGTTATTACTCTACCTGACACGAGATGGGTGAGTATAGAATGGATAGAAAAAAATATACCACACGGTTCGCATGTAGGCCGAGAGCACTATACGCCACCGCTTGAAGAGTATACGAGAAATTTTAAAACTAGCTATCTCGGGTTATTTGCAGTGGCGAAAAAACCGAAGGAAGTTAAAAAATTGGACTATATGATAGTGAGTTCTGGAGATTACGGTAGATACTTACGGCAACCAGATAAATACCCTAAAGAGTGGAATGCTTATAGGAAGTTTTTTGAAACGAATGAACTTACACATGAGTTCGATCCCGATGGGAAGAAATTAGGTGGTCCTACAATAAGGGTCTATAAGATACTACATTGAAAGCACCCAGCATCTATATATTTATAAGATCATGATACTATTGCAATTGCTGTTTTATACAACACTCTCTTTTTCCTTTTGTCCACGATGGCAACAATTTAACATATGTCCTAATATCAAGGCTTTAAATATCCAGAACAACCAACATGGCGTATCTATTGGGGAAAAATTATGGAGTAAGGTCACAAAAAGAAGAAAGACTAGTATGAGACTCTTATAGTTTGTGAGTGGCGGAGTATTTTTATATAGCATGACCATAGCAAAGACTGGCAAAAGCAACATGTCTTCATACCCACCGGCATATGGTGCAAACAAGAGATAACTCCCAAGAATGACTACAAAGAGTTGACCTTTTGTAACTCTTAACGGAAACAACATGTCTGCCGATTTGCCTCTTATCTCTGCTAAAATGCTGAACCCCATAACGGTCATGTATACACTGCAAGTCACAATAGTTGAGATAAGACTTGCAATATTATCGCCTATCATATTTCGAAAAGCACTACGGAAGATATTCATTGTTTCAAGTGCTATTGACCACGAATATATATCAGGGATATTCTCTAGAGCGTAAATTGGAAGTATCTTTAAATAAGAAGACACCCATTTTAAACCAAGCATTGGGGTAATTCCAATAAGAACAACTAATACGAGTATCACGGAATAAAATGCTTCCCGCCATAGACCATAAATCATTAAGAGACCTAAACCCATGGCAATATACGGAGGCTTTATTCCTAGGATAAAAATTATCAGAAGAATAAGAAGCAAATTGTCTGATTGGGATTTGTTAACTGTATTATGCACAATATAGATTAAATAGATGAGCAAGCCGGCTGCAAGAACAGACGTTTGCCCAAGGTAAATTGAAGATAAAGTTCTCCAGGAAAATAAGGTAACAAGGAAGAGCGTAATCGGTAATAATGGTCGATTCTTTCCTCGAAAAACATGTCGAGTCACACTCCAAAAGGCGAACAATAAAACACTTACTGAAAATGTAATCCATAGTGTATAAGAGAGTGCCATGCTAAAACAAGCTACATAGGCAAAGGGAAGCCACAAAACTAAAGCAATAGGGGTAATACCAAGAGGCATGACATAGTATATCTTGGTTCCAAGATGCATAGATAAAGCTTTCTGATGGAAAAGTATTTCATAGATATTGCCAAAACCGTTAAACCAGAATGCTTTCACCAAAATTATGTAATACGTATAATCCGTGATTGCAATGCTGCCAGTCGAAAACCTGATAAAAGATATTTTCCGGCTTATGAAATAGTGAAAGCAAAATACCAATAAAACGGCCGTGAATAACCAAATTGAACGTTTTTTATAAAGCTTAATCCTTTCCATAAACAGACCTGCTGGCATAGACAACTTAATCTATCTTTTTGACACAAACGTAACCTTTATCTATAGTTCCTCGCCCAAAAATGAATATTTGCTATTTTTTATTTATTCCATTATGGCAATTCTTAATTGCTATCAAACGCAGTACGTTTTTCTTTTTTCGACGGGAAACGGCAAAAATTCAGCATATATCCTAATATTAAAACTTTAAGTATCCAGGACAACCAAAACGGTTTAGGCAGTGGAAGTGTTAAAATTAAAAAAAGCACAACAATTAGTACAAGACTCTTGTAATTAATTAGATTTGGAGTATCACCGATGAGCAAGACCATAACAAATATAGGCAACAACAATATATCTTCATACCCACCTGCATATGGTGCAAACAAGAGATAACTCCCTATAATAACTACAAAGAGTTGACCTTTTGTAACTCTTAACGGAGACAACATGTCTGCCGATTTGCCTCTTAACGGAGACAACATGTCTGCCGATTTGCCTCTTATCTCTGCTAAAATGCTGAACCCCACAACGGTCATGTATACACTGCAAGTCACAATCGTAGAGATAAGACTTGCAAATTTATCGCCTATTATATTTCGAAAGGCACTGCGGAAGATGTTCATTGTATGGGGTGCAAATGCCCATGCATATGCATCAGGAACTACTTTTCGGCTAAAGGTGCTAAGTTGATGGAGGTATGATAGTATCCAATCTGTCGTTAAAATAGGAGTAACGCATATAAGAACGAAGATGACAATTACTACTGAATAAATTGTCTGCAGCCACATCCCATAAATAATGAGCAACCCTAAACCCAGCGCTAAATAAGTAGGTTTAATCGCCAAAAGAAAAATTATAAAGAGAATAGGAACCCAAATGCCCGATTTCAATTTATTACCTGTTTTATGAACGAAATAAATTAAGTGGATAAGCAAGCCGGCTGCAAGAGGAGACGTTTGTCCTAATATTAAAGTAATACCCATAGTAACAGAAAATATTGTAACAAAAGAAAGCGTAATCGGCAATAACTCAAGTTTTTTTACCTGAAAAACATATCTGCCAACCCTCCACAAAGCAGTAAAGAGAATGCCAAGAGAAAATGTAACCCATAAAGTATATGAAAGCGCCATGCTAAAATTAGCCACGTAGGCAAAGGGAAGCCACACGACTAAAGCTATCGGACTGATCCCAAGCGGCATAACCGTATATATATGGGAGCCAACATACGCTGATAAAGCCTGCTGTTGAAAGGTCAGTTTGTAAATATTTCCAAAACCGTCAAACCAAAAGGCTTTTGCTATAATTATGTAATACGCATAGTCCTGGATTCTGAGATTACCATTGGAATATGTAATGAATTCTATTTTATTGCTGATAAAATGGTGAAAACAGAGTGTTAATATCACGCCTACGAAGCATACAATTAACCTTTTTTTTAAAGATTTATTCATTATTGTCGATATCCCTGAGTAAAACCTCGACTTTCGTTCAATTAGTTATAGGTTGTTTAAAGAGAAATTTGTTACGGTTTTATACCTGAAATTTGCACGAGTCGGAGGCTTTCATATGCAAGGCACTTAAGGACGAAGTCATAGTGTGAACTATTACGAGCCCTTAATAACGCAGCAGATGGAAGCCTCCGACTCGCCCTTTGGGTGAAAATTAATGAATAAAAAAAACATCATGCAATATAACATTTGGGTAAAACGTATAATTTCAAAATATTGTATGAATCCGGTTTAAATAAAAAACCTAAAGATTCTCATTAATTTTCATGCAAAATTTAGATTATATATCTATCAGCAATAATATATAAGCGATCATTGAATTCTCAAACCAATAACGATTAACGTCTAATCGTTTTTTGCCCAACGGTAACACATTTCATATTCTTTTTCGAGTGTTTATTTGTGATCGGAGGTATGCGGAAAGCCTTAATAATCAAATACTATGACATATTGCGTGTGTTGCCTATTACTCGTCTGGAACTAAGCATTTTGGAGACTATCGTGAATATTTCCGCTCTATCCTTCGCAATCACAAGACACCGCTCAGGATACCAGCGCCCTTGTTGGCCGGGAATCGGTTTGCATGTTATCTTTTTTATTACGTGGTTTTTTAACTCCACTTCGAATAAACTGATTCCGGTATTCATATTCTCACCCCCGTTATTTGAGGTTTCGGCAATTTCAAATTTCCCCCTTTCCATTGGTACTGTACATCGAAATCGAAAAAAGCTTAAATGAATGTTGACCAAAAAACCGGGAAGATCCCGGCTGTGTGGATGTATTGTGATATCGGGCAGTTGGAAAGGTTGGAAAATTTAAAGAATTTGTAATTTTAGGCAGGGTTAATTATGTTAGAATAGTTCGGATGCGTTTTGCGGCATTCATTGAGAAAATATTAGAGCTTTGTTGGATACTTATTGAATATCACAATGCGATTTGATTCCCTGTGATTAAATATAGCAGGTATCAACGGTTTGGAGTTGATGATTTCATTTCGAAATTGTGACCATATCTGAGTGTTTTGAATCGAGGGTTTAATCCAGAAGGTATCTGACCGCCCATTTTTATTCAAGTGTCAAGTCAAGTCCGATCTGTCACAAATGATGCCAGCATTTTCAATGAGTTGCTTACAGTGAATCATTCCTTTACTTTTTGCCGGAATCGATATAGATCCATTCTCGAGACGCCATGAAAAAGTTAAAATTACTTATAATAATCCTCCTATGCGCAAATTTTTTATCACGCTTGTTAATTTTGATCCGTCCGCTGAAATATATTGACGGTTTGCTCATTCCCGATGACGCTTATCTGGCCATGACTATAGCAAAAAACATTGGTCTGGGTCTTGGACCCCTGTATGGTTTCGACTATACCAACGGTTTCCAGCCGATGTATGTATTCCTGATTGTCCCGGTTTTTTGGATCTTCAAATCGGGACTAATCACCCCTGTACACGCGTCGTTGTTTTTGCTTGCCGTTATCGATACTCTATCCCTTTTCTATCTTTTTAAACTGATCAAGTCGTCGACAAAATCCTCATTCGTCCCTATACTGATGGCGGTTTTGTGGATTTTCAATCCATATATAATTGAAAATTCGTTAAACGGCTTGGAGACTATTATTTCGACATTTTTTATTATCGTCTCGTTGTATTTTTTTAAAGTCAAAATCGCCGATGAAGCCATTGACGATCGTTTTTACGTGAGATGTTTCATATTTGGGATAATAATAGGACTTGCGATTCTATCGCGTATCGACAACTGTTTTCTTGCCTTGTCCGGAATACTTGTTTTCACGTGGCAAATGCTTATTAGACGAATGCCTTTAAAAGAGATAATCAGCAACAGTGTCATTTTTATCTTGGGCATCTGTCTGGTTTATCTCCCCTGGCTCGTTTATTCCGCACATTATACCGGCGACATCTATCCTATAAGCGGGAAGGCAGTGAGGTATCAGTCTCTTACTTACGTGTACCACCAGCCGACATTTTTCAACAATTACGCGCCTATGATAAAATCCGCCATTATCACTGTTGTAGAAAATAACTGGGTCTATATCATTATTATAGCGGCTGTTCTATTAGCATATCCTTTAGCGCGAAGAAAAAATTCCCTGAAGGAATTCCTGAAGGAATTATTGAAAAAAAACCCATCGATAATAATCCTTCTAATCTTTGGAACGTTTCTATTCTCGGGGTACACGCTATATATTTTCGGACATTGGTTTTTTAATCGATATCTGTTTCCCCTGATCCTCGTATTCATCATGGTATCGTCGTTGCTGATTGACGCCTATACTGCGTTTTTTGATCGAAAGATATATCGTTACCTGATCAATTCGGCACTCTTGATTTTTATAATTGTGGCGACTGTTTCACAGCCGAAATATTACGCTTTTTATTTTTCAAAAGATTCCAATTCAAAAGGATATATGAACTTGGGTATTTGGGCGAAACATAATTTTGAGGACGGCTCAAGGGTGGCCTGCGCACAATCCGGAGCGCTAGGGTATTTCGCCGACAATCTGAAAGTGATCAATATTGACGGCAAAGTAAATAAAAGCTGTTACGAATCGTTGGTCATGAAACGGAATCTTGAATATATAAAGGAAAACCAGATCGAGTATATTATCGGACAGGAAATAAATATAAAATACATCGAGCATGAATCAGAAAATTTTCAACCAATGATTTAATTCCTATGGGAAAAATCGAAGGCTTCACGTCATGGGGAAATCCGTGGTATCTGTACCATGTAAATTACAATTAGCTCCATCTAATTATTCAAATTCAGAAAGATAGCACGCTTTAATTTAACGTATAGGAAATCATTGAATTTATTAAGATTATAATAAAAAATTGATTAATGTAAATTCGATCGAATGTTGGAATAGTGGCGGGCCTCTATTGCCTTTCTCTGCAAACCAAACCTCGAGCAATAGAGCAAGAACAGACTCAACTCCAATAAATAGGAATGTGGTTGAAGATATCGTCCCTTAACCTTCAATTATTGAAAATAATAGCGAACGATTCACTAACTGTAAGGATAAGGACTTTCAATTTTCCTGGCTGGACAGCTTTCATAGATAATATCCCTTCATTGATAAAGTCAGAAAGGGGCACAAGGGCAATACTTGTAGATGTGCCAAAAGGAGATCACTTTCTACAATTGAATTACAAAGATACTCCAATTAGGATTATAGGTAAAATATTTTCACTTTTGTCATTTATTATTTTACCAGCAGCTTTGCTGTTGCCTAAACATAATTCCAAAAAACTACTACCTAAACTGAGTGTTTCAAATAGTGACAGGGTTGTAAAAAAGCAATAATTATAAAATGATGTACATTGCCAAAGTTGTTAACAGATCTCATCTATTCGGTAGATTTAATCAAGCAAAAAATTGTCACCATTTGAAACCCTTCGGGATTGCCGATTTTACCGGATCTGCTGTGTTGCAGGGGACTTGCGGTAGCCGACTACAGCGGCTTCCCCTACGCCTTGCAGCTCCGGCAAACTCGACAATCGCTCAATTTAGGTACTATAAATAATTTAAGAAAGAACATGTTATTTTTATATCCCTTTTAAACTGAATAATATCTGACTGAAGAGGATGCAGATGGAAAGTTGTAGCTCATATTGAGGTCTGTGTTATGAATAACGATAGTGATACATTTTATAAAAATACGTTATATTCAACGATTAAATTGGGTATTGTTTGTCCGATGGCAAATGAGCGAAAAACCGCTGAATCGTTTGTTTGTGATGTTTTGGAAACATGCCGAAAATTTGATTTTAAATCTGTTAATTTTTTCGTCATCTTGGATAATGCCAGCAAAGATGGAACTATTGATATCATGCGCAATTTATCGAAACAAGTCTATGAATTAAATGTTGTTTATGCCCCGGAAAATCAATGCGTTGTTGATGCTTACATTCGTGGGTATCAGGAGGCAATTAATTCTGCATGTGATTGGATTTTAGAAATAGACGCTGGATACTCCCACCAACCATCTGATATTCCAAAATTTTTTAAAACAATGATACAAGATTACGATGGTGTGTTTGGAAGTCGATTTTGTCGGAACGGTAAAATGACAGACTGTGCAAAATCACGGTATATTACCAGCCTGGGTGGCACAATTATATCAAACCTTTTGTTAGGTACAAAGCTTTCGGACATGACCAGCGGTTTTGAGCTTTTTAAACGTGAAGTACTCCAAAAAATTATAAATAAGGGTATTTTGTCCAGGGGACCTTTTTTCCAAACAGAAATAAGAGCATATGCACATCAATTCAGAATTACGGAAGTGCCGATACATTATAGAGAAGCAAGTCATAATATCGGCGGTGCTGCTCTTCTTGATGCTTTTAGCAACCTTTGGCGCTTATTTTGTGTTCGATTTTCCAAAGGTCTGATTAATTCAGGATAAAAGAGATGGTTTTGAATCAAGAAGAAAGAATATCAATCGTAGTAACCTCAATTTCTAAACCAAACAGAGCGCTTCTTGTCTTAAACGAAGGGTGTATCAAGCATGGTTATAAATTTGTAATCATTGGCGATGTTGCAAGCCCACCTGATTTTAATATTCAAGGCTGCGATTATTATAGTCTTGATCGTCAAATTCAAACCGGATTAAAGTTTGCCAAGCTATGCCCACAAAGGCACTATGCTCGGAAAAACATCGGTTATCTTTTGGCAATTCAGAAAGGAACGAATGTTATAATAGACACTGACGATGACAACATCCCGTATACATCATTTTGGGATACGCGCAAACCTATACATAATGTTCCGGTAGTTTTGGAAAAAGGGTGGTTAAACATATATTCCTATTTTTCTGACACCAACATCTGGCCGCGTGGCTTTCCACTGAACAAGATTCATTCCACACCCCCTACTTTTGAATCTTTGCCTGTTCAAAAAGTCGATTGTCCAATTCAACAAGGACTTGTCAACGAAAATCCTGATGTTGACGCAATTTACCGTTTGATTTTACCACTTCCCCAAAATTTCAGAGATGATAGACAAATTGCCTTGAAAAAAGGGGTCTGGTGCCCATTTAACAGCCAAAATACAACATGGTGGGAAGAAACTTTTCCATTGCTATACCTTCCGGCATACAGTTCATTTCGAATGACCGACATATGGCGAAGTTTCGTGGCACAACGTATTGCCTGGGAGAATAACTGGAGCGTACTGTTTCACAAGCCAACCATGTGGCAGAAACGTAACGAACACAATCTGATGAGTGATTTTGCAGATGAGATTCCCGGATACTTGCACAATGAAAAAATTTGCAATGCGTTGGAAAGATTGTCCATCAAAAGCGGTATTGATAATTTGGGCTTAAGTTTAACCATGTGCTATGAAAAGCTGGTAGAATTAGAAATGATAGACAAAAAAGAATTACATTTGATCAACGCATGGCTCGATGATTTGGAAAAAGTGAGAGCTGAAACGCCGAACTAACTCAAATTATTATTTATTTTGTTTGCATTCAATTAAAGTTATATTTTGCTTTTCAAGATTTAGCTTCACTTAATAAAAGTCGTTTTTTTCAGGTCATAACGAGCAGCAAATGAAAACATCAAGTTAAATAGGACGCCCCTGTACCATCTGCCGGAGCTACGGGGCAGGCACATCTTCGCAGATATACACAGATAATATTGTTATTTTGCAATTTAAGAATCTTGTTAATCTGTGTTCATCTGTGTCCAAAAAAAGGAAATTCCTATACTATAAATGACCAGTATTTCAACAAAGCACTTTCGTTGGTGGTTAGGGATAGCCATTGCTGTTCATTTTATTATTCTTATATTGCTCGGCTTATCGCGACATTGGGGCTACATGACCTCCATTAATGATTTGGGTCAGTTTGACCAGGCGATATGGGGTTGGTTACATGGTGAACCTTTTCTAAACACCATTACTCTCAACCAACAGGTCAATTGGTTGGGATTGCATTTTCAACCCATTTTAATTGTTTTCGTTCCACTCTATGCCATTCTTTCCAGTGTTATATGGCTAACCATCGCACAGGCTTTTGCTCTATCCATCGCGGCCTGGCCTGTTTTCTTAATAGCGAATCGTGTTTGCCAATCTGAAAAAGCAGGGCTGATGTGGGCGCTTGTCTATTTAGTCAATCCTTTCCTTTTGAACGCGGCAGCTTGGGATTTTCATATTATTAGTCTGGCTGTTCCGTTTGTGGCAATGGGTATGTTGAGTATTGAGAGCAAAAACCTCCGCATACTATTTCTTTCCTGTTTGGTTATTTTATCATGCAAGGAACACTTGGGCGTAATGGTAGTTGGGTTCGGGCTTCTTTGGTGGATAAAAAACAAGAGCTGTAAACCAGCTATCGGTTTGATCTTAATCGGTGCGGCACATAGCATTTTAGTACTGAGTATTATCATGCCGGCGTTATCTCCAACGGGGGAGCATCTTATGCTTGAAGAAGGGTTTGGGCATTTGACTCGGTATAGTTGGCTTGGGAATTCTTTAAAAGAAATATTTCAAATGCTGTTGTTTAACCCAATATATGTTATCAAAGCGGCAATGTTCGAAATGGGCGGGGGGAGCTACCTGTTAGTTTTATTGCTACTTTTTCTGGGATTTCCTCTGGCAGCGCCGTTATTTTTATTGCCCGGGTTAGCAGATTTGGCTGCAAATATTCTTTCAGCAAACCCAATGATGGGAGGCATGTTTAGTTATCATTCGGCGGATCTGATTCCTATTTTAACGATAACTGCTGTTTACGGGGTTGAGCGAATATCCAGATGGACAAAGAAATTTTCTGCAAAAGAGTTGGCGGGTTTTGTATTTATAACAAGCACTATTTTAGGCTATTATTTTGCTCCGTTACCCTTGCCGGGGGCACAAAATGTTTGGGCTCCGAACCATTTTTTCAATCTACCTGATCCAATTATCCAAACAATTCGTTCTAAAGTGGGGGATAAAGCTTCAATTTCCGCCCAGGCCAATGTCGGCGCTCATTTTTCACAACGCAAGCAAATATACCGCTTTCCAAATAAGGTTGAAGATGTAGATGCCATTATTCTAAGGTTGGAGAGCCCTACGACTAATATAAACAACATTCCTGAAAAAATGAAAAGCGACAGAAAGTACTTCGCCACTACACTTGATGCTCATTTGCAGATGGACCGAACAGAATATATAGATACCATTGAACATTTATTGTCAGGTAGTAAATATGGTATATTATATTGGAATGATCCCTGGCTCGTATTTAAACGGGGTCTGCCAAATCATGGATCTCATAAACAGATCAAGCAGAAACTGTATCAGTTGCGGAGAGAATGGCAAATAAATTCATAAAAATGGGCCATTAAACTTACAACCCAATTGAGTGAAAACACTCAATTGGAATTTATTTATATAAACTCTTAAGTTATATTTCGATCAACGGTAAAATATAATATGGTTGAAATGGTATAGTATCTTTCGTTCAATGAGAGACACAATAATCAATTGACACAAAATACAAAAACAATATCGCTTCGATACAAAGGATTCCACACTATAATCTTGCCTCATCTTATCAAACCCGAGTGTTTTGGAGACTCCTTTCGATAGGGCTTTTAAAAAATAGAATCGCGATACAAAGAGCTAAGATTTCACCAAATAACGTGATAACCCGGAATATAAGCACACCGGCAATAATGATAGTTGCTGGCAGAATATTAGATAATATCATGGTCAGAAGCGCTTCGCGTACCCCTAAACCGCCTGGCGCTCCGGGCGTAATGAATCCTCCCATCCAGGCAAAAACATTGGCACAAACGATAATCGGCAGGCTGCCTATTTTTAAATTTGTTTCGAGCATAAAAGAAAAGATGCAAAACAGGATCACACCGTTTATAAACAAAAACAGAGAGTAATATACACATACTATTGACAACTTGCCTATCTTTCGAATTGAAAATGATTTGAATATCTCGCTTAGGTATTTTTTGTAACTCAAGTAAATAACAGCAATAAAAAATCCCCCGGCAAACAAAATGAGAAGTTTTTGGATGTTGATGTCTAAACGGTCCAGGATTGAGATGTTAAAGAAATTTTGAGAGAATCCTAATAAAATAAAAGTAAAACCAACGATCAACAGCAAGAAAGATTCCAAAACGCTTGATAAAGCCAAAACAGCATGATTTATATTAAGTTTATTCCCTAGTAGTTGCCTGCCTATAAAATGAAAAATATTGCCTGGGATATATCTGGCAATGAATGTTTTCATATAAATTTTTAAGATTTCACCTAAAGGAAGGGATTTATGGTGAAGAAATTCAAGAATAGATTTCCAAGCAAAAGCTAAGATAAAATTTGACAGAGTACATATGAATGTAAAAACACAATATTTTATTAGAAAAAAATTCTTTAAAGAACCTTGCAGTTTACTAAAATCAATATTTCTTAATAAGAAAAAGATATATAGGAATGAAGCTAAGGTTATTCCATAACCGATTAATTTAAGGGTTATGTTTTTGAAGTCCTTCATGAGATATTCTGGATAGTTGTGCCCACAGATACAATCCATGGGAATTTAACAAAAAGTGTTTTTATTTTAATATATGGTGTTAAAAACTTTCGGAAACTTGCCGGTGACCAATGGTTAAAATGTTCAGGATGGTTGCCCAGTCGAAGAATATTTCGTCCACGCAGCAAATTAACAATTTGAAACCAAGGTTCAAAAGGAACTGTAAATAAAACATATCTTGAACTCAAGAGAGTAAGATGTTTTACAAATTTCTCGGGTTCATAAAGATGCTCGAGTACTTCTATGGCCATTATAAGATCGAACTGGAACAAATCGGGATTGATTTGGAAAAGATCTATTTGCTTAAAATCGTATTCTGGAAGGAGAGACGATGCTTTTTCAATAGCCTGTTTTCGATTATCCACCCCTAATATTTTTTCCCCAGAAAGGCCACGATCTTTCATGGCTTTCAGAAAGAATCCCTCTCCGCAGCCAAAATCTAAAATTGTTTTTGGGTCGAGCTTGCTTATTTCATAAAAAATGGTGTCGAGGAAACGGTTAAGAAAAAGTCTGTGAAGACAGTTTTTGTTTGTATATTTATGCTCGTTGGAGCTTTTTTTTGTTAAATCTTCGCTCATAATATTTAAAAAGGGTGTTAAAACAAACTAAGGATAAGTATAAAAAATCAGTTGCTTAAGCATGAGAAAGCCTCTATAATTCGGTAAATTTCCAGCAAAAAAAAATACCATAAGGAGACTTTCCCATGCATCACAAAGCTATCAAAGCTGAGATTAGAAAACAACTGAAAACTCAGTATCCCAACTGGCAGTGTCTAACCAAAAAAGAAAAGAAGGCCATCGCCAAAAAGGTTTTAGATGAAGTTGTTAAAAATTATGATTTTAAACAAGAGGTTACAACTCCTCTTGAAGTATTGCTTGGAATCGAGTCCCAATTGCCAACGGCTTCCATTATGAATTTAGATGAAATGGGGCGATTTATTGAGGGTTGCAAAAACAGCATTCTATTCAAATTGAACCGAAAAAGTCGCCACCCTTTGCATATCAAGGACGAAGAGCTCAGATTCATCGATGATTTGTTAGACGATAAAATCATCAATAAGATTTTGTCCTATGATGGTTACACGCCAGCCATGAGAGACTTTTTCCCAAGCAATTTTCTTCGTGCCGAATTGCTCAAAGCCGTCAAGCACCCGGAGATCAGCTATCGTAAATTCTGCGGAGACGATAACGACTAT